>TARA_B110000037_G_scaffold196448_1_pt1 | contig 26388 bp, 15 predicted proteins | sample TARA_B110000037 | Tara Oceans TARA_B110000037 (sample SAMEA4397196) | marine metagenome | biome: Polar Biome; feature: [MIX] marine epipelagic wind mixed layer (ENVO:01000061); material: water (ENVO:00002006), including particulate matter (ENVO:01000060) such as... | depth 10-100 m
TGTGTGTGTGTGTCATCGTTACAAATTATGGTCCATAAATTGAGATAATCAAAAGAATCGGGATAAAAACAAATTCATGCGACCGCTTCCACTACAAAACATCACAAACACCCCCGGACTGCCGGAGAAGGTCGCGGGGGAGAGGGCCGAGTGCTCTTTATTACCGTAACAAAGGGGGACTTCACCACGCAGCTCAGCACGCCGTCGGTCGGTATCACCTCTGCGGCCGCCACCGTTATCGGAGCGGCAACTCCGACAAATTATTAGTAGCCATTGAGCTCACTCAAAACTGATGAAATCCTTTCGCAGGCGACCCAATAAAAACGGCGGTTTGCTTCGAGAGGTCGCCGTGTTTTCTTCAAATTACCAGCTGCGATAGACAGGGACTCATACGAAAGAGGCCGAAACAGCACGAATTCACTCTTGCCAATAGAAGCCCCTTTAATCGGCTGAAACCCTTATTAAATAAGGGATTGGGAGTGGCGCTCCGACCTGGAATCGAACCAAGATCTAAGGTTTAGGAAACCCTTGTTCTATCCGTTGAACTACCGGAGCGAGAGAGCAAGTGACCAGTTGTGACTAGTTTCCACTTGGGCCATGGGCCATGGGCCAAATCTAGGCAAAAACAGACGCATGGCAAAGGTAAAGATCGTGAAGGCCGAGAAGAAGAACGGCGTCACCGTCACCGCTTGGGCTGGTCACCCCGTCTACAAATGGAGGGTGAGTTTCCCAGATGGGGCAAAACGTCGCTCGAAGGGATTCAAAACCAAGACCGGACCCAGTGGAGCAAATGCCTTTGCCGATGAAAAGCGGGGCGACATCGACAAGGACGGCAATCGTCATGAAGCCATCACTGATGAGGAACGCCGCGCCGTCATGACCTTCCGCGAATTGGTGGCCGAGTTGCCAGACTCAGCACAGAGGCCTTCTTTGTCAAAAGCAGTTGAGCACTACTCATCGACAATGATGATTCGGCAGAGGTCCCGGCCAGTTAGGGAAATTTCGGACAAGTGCCTTTTGAAGATTCAGAAGAAGGGCGCGGGTAAGGATCATCTCTCTACCGTTGGCAGGAGACTTGAGCGATTCGTTGAAGATTACGGCGACTGGCTGGCCTGTGATATTTCCGAAGACATCGCCTCTGAGTGGCTGGAAGATCTAGCCCTTGCTCCAACTACAACGAACCACTTCAGAGCGGACCTCAATCAGCTTTTTATCCATGCCCTGAAACTGAAGGCCGTCACGGAAAACGTCATCGAAGGAATCGAGAAACTAGAAACCGAGCGCGACCCGAAAATCTTTTCCGTCAAAGACGCTGAAGCCCTCCTCATCCACTCCCCGGCCGAAATTCTCCCAGCCGTCGCAATTGCTCTCTTCGCGGGAGTCCGAAGGGCTGAACTAGGCCGCTTGGATTGGGCCGAGGTCGATTTCGAGGAAGGATTCATCCACATCAAAAAGGCGAACGCCAAAGGTAAACTAGGGAAACGAAAAGGGAGGTTCATCCCCATCCGTCCGGCCTTGAAAGCTTGGCTTATGCCCTATCGCCAACTACGCGGCCCAGTCATGCCTTCGCCAATGATTTACCGTTCCAGACTAGATGAGGTCACAGAGGCTTCAGGGATTGAAGCTTGGCCCCACAATGGCCTCCGTCATTCCTTTGCGAGCTACAACCTCGCGGCCTTTGAAAACGCCAACTCCCTGGCTTTGGAAATGGGACGCCGAGACTCTGACATGATTTTCGAAAACTACCGCCAAGCAGTCACCAAAACGAAGGCTCTCCCTTTCTGGCAGATCATGCCAGCCGAGAACGGCAAGGTAGTGGGAATCAAATCCGCCTGACCCATCAATGCCTCCAAACCAGACTCCTTGGAATTTCTCGAGAAAGCGATTGAGAAGGCGGGTATCAAGTAGTCGGATATCGCATTGAGACACAGTTACACCTCCTATCACGACTCCCTCCACAAAGACAAGACACTCCTCCGCGAGCAGATGGAGAAATTTTTAATATTAAAAGAGCATGACATTGGAGGGAATTAAGTTGGGGGAAGTTGAAATTGGCTGGTGGGCACATGGCAGCAGCAATGCTCGGGAGGAAGCGGGCACTCTAGTGTTTTACACTCAATCGCCCTCCGAAGATCGGCTTGGAGAACAACAGGCATTCATTATTCCAAACGCACAATTGCGACTTGAGGCGATTGCGCAGGGTGACCGATCTAAAAACCCTTATCTCCAACCCGACCATTACTTTACAGTTTCACACAGATATTGAATCAGGATGGATTACTCAGCGATGAGGGGCTTGATGCTGTTTTGGAAGAAGGCAAGAGTGGATGAGTTTCTAGCTAGACCAACGGGGGAACCGCAACAAAAGCACAAGATTGCATCGACCCTCAGTTAAGCGCTACTTATAATACACCCATGTTTCGCTCACTTGGTTCGCATTCTCTGAAGAAGAACCACGAACCTATCGCGGCCGCGCGGCCGATTCGTGTGTTTTTTGTGCGCCCGCACGTCACTCTAGGCGAGTCGGCACATCAAAACGCCGATCACTTCAGTCAGCCCCCTTTCCCCCCGTCTCCGCTCCGCTTCAATGCCGGCCTCAAAGCCCTTCCGCCAAAAGAAAATTCCTAGCAATCAATCGTATTATGAAACGTCGCGATATTTTAAAAACCGCTGGCTGCACCCTTTTCCTACCATCTCTTGAGAGCTTCGGGAAGAATCGTTCTACCCCGGCCGAAGCTGATGTTAAACGGCTTTTCTGTGTTAGCATGGGCTACGGCTTGTTCACCGACGCCCTGCCGCAAACTGATGGTGCGGACTACGCATTCAGCGACCACATGGACCCTCTTAAAAAACACCGAGACCATTTCACGCTCTATTCGAAAATGAAGTTTGGAGGGAACCATGCAAATGACCACAGGTGCTTTGTCGGAAACACCACAACGAACCCGGACTCTCTGGACCAACTTGTAGCGGACCACGTTGGACATTTAACCCGCGTCAGAAACGTGGTCACTTTCATCAGCCATGCCCATCACCACATCGTTGCTTCCTGGCGTAAAAGGCTACCCGTTACGCCAATTCAATCGACGAGGGTGCTGTTTGAAACTCTCTTCGCCAGGACTGACAGGAAGACGGAGGAGCGACTACTGGCGAATAAGAAGAGCGTCCTTGACGGTTCCCTTGAGGAGGCAAAATCACTGATGGCACGGGTCTCGGGCCGGGACAGGCAGAGACTGGAAGAGTATTTCGCGGCATTACGTGAATCGGAGCAGGAACTCAACAAATCCATCGAGTGGCTCAGCCGGTCTCGTCAGGATGTCGAATTCCCTGTCGCCCCTTCATTTGAGAATGAGTTCCTCGCAACCGATGTAGACAAACAAAGATTCCTGATAAACCCACGTCAGATTCAACGCGGTATTGCATTCGACATGATTTACAAGGCCTTCAAGTTCGATGTCACACGCGTGGTCAATTTCTATATGACAGGCCTCGACAATGATCATCACCTCACGACGCACAACGTCCCCAAATCCGAGGAAGCGCGCGCAAGCCTGACGAAATATGACTCCTCGTTCTATTCACTGATGGCAAACTTCTACGACAAGCTCTCCAGCACGAGAGTGGAATCAGGAGGCACGCTGATGGATGAAACGATCACCGTCTCCACAGGAAACAACAGCGTGAGCCAGAAAATGGGGCCTCACAACGGGAATGAAATCCCGGTATTCGTTGCGGGCGGGAAATTCGCAAATCACGGCGGCCATATCATGCGCAAAGGCGAGACGCCCTGCGATATCTACCTCTCAATACTTCAGCAATTTGGCATCGAACGAGACCGGTTCGGCAATAGCAAGAAGACCATCGCATTGTGACATCATGTTGAATCACAGAATCACAAAGCTTGCCGCGTTTCTGCTGCTGTTTGCCGATGCCCATGCTTCGGACAGCATTGCAGATGAACGGAAGCAATCGCAGCATTTCTTCAAGACGTTTTGCGTTTCCTGTCACGGAGAGGAAAAGAGTAAGGCTGACCTCCGTCTGGATCAGATTGACGTCCAGCAATGGAACGACCCAAGTCTGTTGGATGATATCTATACGGCAATCGAATCTGGCGAGATGCCGCCGGAAGATGCACCGAAAATTCCAGAGCCCGATCAGCTCAAAGCATTGCAGAAGGCCGTGGGCAATCAACTGCACCAACTCGCGGAAAAGCAGAAACCCGGAATGCTGAAACGCTTGAGTCGAGTCGAGTATCAAAACACGGTGAATGACGTCTTTGGAAGCGACTTCTCACTGCTCGACCGGCTGCCACTTGACAACATCGAAGCTGGCTTTAATAACAATGCCGACAACCTGCACATGTCGGTTTTCGATATGGAGTCGTACTTCAACGTTGCGAACCTCATTACCGAGAGTGTTGTCAGCGACAAACCTACTCCACGCGTCGTTGTCTACTCAACGAAAGACACCGACATTGATACGCACAGCCATAAGGACAATACCAATGGGTTTGCCCCGACGCTGTCCCTGGCTTCACGACCTCTGGTTTTTGCGACTCAGTCCATCCAAATAAAAATCAATCCATCGGTCAAAACGAGTGGGGTTTATCGGATTGTTCCCAAGGGGTTCTATATCCAGGCCAAGTTTGTTGCAGGAAGCCGGGTTGAAGAAAGATTACCTGCCGTCACGGACATTTCGGAGATTAATACCAACGATACGCCGCCAACCGACCACTCGATGAGCTACTTCCTTCGGAAAAACTCCGGAGTAGGACAAAGTATTGTTACGGTGGTTCCCAAAAATGCTGCTTGGCAAGAATTCGATCCCAGCATCGGGTTCACGACGCAACTCTCGTCCGATGACACGATCGTTCTCAGATGTAATTCAGTCAAAGGAGGTGGTCCTCAGCGGATGTTCTGTATTGAGACGGCGACCATTACGGGACCAGTGTACGAGTCATGGCCACCAGATACTTACTTTTATAAAACCTACTGCAAAGACATAGATGCATCTGCTGGCTATGAGGCATGCCAGGCCATTTTGAAGAGGCTTGCACGGAAACTGTTTCGCGGTCCGGTCTCCGACGCTGAGATGCAGCAATTCTATAAGCATGCCATGAAAGCGTTTGCCCAAGACCGAAGCATTTTCTCAAGTCTGCAGGCAGGCATTCGCGGAATGTTATGTTCCCCGAAATTCCTGTTTAAGCAGGAAGGCGAATCAGGGCCTTTGGATAATTACGCGATCGCTGCACGTATGTCGTATTTCCTGTGGAATTCCTTGCCCGACGAGATGCTCTTCGAGCTGGCGAGACAGGGAAAGCTGAAGGACCCAAAAGTCCGTCGTGAGCAGACGCTCCGAATGTTACAGGCCGCAAGAACTGATCGCTTCGTCAGAGACTATGTTTATCAATGGCTCGATCTTAAAAAACTCAAGATCATCGAACCAGACCTAAGCATTTTCACTGTTGATGAATTTGACCTTGTCCGCGATCAGATCAAAGAAGAACCGGTTGAGTTCTTCAAGGAAGTACTGTCGAGCAATTTGAGCTTGGTGAATTTTATTGACTCTGATTTCGTGATGATCACGCAGGAGCTCAACTACATCTATCGGATCGCAGGACATCCAGTCGCGACGCCTAGCAAAAGACCTGGTGCAAGCAAAATATCACCGAAGGATTACAGGCCTAAAGAGATCACATCAGAGTTCTCTAAAGTGATGCTGGACGAAAAAAACCGATATCGCGGAGGCCTACTTTCACAGGCAGGTTTCATGCTAATGACGACCAATAACGGCGAATATACCAACCCGTTTTATCGCGGGGCCTGGGTATTGAAGAGCTTTTACGGAGATCATCTGGAAACACCGGAGGACCTTGAGATCTCTGCACTCAGTCCCCCTACGAAAACGGCGACTATCAAAGAAACAATCGATGCGCATCGGGCGGATGTCAGCTGTAACATCTGTCACAAGAAGATGGATCCCCTTGGGATCGCCCTGGAGAACTTCGACGTAATAGGACGCTGGCGGGACCAATACACTGACGTGAGCAACTATGCCCCAAAGGGCAATAAGAAGGGTGGACGTTTTCCAGTGGATGCGAGAACTGTCCATATAGACGGCCGAGCCTTCGAAGGTCCCCAGGGTCTGAAGACAATTCTGATGGAAGACAAAGAGAAGTTTTCCAAAACGTTCGTGGAGAACATGTTGTCCTATGCAATGGCTCGTGAGCTCAACTTTCTCGACCGTGAGCATATTGAACAGCTCTACGAACAGTCCGCTAATGCGAACTTCAGGCTGCGAGACATTTTGTTGGCGATCGTGTCGTCAGACTACTTTACCAGACGATAGCAATGATCCATCAGAACACCCCCATTCTCCCCCCTCCGCTCCGCTCCAAAGGCGGCTTCAAGGCCCTCCCGCCAAAAGCAATTTCCTAGCAGTCGTGGGCCAGGGACTTTACCTGCCGAAATCCCCACAACAGTAAAACCAACCCACCGCCACGATCTGGCTCCGGCTCCACAGTCTGATCGCCGAATCTACAGCAGACCTTGCGCTAACTCCGACAGCCTCCTAGCAGTGAGTCTCCCGCCTTAATACGTCCTCTGGATAGAAGATCTCACGAGAAGATTTTTTTCTGAGATCTTTTATTTTGGCTGAATGACGAGGGATCTGGGGCGGTAATCGTGACCTCTCTCATTGTTCAATGATGACCTCGCTAGGCCGCATTTTAAAGAAATGGCAAAAAGGTGAAAGTTTGCGCAACTTTGGCTGTCTGGCACGGTTGAATTGCGAGCCGCCGTATGCTTTCTTAGGTCTTACCCACTGGACTCTCTCATTTTCTGAGGGCCTAAGATGACTTTGTTTATGAAGAAATTAAATACTTTGCCCTGTTTTCTGACCTTGAGGCCCCGCCTTCATGAAGCGATGAAAGGATTCGCGCTCTTTACGAAGCTGGTCGTGGTTTGCTTAGTACTGGCTCCCGTAGCGAAGGCGCAATTTCAGGGGACGGAAGATTTTTCTAGGCCGTTGAGTCAGCAAAAATGGTTCCCCTTTACCGAAGGACGCGGCAGCATTTCACTGTCGAATCAGGAATTCAACTTCACCTCGACGTCTTCATCTGGTGAGCATGAGGCAGGCTTGGCTTGGGTTTCAACTTCAGTGACAAACTCGCAAGACTGGGAGTTTCAGATCGATGTCGAGAACATGATGAGTGTCTCAAATTCCTCCCATTATGGCTCGATTGGGATTTATGTGGCGAATGAGAATGACGATAACGATCTCGCTTATCTTGAGTTTTATAGCGCCTACTTTGATACTCTAGGACAGTCTGTTAACGGCTTTACAGCAGGATTGCAGAACAACGGAACGACTCTTCATGAAGGAGATACTTTTGAGCTCCCCTTTGATATCGGTGCTCTTCGAGCAAAATACGATAGCAGCGAACGGTCTTTGGCATTTTACTTCCACACTGGATCAACGGCTGAAAGTTATTTTTGGCAAATTTTGGCAAAATACGGCCTGAATGGGAGTGACGGGACGGAGGCGAACACCAATTGGGGGATGCAATTTGGGGCTGGGTTTGAAGTCGGTCTTTACGGGACGGCGACCGGAAATCGATCATCCGTGGGTCAACTGACTGCGGATAATTTCACAACCAAACAGCCCTCCTTGGGCTTGCATGTGGTTGAGTTTGAGCTCGAAGCATCGCTCAACCCAGCCGGTGACGCGGTGGCGCTAAGTTGGTTCTCCTTCGATGGGCTGGAATACGTGGTTCAAGAGTCGAATGATCTTGTTAGCTGGACCGACATGGCAACTATTTCGGGAACGGGAGACTACTCCGGATTGGAGGCTCCTTTGACCACACCCGCAGAGCCTAGGTTCTATCGTATTTATTCACGCATCCCTTAAATTCATCTCTTGTTCATGTGGTCTCACTTAAAAAAAGAAATGATCACATGTGGAGAAGCCACGTCTATGCCACCGCCTGCAAGTTCCTTGAAGCTGGAGCAGAATCACCTTCCTGAGGTCTCCTATGATTTTCGCGGGGACCGATTTTGGCGGCAAATCCCTGGCTGGAAAGATGTGAGCGCCGAGGAGTTCGGCAATTTTTCCTGGCAGCAGCGTAACAGCGTGACCTCATTGCCTCGGGTGGCCAAGGTGCTCGGTGATTTATTACCGGACTCGTTGGCGAAGGATATCGAAGCCGGGCTGGAGCGCACGCCGATGAACATCCGCATGACGCCCTACATTTTTTCTCTGATCGATTGGGCAAATGCAGAGGACGATCCTGTCCGGAAGCAGTTCCTCCCGCTCGGTTCGCAGTTCCTCGATGACCATCCCTGCTACATGGATGATTCACTGAATGAGGACGGAGATAAGGCGACTCCTTATCTGACTCATCGTTATCCGGATAAGGTTCTCTTTTTGCCTATCACGCTCTGTCCGGTTTACTGCTCCTATTGCACGCGCAGTCGAGTCGTCGGCGGAAGCACCGCAGTGAAGAGTAAGTCGACCTACGGTGCCGCGAAGGGCGAGTGGGAGACAACTTACCAATACCTTCGCGACAATCCTCAGATTGAAGATGTCGTGATCTCAGGAGGTGATGCCTTCCTTTTACGCCCCGAGCAGATCACGCAGATTGGCATGGCGCTTCTCGATATTCCGCATATCCGACGTCTGCGATTTGCGACCAAGGGAATCGCGATTTTGCCGATGAAGATTCTCACCGACGAGAAGTGGATAGCGGCGCTCGAAGCGGTCTGCAAGACTGGCCGTGAGCGGATGAAGGAGGTCTGCATTCATACCCATTTCAGCACCGAGCATGAGATGACGAGTTGGACTCTGCTGGCGATGCAGGAATTAGTGAATCGCGGTATCAAGGTGCGAAATCAGTCAGTGCTGATTCGTGGCGTGAACAACGCCTTTGACGTGATGTATCGCACGGTCAAGAAGTTGGCTTACCTCAACATCCAGCCCTACTATATTTACGTTCACGATATGGTTCCCGGTTGCGAACACCTCCGGACCACGGTGGCGGAAGCCTGTGAGCTTTCGAAAAAGCTTCAGGGGTCGATCGCGGGCTTCAATACCCCACGAGTGGTGTGTGACGCACCAGGCGGAGGAGGGAAAAGAGAGGTCTCGAGCTTCGACAACTATGACCGCTCACTTGGAGTTTCGACTTGGAGTGCTCCGAGTGTGAGGGGCGACAAAACTTTTCATTACTACGACCCGATTGATCAACTGGATGCTGCCGGACAAGAATTTTGGAGTAAGCAGGAAGGACTTGAAGAACGGCTGGTCGATGTGAAATCGCGCTTAGCTAGAGCAGCTAAATCATCATAGAGAATGGTCACGCAATCCCCTGAAACGGCTCTGGATTTCCAGCAGTTGACCAGCGCCGGACCGTTGTTACTGCACGAGCTCTTCGAGCGGCAGGTCGAGCGGACGCCGGATGCGGTTGCTTTGATCACCGATGAAAGCGAGCTGAGTTATTGGGAGCTTGATGAGCGGGCTAATCAGTTTGCTCATCACCTCGTGAGCAAAGGCGTGAAGTCGGGCGACCTTGTTGCGCTCTATGCGTCACGATCGGAAGTCTCGGTGGTGGCGATCCTTGGGATTCTTAAGTCAGGTGCTGGATATGTCCCAATCGATCCTGCCTTCCCGGAAGATCGGATCCGCCATATTTTTGAAGATGCAGATGTCTCTGCCGTCCTTTCGCTGGCCTCTTTAAAAGATGGCCTGTGCGAGTGGTATGACGGCGAGATCATTTCACTGGATGGTCCGGAGAGAACGGATCTTATCGATACGGAGCCCACTACGAGAGTTGAAGTTTGTTACGATGACCGGCACCTCTGCTACGTCATCTACACTTCCGGAACGACGGGCAAGCCGAAAGGCGTAATGACCGAGCATCGTAATACCGTTCTGTTCGTTCATGCCTTTAATGAAGTCTGCCAAGTCATCCCAGAGGACCGGATCTATCATGGCTTCTCGTTGGGCTTTGATGGCTCGGTAGAGGAGATGTGGTTGGCATTTTCCAATGGGGCTTCTTTGGTGGTTGGGCCGCAAGAATCGGGAGCCTTGGGTAATGAAGTAGCGGCCTGCATCCAGCGGCATCGCGCGACTTTTTACTCAACCGTGCCGACGGCTCTCTCGATGATTACCGAGGATCTCGAGTCGGTTCGTGTTCTCATTGTGAGTGGTGAGCAGTGCCCGCCTGAGCAAATCACGCGTTGGGCGGTGAATGGGCGTCGCATGTTGAATGTCTATGGGCCGACTGAGGCAACCGTCAATACAACGGCAGCTGAGTGTCGCCCTAATCAGCCGGTGACGATTGGTAAGCCTTTGCGGGGATACGATCTTTATCTTCTCGATGCCGAGCGGAAGCCCGTTCCCGAGGGGGCTTCCGGTGAGTTGTATGTTGGCGGTGAAACTTTGTGCCGAGGTTATTTGAATCAACCTGAAGTCACGGCGAAGGCTTTCATGGATGTCGAGCTTCCAGTTAATAGTGGCGCCGAAGTACAGCGGCTTTATCGTACGGGAGATCTCGTGCAATGGGATGAATATGGAGAACTCCTTTTTCTCGGACGTATCGATACGCAGGTCAAAATTCGCGGTTACCGAATTGAACTAGCTGAGATCGAATCCTTGCTCCTGGAGCAGGAGGAAATTCAATCAGCGGTTGTTAATGTCGTAGAGGAGGGTGGTGTCAAAGAACTGGCGGCCTTTGTCGTAATTAAGGATGGCGCCCAAGAGTTAGACCGCGCTGAGCTGCACGCCAGCTTGAAGACCCAACTGCCGGTCTACATGCTCCCAAAGTTTTTGGATGTGCTTTGCGAACTTCCGATCTTGGCTAGCGGTAAAGTCAATCGAAGGGAGCTCCCGGCACCGAAGCAACTTTTCCGAGGGGCAAAGGCTGAGGTCTCCAGCCCTCCGAGCTCTGAGATGGAAATCGCGCTTGCCGCGATTTGGGGTGATTGTTTCCCGGGCGTGGATCTTAACACGACGGATGACTTTTTTACCGAACTCGGCGGACATTCAATGCTCGCCGCTCAGATGGTGACGAAGGTGCGGGACGTTCTTGGGATGGATCTCGCACTGCGCGAGGTTTACAAACAACCTACGCTCGGTGCACTCGCCGGGTTTCTGGATAACCAGGAACCGGAAGAAGAGGAGGCTGCGCGACCTGCGATGGATCGACCTTTGAATGGGCTGAGCCGACCATCGGTGGCGATCATCCAGGCGATTGGAATTTATGTCCTCTACGCCATCATCACCACGATTGCGCTGGGAACTTTGTACACCGCTTCACGTGCCCTCGTTCACCCCACCATGGGCATGGTCGGGAAGGTTTCATGGATCACGGCAATCATTCTTTTGAGTTATCCCGCGTTCGTTTTTTCGAGTGTCGTGATCAAGTGGGCCGTCATCGGCCGTTATCGGCCCGGGGCTTATCCGATTGGCGGATCTTACTACCTCCGATGGTGGTTTGTGACCCGTTATCAGTCTCTTGCCGGGACGGGTTATCTCTCGGGGACTCCACTCTTGAGCCTCTACTATCGCTTGATGGGAGCGAAGGTGGGCAAGGGCTGCGTGCTTGATTCCGCCTTGTGCGGTTGTTTCGACGTCGTTGAGATTGGGAGTAATACCTGCATCGGAAATGAGACGCAGCTTTTGGGATCAAGAGTCGAAGGCGGCTACTTGAAGATTGGTCACGTTTCGCTCGGGGATAATTGCTATATCGGAATCCATTCCAACGTAGGCTTGAACAGCTCGATGGGAAATGGGTCGAAACTCGATAACCTTTCCCTTCTTTTGGATGGCGAGAGCATTCCGGCAGGTGAGGGATGGAGCGGCTCTCCAGCATCTCCGGCTGAGGTTCCTGTTCCCGAATCAGAGAGTAGTGGCGCACCCAAGCGTTCAGTGCTCTTTGGCTTTTTACACCTTATTCAACTCTACCTCATGGGCGTGATCGCTGCCATCACCTTCCTGCCGGTGGCCGCTCTCCTCTACTTCGCTTACCAGTGGGGTGGTTGGGGACTTTTTGCGGTGGCGGCGCTTGCAGCCGGACCTTTTTCTTTGGTCTGCTACTGCTTGTCGGTCGTGGCGGTGAAATACATCGTGATGCCGCGCACCAAGACCGGAGTGTATTCGGTTGAGAGTTGGTTTTATCTCCGGAAGTGGTTTGTCGATACCTTCTATCGGACGAGCCGGGTTGTTGCGCTGCCTTTATACACCACGATTTATTTCCCGACTTGGCTTCGCATGCTGGGGGCGAAGATTGGAAAATTTGCCGAGCTTTCGACAGTCAGTCAGTTCGCTCCTGATCTCATGAAGTTGGGAGAGCGGAGCTTCTTTGCGGATGGCTCGATCATCGGGGGACGCTGCTATCACAATGGCATGGTCGAGGTTGGCTTCTCTGAAGTGGGTGACCGAAGCTTCATTGGAAACAGTGCGATGTTACCCATCAATCGTCCGGTGGGAGATGATTCTTTGATTGGGTGCATGTCCCTTCCTCCAAAGGAGCATGAGAAGACTCCAAACGGAACAGATTGGTTGGGTTCTCCTTCTTTCGGTCTTCCGCACCGTCAGATCGTGGGGAACTTTGATGATTCGGTGACTTATCAACCGACGGCGAAACTGGTCTTTCAGCGTTGTCTCGTGGATGCGATGAGAATTCTCTTTCCTGCGATTCTTACCGTTGCCTTTTTCGCGATCTACGTCGCCTTTGTATACTACTCCTACCTCCACTGGGGAGAGTTGGTGACACTTCTGTTAGGAACCGCGGTCTCACTTGTTCTGGATATCGCGGCCTGCCTTTTGGTGGTGGTTTACAAGCGAGTCTTGCTGGGGAAAATTAAACCGGGGATTCATCCGCTTTGGTCGATGTTCGTGTGGAAGAACGAAGCGGTGAATGGGGCTTACGAATCCATCGCAGCACCTTCCTTCGTGCCGATGTTGGGCACTCCCTTTCTCGCTCCCTATTTACGCCTCCTTGGGTGCAAAATCGGAAAGGATGCCTATCTCGGCACGACCTTGTTTTCGGAATGGGATCTCGTTGAGCTGGGCGATCATGTCGCACTGAATTCTGGTACCGTGGTGCAGAACCACCTTTTTGAGGATCGCGTGATGAAGGCCTCGCATCTCAAAATTGGGGATCGTTGTTCGGTCGGAAACATGGCGGTCGTTCTCTACGATACGGAAATGAAGGAAGGTGCTGAGCTTGCGCCGCTCTCGCTGCTGATGAAAGGGGAGACCGTTCCCGCTGATACTCATTGGGTGGGTATTCCAACGGCGAGGGATCGTTTTTCTGAAGAAGTGGAACCTGAGAAAGAGGAGACGGTTACTCTCGCAACTGGTTTGGGCCGGCGGATTGCCTCTATCGATATTTTACGTGGCTTTGCGGTGCTTGGGGTTTTGCTGATGACCATTCGCTCGTTTGCTGGTCCAAGCATTGGTGAGATTAATCCGCCCGAGATTAGTAATGAGGCGATTTGGAACCGCTTCGCCTACTACTTCACGCACATTTTTGTAGATCAAAAATTCATGGGGCTCTTCTCGATCCTATTTGGAGCGGGCCTCATTCTGATGTCGAAGAGTTTGAGAGAACGCGGGCGGAATGTGCTCGCTGCGCTCTCGCTGCGCTACTTTTGGCTTCTGTTACTCGGGGTCGCTCACTTCTTCCTCCTTTGGAATGGTGACGTCCTTGCCGTCTATGCCCTCTGTGCCATCCCTTTGATCTTTCTCCTTCGGATTCCAACTGCCTGGCAATTTGGGCTTGGGATGTTTATCTTCCTTCTTCCGGCGGTTTTTGATGCGGGGATCCAGCATTCCTTGCCGAATCTCGACGAGGAAAGTCGTGCTTCGCTCGATGAATATTGGCAGCCGTATGTCGAAGACTTGGAAGCCGAAAAGGTGCTGCATCTTGAAGGATCGTGGGAGGAGCAAATCGAGGCCCGTTGGGAAAACGAAACGGAACCCGCAGCCAACCGTGGCGAGAGCCTTATCATCGCCTCTTTGTGGGGGGGATTCTTCGCGTGTTCTCTGGGGATGATGCTGATCGGGATGGCTCTCTTACGTTGGAAAGTCCTCTCGGCTGGCCGCAGTTTGAACTTCTACCGTCGACTGGTTTGGATTGGTTTTGGAGTGGGAATCCCTCTCACTCTCTATGGTCTTGAGACCACCTTGTTCCATGAATGGAAGTGGGATTTTGCAATTTTCCAAGGGCGTATTCCGAATCATCTCGCGACTATTCCCATGACCTTGGGCTATATTGGATTGATCATGCTCTGGGTGAAGTCGGAACGATTCCAGCTTGTTCAAATATGGTTGGCCAATGTGGGGCGGATCGCTTTGACCTGCTACCTCGGACAGACGGCCCTGTGTATTTTCATCTTCTACGGAGTGGGACTTGGGCTCTACGACCAATTCGATTTCCTGGAGCAGCTTGGCATCGTGGTGCTTCTCTGCATCGTGCAACTTTTCTTCGCCAATGCCTGGCTCAATCGTTTCCGCTACGGCCCGCTTGAGTGGGCTTGGCGCCGTTTGAGCACAGGATTGGTAAAACCACGCCCAATTTCTAAGCCATGAACTTGTCGGAAAACAAATTAGGAAACAAGCGGATTGATGCGATTGATATTCTTCGTGGCTTTGCGGTCTTGGGGATTCTCCTGATCAATATTCGGTCTTACGCGATGCCGTCTATCTCTCTCGCGAATCCTTCCGAGTATGGGAATGATGCGGACCATAATCGCTTCGCTTACAACCTGACCTATGTCTTCGCGAAGCAAAAGTTCATGGCCATTTTCTCGATGCTTTTCGGGGCTAGTGCTTTACTTTTCACTGATCTCTTGATTCGAAAGAAGAAGAGTTTTTGGGCGTATTTTTTGCGGAATTGGTGGCTCGTCATCATCGGGCTAGCTCACCTCATTCTGATCTGGAGTGGTGACGTTCTCTTTATCTATGCGCTGTGTGCCTTCCCTCTATTTTTCCTGCGGAAGTTGTCACCTCGCTGGCATTTGAGTCTGGGAATGGTGGTCTTCTTCATGCCGTTGCTTTTCACGGCGATGATTGATCGGGAGATTCCGAACTTCGACGAGGAGGGGCAGGATTTATTTTATTACTCATGGCATCCAGATGCTGAGGATCTCGAGTCAAACGTCGCGCGCTATCGGGGAGATTACCGGGCCCAGGTTGTGGCGCGCTGGAACTCTGAGACTGATCTCGGAAGCACGCGTGCTGAGCATATTCTAAGTGCCAGTTTGTGGGGGAACTACATTGCACGATCCTTCGGCATGATGCTAGTCGGGATGGCTCTTTATCGCTGGGGTGTTTTTGGGGCTAAGTTGGATTCCCAAGTTTACCGCCGGATGGCTTGGTGGGGATTTGGGCTCGGATTGCCTCTTTGTCTGATGGGCTTGGAATACAATCTCTACAATTCGTGGGACTGGAAGGTTTGTTACTATTACGGTCGGATCGGAAACTTCTTGGGGACGGTTCCGGTGGCGCTTGGCTATATTGGATTAGTCATGTTGTGGTGTCAGGGGACGCGCCTACCGTGGTTGCGAGCTCGCTTGACTGAAGTCGGTCGGACCGCCCTTTCGTGCTATGTCGGACAGTCCCTCATCGCGACTTTCATTTTCTATGGCTTCGGATTTGGGCTATTTGGTCGCGTTGATTATCTGCTCCAGTTGTTTTTTGTTGTGGGGATTTGGGCGCTTCAGATTTTCTTGATTCAGCTCTGGATGAAGCACTTCAAACAGGGACCGCTGGAATGGTTCTGGCGTTGCTTGACCTATTTCCGTTTGCAGCCGTTGCGTCGGAACAAACAAGAATCCATTGCTCACTCCGGCAGGGCGGAGTAAATTTTCTTGAGTCCATTGAAGATTATTTTGATCAGTGTCGGCCTTGGTGCCGCGACTTCCACGATGTTGGCGGCATCTGAGTGTCAAGATAGCAAGGTGAGGTTTTCGGATCACCTCGATCATGAGTTCTGGTTCGATTGGTCGAGCCGCCACACCTCGAAGGGACGGGATTATCTGGATGGAAAGGGAGCCTTCTCTCAAGGACTGTTTCTCGGAGCCGGGGATTTTGGTCTCGAGTTAAGCCGCAGCGGAGCGATCGAGGACGGAATCAAGGAGTTTAATCTCGAGCTTTCCTATTTCAGGGAATTAGAGAGCTTCTCATTTTACGGTGCTTATCAGTATTCCGATTGGTCGAGTCAGGGGTTTCAAATCGGGGGGAGTGACCTGGCCTTCGGAGCAACCTATTATGATCTCCCAGCCGGTCTCTGGATTGCAGGGGATATGGAATATTCGCTTGGACGAAACGGGTTCTTTTCCGAAGTTACGATCGGCTCAGATCTCGAATTCTACGATTGGTTGACGCTCACGCCCTCCTTGAATGTGGGGTTCAATTCTGGATTTTTCGATGACGGGCATGACGGATGGAATCACGCGGTGGCAGACCTTTCGGCGACCCTCTCTCTGGCTGAGGATTTAAACGTGTATGTTTCTGCAGCTTACAACTGGGCCATCAATCGCGAGTCGGATTTGGCAAGATACTCCGACGATGCTAATCTAGAGGACTTCTTTTGGGCAGGGTTCACCTTTTCGTTTAGTGGTGATCGGGAGGAATCGGAAGAGCCAGGGGCTCCGGACCCTTGGGAGCTTACCTTGGGAAGCTCCGCTTGGGCGACGGCGATGAGTGGTTCGATCACGATAGAAGACGACGGGTTGGAAACAGTTCGTCCGCTGGATGACTCCTCTGACCGGGTTCATACCGGGTTAGCAATCGAGCTCAGCCGTAGATCGTGGAGCCTTCTCCTCGATGGAAGCTATGTGAGTTTCGGAGCGGAAGTCCCACCTCCGCTTTCGATTTTTGAGGCTTCCTCGGCTGAAGTCCGAGTAGCGGCTGTTCACTTGGCGGCGGGGTATCGAGTCTTTGACAACCGCTCTGCCAGTGTCGATTTATTGGCTGGTGTTCGATACAACTTTCTTGAAAGTAAGTCTGAGTTGGGTGACTCGGTGAGCCGGCAGTTGGACTGGTTTGATCCATCGCTGGGAGTTCGGATACGGATGGGGCTTTTGGAAAACTGGCTGCTCTCGGCGCGCGCAGAGTATGGAGGATTTGAGCTTGGGTCTGATCAGTTTTGGCAGGCGGATCTGGGATTGGAGTATGAATTCTCCGAGCGTCTTACGGCGGAATTTCGCTACCAGCATTTCGAAGTTGACTACACGAAGGACAATGATGCCGCGGAGTTCACCTTCAGGGGACCAAGGGTTGGAGTGCGTTACCGGTTTTAAAAGCAGGCAAGAGTATGGGAACGATGAAGCAATGGCCGGACCAAGTTCCTCGTGAGGGCATCCATCTCTGGATCTGCACGGACCTGCATTCTCCGCGCCTGGATGAGGTTATCGATTTTTTGCCACCTGAAGAACAGAAATGCGCCCGGGCCTATCGCTTCGAGAATGATCGACGGCGGTATCTGGGAAGTGCTCTCCTTCAGCGGAGTATTTTAGCCCGCTACTCTTCTTGCTCTTTACGTGATCTGTCCTTTCTTCGAAACCAATGGGGGAAGCCTTTTTTAGACGGGGGGAATCAGGCGGTGGAGTTCAATATCTCACGTTCTCATGAAGTGGCCCTTCTAGCAGTGAGTGGTGAAAGTCAGCTTGGCGTGGATGTGGAATACGAACTGGATTGCGCAAGCGGAGCGATGAACGTGGCGGCGCAATTTTCGGAAGTGGAGCGGAGCTATATCGATAAAGCTCGGGGCTCAACGCGGGCTCTCTTTGAGATCTGGGCTCGGAAGGAAGCTTACATCAAGGGGATTGGTCGTGGTCTTTCGCACCCTTTGGATGAATTTGAGGTTACTCCGAATGGCGAAATGATGGTTCGCGATTGGTCTGAAGATTCCCCCGCTGAACCGTGGACAGTACGTTCGGTGAAGCTTCCTGTGCGTGATTATGCTGCTGCGATTGCCACGGCCCTCCCGTCTCTTTCTATCGAGCTCATGGAAGTGAATGCCGACGAACTCATTTATTTCCAAAAAGGAATGACTTAAAAGAGGTCCGTCGGAGTGGGTTTACTCCGCCGTCACACTAGTGTTTGCGGGCGAAAGTCCTTCGCTACTTACGGTTATTTTGATTTCACCTGCGGTGCCTACTTTACTCTTCACGATGAGCATGCAGAGGCCGAAGAAGGCGTGGCGCGAGATGATGCCGCTTACCCTGAATCAAAGGAAGAGTGCAAAGATCGGACAAAGGAAAATCGAGCCTCGCAAGGCGATGGAATCAGGATGGACTTCTCAGCGATGAGGGGCTTAAGGCTGTCTTGGAAGAAGGTCAGAGCTAACCTAGCTAACAAGGCGCTAGACCTAATCATTACCTTAATAAAAACCCGCCCCCCATTACAGGGGACGGGCTTTTACACACATACGATAATATAACATTACCAACTGATTCATTCTCAATCTATTACAATTCCCGAAGGAGATTATAAGACCGATTGGGGGAGACAGCCTTACTTCTTTAAGCGTTCTAGAGACCGGATTTGTCTCACTTTTTACTGCGAGCAAAAGCCTTCGGACTGATCCCCGAATCCTTTATCCCTTATCATTTTTTTGGGTCTCCCTTTCGGGATTCAAGGATCCTGCTTAGAGGGAATCACGATTGGGAATACAAGCCCAAGGGTGGCTGGAAGGTAGCAGAAAGATTTGGTCGCCTATTTCTTAAGAGCGAAGGGACATTACCCTTTGACTACACTGGGAATTCCAGAAGTAACTGACATGATCTTTCTGCACTAGTATGCGGCAGGTCAAACATCTAGTAATACTTTACTGGCTATTGAGAATTTTTGGCCGCATTAACCAGTTCGTGAAGTTTCGATTGGTCTAGCCCAAACTTTGTCATGAATGCGTATGACACTTCGTTCTGATTCACATCCACACCTTGAATCGATATATAGGATGCAAAATCCCAGCGCCTCATCACTCTGATCTTTTTGATCTGGTCTAACGGGATATCTACTGAATTTTCAGGGTCGAAATCTATCTCTTGTACATTTTCAACAAACTGTCCCGTGAGACCATTTTGTCCCTCGCTGAGAAAGAGAAACCGACGATTCGTTACGACGACCCTGCCACTCTTGGTAAAACAAACAAAAAATTTGGCCCTAGGGCCCACAGATCCCATCATGTTAGGTTCACAACACACCACCTTTTCATCATCCGGAGTTTGAGGAGAAGAAGGTGTAGAGAAATCTTGGCTGATTGAACTAGGCTTCTCGGGAGAACCGTTTTCATGGGATGAATCTGGGACTGTAGTCTCCTTGGAGTAAAGATCTCGCACTTCTTGAAGGGGCTTCCAAGATTCCATTCCCTCTCTCCATACAAAATCCTGTGGCGCGATCTCCCCAATTGCGATTCGCGACCTTACCGTAGCCTCATCGAACGGCCCGTATTGTATACCCCCTTTTTCATAAAACCAATCAGCCATTGCAATTTTTAAAGTTATATTCCCATAATTTGATAACCCCCTTTAACGGAGATGGGCCCAGCCAGTGATCGAAGCTCCTCACCATCAAAGTAAGGGGTAGGAACCTGTCCTTTTCAAACTATTATAATTCCCGAAGGAAATCATAAGACCGATTGGGAGGATCAGCCTTACTTTGTTATGCGTGCTAGGGGCCGGATTTGTGTCACTTTTTATTATAAGGGGCGGATTCAACATGGAAGTGATCTGAGCGCTCCTTTGGTTTTCCGGCGGCAGCAACAATAATCCTTGGCTTTCCCTCCCCCTTTGACCCAGCATCCGCCCGCCATGGCAGGATTCTTTAAGAAGCTCTTCAACAAGGTTACCAACAAGACCGAAATCGATTGGGATGATCTCGAGGCCGATCTCATCTCTGGCGACCTCGGCATCCGGCTTTCGCTAGAAATTGTCGATGACCTCAAAGAACTCGGCCGAAAAATCTCGGCCGAAGATGTCGTCGAGACCACTCGGAATAAGATAGCCGATCTTTTTCCCGCCGACTCCCCCGCTCTGGCACCCCGCGCCGATGGCAATCCTACCGTCCTCCTCATCGTCGGCGTCAATGGCACCGGGAAAACTACTTCCACCGCCAAGCTCGGACACCTTCTTAAAGGCCAGGGTTACTCCGTCCTCATGGCCGCCGCCGATACCTTCCGCGCTGCTGCCGTCGAGCAACTCGTCCGTTGGGGAGAGCGCCTTGACCTTCCGGTCGTAGCCGGAGCACATGAAGCCGACCCTTCCTCCGTCTGCTATCAAGCACACCAAAAGGCGATCAACGGGAACTACGATTTTCTCCTCTGCGACACCGCCGGCCGACTCCACACTCGCAACAATCTCATGGACGAGCTTACTAAGATCAAACGGACCATTGGCAAGCAGGACGAGACCGCTCCCCACGAAACCTTCATCGTCATCGATGCCTCCACCGGCGGGAATGCCCTGAACCAGGCTCGCGAATTCCAAAAAGCGGTCCCCCTCGATGGCCTGATTCTCACCAAGCTCGACGGATCCGGTAAAGGGGGGGTCGCTGCCGCTATTCAGAAGGAACTTGGCATCGCTCCCCGCTTCATCGGAACTGGAGAAGAGCCCGACTGTTTTGAGCAATTCCAGAGGGAACGTTTCGTGGAAAACATTCTCTAATAACGCTTCCACAACTGGCGGCTGAACAGCACCAGAAAAGCCACATATTCCAGGCGCCCTAGGATCATCAGGATGGAGAACATGATTTTGGTTGTTGTTCCCACTTCGGCGAAACTCTGCCCCCCGCCCATATCAGCGAGGGCCGGTCCGAAGTTTCCGAGACAACTAACAATCACTGAAATCGACCCCAGTAAAGATAGTTGAGGCTCCAACAACTGAAGGGCAAACGTCCCCGTAATGGCAAAAAAGCCAAAGAGGGAAATGACCAAAAAGAGTTGTTCAACTGACGCTTCGGATACCTTGCGGCCATTCAACTTGATTGGATCCACCACCTTCGGCCGAAAAGTACGATGGAGTCCCGATTTGAGAAACCGAAGCCAGAAGATAATCCGGCTCATTTTAAGCCCCCCGGCAGTCGAACCCGAGCATCCCCCCACCATCATCAGAAGAATCACCATTCCGATTCCCAAGCGCCCCCATTGGCTAAGGTCACTGCTCACGTAACCTGTGCTCGTCACTATCGAGACCACATTGAATACAATATCCACCGGCCCCGCTCCGTCAAAATTCCCCGTAAAATGATGAATCAAAAGCACCGCAGAAGCAATCACCATCAATCCAAGAAACCAGTAAACCTCCTCGAATTTCTTCCAAAGATCCCTCCACTTTCGCTTCATCATCGTGAGGTAAAACGGGAAACTAATTGCCCCCAACACCATGAAAATCATCAACCAGATCTTGCTGCCAGCTCCAAAAAGATCCCCCGCAATACTAGAGTTTTCCGTCCCGAACCCTCCTGTCGAAACTACCGTCAAGGCATGATTAACCGCTTGGAACGGCGTCAGCCCCATCCCCCACAGTCCCAAACCACAGATCATCGTAAACCCAAGATAAAGCGCCCACAATCGCCGCATCGTTTGCCGCAAACTCGCGATATCGGAATTTGAGAGCGAAGACTCCGCCCCAATCAGCGTCCTGCTACTTGCAGTCATACCCGAAAGCACCACCACGAACATTGCCAAAATCCCCATACCTCCCACCCATTGGGTAAAGGAACGCCACATGAGAATCGACTTGGGAAGCCGCTCCAGGTCCACAAAGATCGTCGCTCCCGTTGTTGTCAGCCCCGAAACCCCCTCAAAAAAGGCAAAATCGAGCGGCACATGGGGATCGCAAAAAAAGTAGGGCAAAGCCGCCACCCAACTACAAGCAAACCACCCCGCCCCAACCAACGCCATCGCCTCCCGGCGTCGCATCGCAAGTGGACGTTTCGAGCGTCTTCCAATGACCCGACCGGCCACCAGCATCGAGGTTCCCGCCACCAGGGTGATTCCCAGAGAAATGGCCCAACCTCCCAAATCGAGCCCCGTTTCATGCAGATCTCCTGCTGGTATAATCGCCGAAAGCGACACCGAAAACCCCATGGCAATGCCAAGCAAGAGGACCATCATCCCAAGAGAACGTAGAAAGACGCAGGTATTCACGGTCAGTTTAAATCAAAGAACATCCTCATAAGACGCTCGGTCGATGATACCCTACCACCCACATTTCTCCATCTTAAAAAAACTCGATCCTTGACGTATGGGCCATCATTTTTTTCTCTCCCACATGCTTGCGAAACGTCTACCCTTGTTGGCCCTACTTCCAGCCTCTCTTTCTGCTGCTCCGGTTGACCTCGTCAAACTGGGCAAAGAAACCTTTCACGCCGTGGGATGTGCCGAATGTCATGCGGAAGCCAAAAACGACACTTCCGTGAAAACCGGCCCCGGGCTCTTCGGACTTTTTCAGAAAGACACTCGAAAACGGGGTGTTATCGAAGTCGGTGAAAACCATAAACATACCATCACAGCCGACACTGCCTACTTCGAGAAATCCCTCCGTAACCCTACCGCCGAACTTGCCATCTCCGAGACCGGCGAGACCAAAGGGACCACTTTTCTCCCTGTGATGCCCGCCTATCCCGAGGCTTTCCTCAACAAACAGAAAGCCCAAGCCATCTACCACTATCTCCAAACCCTCAACGAGGACGCACAACGCGGTCCAGCCAAGGTCATGGCTGAACTCCAGGAGGGAACCCTTGCCAAAGACATCCACCAGGACCCCTCTGAAATTCTCGTCACCGACCGCACCCGCATCTTTCGCGCCCGTATTGCCGGCTCTTCCGCGCGCGCCGTCTACGTCGGGGTCCCCAGTGGCCTCAATTACGCCTTCGACCCTCGTTCCATGACCATCACCAAGGCTTGGTGGGGTGGCTTCCTAAACCTCAAACAGGAAATGGCCGGCCGTGGTAATAACTCTTCCTCCATGGGCCAGCAGGCACGTGAAGTCACCCTCGTTGGCCAACCCCTGCTCCACTCCCGGACTGTGGATCTCTCCTTCAAGTCCCCTCTCATCGGAGATGGTGAAACCATCGCCAACAACCTCCACGGAGATGCCGACTTTCTCGACCAACTCAAGAAAGCCGATGCCTCGTTTATCGGATACGATTACCCTTCCGACCCAAAGGGCAATCCCACCTTTCACTATCGTGTTGGCAAGGACAAATACTCCCTCACGTTTAACATCACCGAAAGCGGCACCGCTCAATACAGCTCCGTGAAGAATGGCGTAAAGTCAAAGCACGTGATCGCCACCGACGCCCCGGAAAACGTTTGGCGACCCAATCCCATCCCCTCAACCCTCACCCAAAGGGTGGGCCTCACGCCCATGAGTGGAATGACACTCCTGCCGGGATACTCCGCGGAACGGGTGCCCGCTCCCACCGACCCACACGGCCGTCCCCAGCTCTTCGAGCCCCTGGGTATGGCTCTCGATAAAAAAGATGGCTCCATCGTTGCCACCACTAGGACCGCCGGCATCTGGCGTTTCAAGGACAATACCTGGACCATGATTGCTGATGGTCTTCTCGACGCTCTCGGTGTCATTGTTGAGAAAGATCGCCTCGTCATTGGCCAAAAGCCAGAACTCACCGCGCTCTACGACAAAGATGGAGACGGCTTCTACGAAACTCATCGTACCTTGAGCGACAACTTCCTCTTCACCGCCAACTACCACGGATACCTTCATGGTCCAGCCAAGGACTCCTTCGGGAATTATTATTACTCGCTCAACCTCGACCACCGGGACGGACGCCAAATCCACAAGGCCAACGGCAACTTCATGGGCTCCCAGGGAGGATACCGTGGGTGGGTTATGCAAGTGACACCCTCGGGAAAAACCATCCCCTTCGCCATGGGCGTCCGTAGCCCCGCCGGTCTCGCCAACAGTCCTGACGGCACCGTTTACCACACCGAAAACCAGGGCGAATACAACGGCACCTCAAAACTCCACGTTCTTAAAAAAGGAAGCTACTACGGCCACCCTTCCGGCCTCGTCGACCTTCCCGGAATGAAGCCAGATTCTCCCGAAATTGCTTGGGATAAGTGGTCTCCCAAGAATGTGCCCGCAGTAGCCCTCTTGCCCCATTCACGGATTGCCAATTCACCCGGCAGCCCCGAATGGGACACCACTGGCGGAAAATTCGGCCCCTTCGCCGGCGACATGTTCTGTGGCGACCAAACTCTCTCGACCCTCTTCCGGATTCTTCCGAAGGACAACCATGAGGCCGCCGTCATCATGTTTGCCGAAAGCTTCCCCTCCGGCGTCATGAGGCTTTGCTACGACAAATCCGGAGCTCTCTACGTCGGACAAACCGGTCGCGGCTGGCGCGCCCGTGGTGGAAGCCAACATGCTCTGGTCAAACTAAGCTACACAAAGAATGCCGATGCCAAGCTCAAGGACATCACCCGCAATGGTGAAACCTTCACTTTCCACTTCACTGGCAAGACTGACGGCCTGAAAGAATCCGCCAACCTCACCATCGAATCGTGGTTCTATCACGATAAGCCCAACTACGGATCTCCCGAGAATAACAAACAGAAAGAACTCCTCGCCAGCCAATCCGTCGATCGCGAGAAAGGAACCCTCACCATCACTCTCGCAAAAAATCCCAAACGCGAAGCGGGTGCTCGTGTTTTCCGCTTCCACTCAAAGGATTTGCCAAAGAATCGTAAGGACGCCCTCGAGGCCTACTACACGATCTCAAAATGAGAATCCCGGTCCTGTCCCTCCTCGCCGCTTCAATACTCCCGGCCCCAAATCCCGGGAACCTTTAAACAAATCGATCTCAATTGCGGTGGTTGGTTCACGGGGATCACTCAATATTCCTCGGGTTGGCTTTACGGTCGCACCGACGACAACGGGAAAACCTGATTAAAGATCGACGGCTTTAGCTCCCCATCTTCCTCCTTTGTCGCCGACAACATATTCCAGCGGCCGGGCATGACAAAAAGAGGCCGAAAAAAGGACCTGAAATATGAGAGAACGAATCATTTGAAGGTGTTCTCTACAGGGGCAAACCTGCGAATCTTTTTCCGCCTCGCATCTTAGCCATCCTTCACAATAATTCCTCCAGACTATGAAACTCCATCTTTTACTCACCGCTCTAACAGCCGCCACCTTGTCAGGAAAAGACTGGCCGCGATTCCTTGGACCAAGTGGAAACGCCACCTCCTCCGAAACCGGCCTCATCAAGACCTTCCCAAAAGATGGTCCGAAAATCGTTTGGAAAACCCATCTCGAAGGAGGTTTCGGAGGCGCCGCAGTCTTAGGCGATGAAATCTTCCTCGGTGATCGTGTCGAAAAAGAAAAAGACATGCTTCTCTGCCTCGACTTCAAAACCGGTATGGAAAAATGGCGCTACGAAAGCCCCTCCGAAGGGGAACCCTCCTTCCCTGGCTCGCGGAGCGTTCCCACGGTCGAAGACGACGCCGTCTACTTTCTTGGGACTTTTGGCGAAGTCTTTCGCATCAACCGCAAAACAAAAAAAGCCGACTGGAAAATTAAACTTTCCGACCGCTACCCTGACGCCAAGGCACCTCACTGGGGGTATGCCCAATGCGTCCTCATCGTGGGCGACACTCTCATCGTGATGCCTTTCGGAAAAGACACCGGTATCGCAGGTTGGGATAAGAAGACCGGCAAGGAACTCTGGAAGAGCGATGGCATCGGAAACACCCACTCTTCTCCCATCATCTCCACCCTCGGGGGCGTCGAACAAGTCGTTCTCCTCACCACCGGAAAAGGTGGCGGCATCCACAGCTACGACCCCAAGTCCGGCAAAAAACTCTGGTCCACCGATCTCTACAAAAATCGTATTCCCATCACTGTCCCCCTTCAGATTGATGACCACCGTCTCTTCGTCTCCGGCGGATACGATGGCGGATCAAAAATGATTTCTGTAAAAAAATCCGGGGATGATTTCTCGGTCAAGGAACTCTGGACGACCCAAAAAGGAACCCAGGTTCATCCCCCCATCCTGATCGAGGACCACCTCTACTTCCTCGCCAATGAGAACTCGAATCACAAGACCAAGACTCGTCGAAAAAAAGGCGGACTTGTCTGCTACACCCTCGATGGCGAAGAACTCTGGAGCTCTGGCGACGATCCCTTCATGGGCCGTGGTGCCAGCCTCTACGCTGATGGCACCCTCATCATCCAGGACGGAGAAAACGGAACCCTTCGTCTCGTTGATCCATCACCCAAGGGCTTCAAAACCCAGGCCGAGGCCAACGTCTTCGGAACCGATCCCGGCAGCCGGAAAGATCTCAAATACTGGAGCCCCCTCGCCCTCTCAAATGGCAAACTCCTCATGCGTGGTCAGAACAACCTCATCTGCGTC
>TARA_B110000037_G_scaffold220367_1_pt1 | contig 26176 bp, 29 predicted proteins | sample TARA_B110000037 | Tara Oceans TARA_B110000037 (sample SAMEA4397196) | marine metagenome | biome: Polar Biome; feature: [MIX] marine epipelagic wind mixed layer (ENVO:01000061); material: water (ENVO:00002006), including particulate matter (ENVO:01000060) such as... | depth 10-100 m
ATAATGGTTGCTGCGCCATCTAATGCTGCAACGGATCATATTACAAGGGCAATCGCTCGCGAGAACACGGCAGTTGTGCGAATGGGAAATTCGTTTAAAATTTCGGAAAGCGTGCAACCCTTCACGCTAAGGTCGCAGGTTTTAAACAGCCCTTTTATGGATGTTGTAAAACGGTTGAAAAAGGATGCAGAAACCATTCGGAAAAAGGCGTTTAAATACAAACGGAATTTTGACAGTGAGGCGTATAAAGAACGCAAAAGATTGAGTTATGAGTTGAAAGAGATTAGGCGAGACATTCGAAAAATCGAACAGGAAATGTCGCTGGGGTTCATTAATAGTGCTCAAATTATTACTGGAACTTTTATTGGTTTGCAGGATAAAAAACTACGCAATTTAAAAGTTGATGCAGTGTTTATTGATGAAGCTGGACAAGCCGTTGAACCTTCTATTTGGACGGTAGCGCATTATGCACCTAAACTTTTTATGGCAGGCGATCCTTTACAATTACCTCCAACTATATTTACCGATAAAGCGAAAAGTTTGGGCCTAGGTGTCTCCTTAATTGAACAAGGAATTAAATTGGGAATTCCCACTACGCTTTTGGATATTCAGTACCGGATGAATCATAAAATCATGCAGTTTTCTAATGCACAATTCTATGAAGGCAAACTTACAGCTCATGAGTCTGTATCTGAGCAAAGTCTCGTTTCGGATACTCATGAAACGATTGAATTTATTGACACAGCTGGTTGCGGTTATACCGAAACTAAAGATGAATCAGGCGGGATTTCGAATTTGGGAGAAGTTGAATTGATTCAAAAACGCATAGCTGAAATTGAACTGGATGAGATCTCTGTAGGAATTATATCACCATATCGCAGGCAGGTATCGCTTATCGAAGAGTCAATTATAAAGCAAAACAAAAACGCTCAAACCATTGACAGTTTTCAGGGGCAGGAAAAGGATTTGATTATAGTTTCTCTTGTTCGTTCGAATGAAAACGGAATTATCGGTTTTTTAAAAGATTACCGAAGAATTAATGTGGCACTCACCCGGGCCAAAAAAAAGCTGATAATTATTGGAGATTCTGCTACTATCGGAAACGACACTTTTTATAAGAATTTACTGGACTATATCGAAACGCAGGGAACTTATCGCAGTGCTTGGGAATATATGTATTAGCTTTTACTGTAATCAGGGCAATCAATTCTCGCTTTTTTTTCAATGATTTTTCTAGTACTTCACAATAATGACCCATGGCATCATCTTTCTTATGAAATTTAATTTTAAACATATGTGTTGCAGCGAATCATTTTGTCCGAATAAAAACTGGACACCCCGCATGATAAAAAATTGGTTTACTCATTATTAAAAGATTATTTTACTTCGACAAAATTATCATTGCAAATACAGTTAGAATTCCTAACAACACAAATAATTTGCCTCTTTTTTCTTTATATCCGTTTTGAATCTCCCATTTATCTCAATTTTATCTATTTTTATGCCGCATGCAGCATTTGAAAAAATATGGCGCAATTGTAATCTTACTATTGGCCTTTCCTATTGCACGATTTATCGCAAATAATCTCGTTCTAGAAGCGAGCAATGATATCTATGCATACATCCCGCAAGAAAGTGACTTCGTGATAGAAATTAACACGAAAAATTTCGCGTCTGAAATTGGATACAGAAGACTTTTTGATGAGGCCTACTTTTTAGAAAAAGTATATCCAACAGAAGAAGGGGACAGACCTGAAGAAAAATATGTAGATTCTGGGATAGATTCTTTTGGAAAAGTTATTTTGTTTAGGGAGCAATGGGCAGATGAAAGTATTTGGCTAGCACTTGTTAAGCACAATGATGAAGATCAAGTTAAAGCTTACTTTGAAGAAAAAATTCCAGAGATCCGTTATGAGACAGATAAGGACTATATGGTTATTCAACTATCCCCGTCGTCCAGCCAAGAAAATTTGGATGAACATCTTAAAAAGATCAGCAAAAAAGAGATTAAGTGTTTTACAGAGCGAGTTAACCTGTCTGAAATTTTTAGTCCGGACAAAGAGATCAACTGTTATATCATACCAAAAAGCTCACCGCACAACCAGTTAATTGAGGGGTATTTAACTTTTGATTTTTTGAAAGATCATATTGATATTGATGGCTCATTTACACCTGTTCCTGGATTTAATGAAACGGCGCCAATTGCTTATGCCTTGAATGAAGAAAAAGCATTTAGTATGCGCAGTTCTCTTAATTTATTTAACAGTGTTTATTGGTTTAGTGAAGAGAAAATTGATGACATCCCTGAATATGCACAGATGGCTTTTGACTATGATGGAGCAGAGATGTTTTTAGTACACCGAAAGCTAGGTTATACAAGTACATTTAAAAGCTACCCAGACGCTGACATACATTTTGACATTATTGATCAAACAATATGGAATAGTTTTTTCGATTCACTTGCCGTCACTGATGGAATTACAATAGACTCGGCAACACAAACGATATCAAACCAAGAAGGTGCTTCCATCCAATATGCTCGATCTGAAAAAACGTTTCAATTCACACAATTCGGGGTTAATCTTACACCATCAACTGTAGAAAAATTATATTTTGATTTGCAACTGAAACTAGACCCAATGCTCGACAAAGTTGTGTTTAAAATTGACGCTGAAAACCCACCTACCAACCCGCTCGAACAAAGTATGGGAATTGCAATTGGATATTCGCTGGTGGAAGACATAAAGGCGTTCACAAAAATGGAATCTATTATATTTCAAATTACTGGAACTGATGATGATTTGGTAAAAGCCCATGGCCGCGTTGAAATGAAAGAAAAAAATGGCCATTCAATGGTTGAAAGTCTCTCATTTGGTCAAGGCGCCATCCTTTTCTTAACTGATTATTTCTAGCATTTTAGGGTATTACGCTTGAAGTTTCGCCTCTTATTATAAACCCTTTCAAAAGATTCCCTATCCCCTTTTATCGGATCATTTTAGTAGCAAGTTAAAATTGAACCCTTTGACTAATGCGCATGGCAGCGCACTGTCAATTGACTAAAAAGCCTCCCCAATAGTAATATAAAACTGGAAGCCCTCGTAACTTCTAGCAACATCCAAACGAATATGACTCATTTGTTTTTTACTCAGTTGAAATCTTAAGCCACCGCCGTACGACCATAATTTCCGATTGGTGAATGATTCGACGTAAGTATTGCCAACCGATCCAATAGATGAAAATGCGGATCCCCTAAAACGCCTGTATATCGGAAAACGATATTCCACTTGCAAAATACTCATGTTTTTATCGATAAATCTTCTGTCATTAAAACCGCGCCCGCGTTTTCCCGAAGAAAAATAATAATAACTAAAAAATGGAGCTTCCCCCAATGTTGTTCCCGTGAAAAAATTAGTCGCCAAAATGTGATTTCCTTAAATGGTCTGGTAATAATTAACATCCAATTGAATTAGCCCATAATCAAAGTTCGACAAAGTATAATTCGCCGATTTCTCTGCAGTGAAGTTGGCCAAAATTCCTTTTCTAGGATAAAATATATCATCACGGCTATCATACGAAGCCGAAATACCTAGCGAACTTACCAACCCCTACCGGATTATTTGCCGTTAATAAACTGTCTGTTCTAGGAATATCAAAATGATCAAATCGATATTGAATACCAACTAGAAATGAAGGTGTTAAACGATAAGATAAAGTTCCTAATAAGCGGGGGAAATTGGCATCATGGGAAACCACAAAACCACAGCGAAAAATTGACCAATATTTAATTTGGATTGACCGCGAAACCAAACGCATTTGCAAATTAGAATACACCATTCGAGAAGTAATGTCTTTCATTACTGGAGCTGTTTATTATAACGATTATAAGGACTATAATGGCATTATTTTACCTTCAAGTTTGCCTATAGAATCCAACCTGGTTAAAAACGGATACATGCACGAAATGCGGATTAAAAGTTTTAGACCTGACATTTATCGGGTGGAAGAATTACAACCGAATACTGAGTTAAACAAAGTAGGTGATAAAAAGCCTGATTAGATTTACCAACCCCAAAAGCATTTGTTAATATCAGCATTGAAGCAAGCCGCGTCGTTACCAAACAGCTGTAGTTCACTGAATTCATATTCATTATTTTGATTCAAAAAAACAAAGTTGTTTTTGTAAATGTCAATCGGCAATTCTTCAGGCATTTCCGCATCATATATTATCGTGTCATTGTCCATGCTTATCAAATATAAAAAGCTCCTTCCTCGCATTCCATCTGCAAAAGGTATGCTGCTAAATTTAGTTATGGCGCTATATTGAACTGATTCAATTTCACAAACCCCAAGAGTTATCAATTCAGATTCGCCGCCATAATCCGACGACTTAAAAATTGTGTCTTTACCTATATACTCATATTCTGGAAATAATTCAACAACCGCAATTTTGTTTTCATCAACATCTAGATTTATTATTGAATCTAAGACAACTCGCTCCTCAGCTAGCTCCTTTTGATTCTCTGAAGTACATTGAGTAAATAAGAAAAGTATTAGAATTAAAAACGGTCTCATTCCTTAAATCTAGGATTAGAAAATTGAGAGAAATCATTTAATTACCGAAAACTGTGAGGGAATTATTATCCGTTCAGATCAAGATATTAATGACGTTTTGCATTTGCTATCTAAACCAAATAAACATCCCCATCTTCCGCACACTTCACATTATCAAACACCGCTTTTGCTTCAGATTTCAAGCCTTCCGTATCTTTATATCTGGAAGAAAAATGTCCTAAAATAAGTTGATCTACCTTGGCCAGTTTTGCAATATTGGCTGCGTCTTCAGCAGTTGAATGACCAGTAGCCTTGGCACGATCCGTATGGGTTTTAGTAAACGTGGCCTCATGATACAGCAAACTAGCCCCATCAATCCAAGCGGGTAATTTTTCGACAAAGCGGGTATCTGTGCAATAGGCGTATGATTGACATTTCTCAACACCGTGCGTTACTTCCAAGTTTGGCAAGGTTTCGTCCGCCCTTACAATGTCTTCTCCCCTTCTTGCCGCCAAAATCTCTTCTAGGGTTAATTTATATTTCTGAATTTTTGCTTTATCCATTTTCGGTGGACGCGGTTTTTCTTGAAATAAGAATCCGTGACATTTCACGCGGTGTTTTAATGGAAATGCATAAATCTCAATTGAATTATCTTCAAAAACTAAGGTTTTCTCTTTGCAATCAATCACTTCAAATTCCAATTCATAACTCAAATAAACTTGCGATAATTTGAATTGATGCCGCACAATTTCCTCTAAACCTTCTGGTCCAAAAATTTTGAGTTTAGTCGTTCTTCCCAACAAGCTCATGGATGAAATTAAACCGAAGAGCCCTAAAAAATGATCGCCGTGTAAATGAGAAATAAATATATATTGAATGCGCTGAAATTTCACTCGAAATTTGCGCATTTGAAGTTGTGTACCTTCCCCGCAGTCAATTAATATTCGGCGCTCGTTAATATTAAGGTGCTGTGCGGTAACTCCACGACCCAAAATTGGTAAGGCTGATCCTGATCCTAATATGGTTAAGTTTATTGGCAAGGTTGATCAGGATTGAGTATTGAGTGTGAGTATTGAGGAGTTTTTCATTTTCTGTTTTTAGTTTTGATCGTTAAATTAATTCACAGCCAATGCACAATTTAAACTCGATCCTCAAAACTGTTGCTCTAAACTGACCTATCCTGGAAGTCCTCCACCTTTCATGCCTTTCATTTGGCGCATCATATTCGCCATATTCTTTTTATTAGACATCATGTGCATGACTTTCTTGGTTTCGCTAAATTGTTTAATCAACTTATTCACTTCTTGGATAGAAGTTCCTGATCCGGCTGCAATTCTCTTTTTCCGTGAACCATTCATAAGCGAAGGTTCCGCTCTTTCTCTTGGAGTCATGGATTGGATAATGGCTTCAATACCTTTAAAAGCGTCATCATCAACCTCAACGTTTTTCATGGCTTTTCCCATACCAGGAATCATTCCCATCAAATCCTTGACATTCCCCATTTTTTTGATTTGTTGCAATTGACTGTAGAAGTCATCAAAATCAAATTTATTCTGAGCAATTTTCTTTTGGAGTTTTTTTGCTTCCTTCTCGTCAAATTGTTCTTGGGCTTTTTCAACTAGGGATACAACATCCCCCATTCCCAAGATCCGATCTGCCATACGTTTTGGATAAAAAATATCCAAGGCGTCCATCTTTTCACCCGTACCTACAAACTTAATGGGTTTGTTCACTACTGATTTAATTGATAAAGCAGCTCCACCTCTTGTATCACCATCTAACTTGGTTAAAATAACCCCGTCAAAATCAATTCTTTCATCAAATGTTTTAGCAGTATTCACGGCATCTTGCCCTGTCATTGCATCAACAACAAACAACGTTTCTGATGGATTAATTGCATTTTTTACATCCGCAATCTCTTTCATCATTTGCTCATCTATAGCTAAACGACCAGCGGTATCAATAATAACCACATTGAAACCATTACTTTTCGCATGTGCAATTGCAGCCTGAGCGATTTTTACCGGATTTTTTTCTTCTCTATTTGAATAAACCTCAACTCCCAATTGCTCTCCTAAGACATGCAATTGATCAATTGCCGCAGGTCGATAAACATCACAAGCAGCTAAAAGTGGATTTTTTCCTTTTTTGTTTTTTAACCAATTGGCTAGTTTTCCAGAAAAAGTTGTTTTACCCGAACCTTGCAATCCAGACATTAAAATAACCCCTGGACTTCCTTTAAAATCAATGTCAGCTTGCTCACCGCCCATTAATTCAATCAATTGTTCGTGACAAATTTTAGTCAATAATTGGCCTGGAGAAATCGTTGTTAATACGTTTCTACCCAGTGCTGTTTCTTTAACCGTTTTTGTAAATTCCTTCGCCGTTTTATAGCTAACATCCGCATCTAATAGCGCTCTTCGTACTTCCTTAAGCGTTTCTGCTACGTTTATCTCAGTAATTTGTCCATGCCCTTTTAAAACTTTAAAAGCTCTGTCAAATTTCTCGGTTAAATTCTCAAACATCTTTTTAACTTTATTTTTTGGAAAAGCAAAGATAAGAATTTTATGACGGTTTTAAAACCTGCGTTCGATTATTCTAAAGGTGCTAATTGATTTGATTTAAAGATGGATATTGAGAAACAATTATCGAGAGAAACTTCCCGCAGAAACTGGGACAAATTAATTGCCCACGTTTGAGTAGATCAAGAACGATTTGCAGACTTGTTTAATATCTTTTTAAAAGGTGAATCAAATGCGATATTAGGCGCTAGCCAAGCAGTAGGAACTATTTCTGAAAAACAACCGCGCCTCATTCAACTCTACGCCAATGATTTAGTTGGCTATTTAAAATCTGATCCTATTGATGCCGTGAAACGCAATACCATGCGGATTTTTCAATTTATCGACATTCCTGAAGAGGTAGAAGGAGATTTATTTGACATTGCCATGAATTACTTAAAAAACATTGAAGTTGCGATTGCGATCAAAGCATTTTCAATGACCGCCTTGCGAAAAATCTGCGCAAAATATCCTGAATTAGCACAAGAAGTTATTTTTCAAATTGAAATTCTAGTTAAAGAACAAGTTTCTGCAGGGCTCAACAATAGAGGTGAACCTGAACTAATCAAATTAAATAAAATTCTGGATAAGACTATGCGGTTCTAACCAAGCGTAAGCTCGTATTAACATGTCTTTTTAAATTGTTTCCAACTTCCTTTCTTCCGTTATAACGCAATGACATAGATTCGGCATAAGCACCGCATGAACGAATACTAAGAATATCTCCCCTTCGTAATTTTGGTAAAATGACATCCGATCCAAAACTATCGCTCGATTCACAAATTGGCCCAACAATATCATAGGCCAACTTACCAAACAAAACGTCTTCTTGGTTCAGTTTTTCAATTTTATGTTTAGCGCCATAGAGTGCAGGGCGCATTAATTCTGTCATACCTGCATCTAACACAGCAAAGTTTTTACTTTCTGATTTTTTAACGTAGAGCACTTTTGTATGCAAACTGCCGCATTGCGCCACAATTGAACGACCAAGTTCAAAATGAACGGGCACATTTAATTTGCGCAATCCCCATCTAAATGTGTCAAAATAAGCCTCAAATTCTGGTATTATACCTTGGTCAGGATTGTCATAATTTACGCCTAATCCACCACCAAGGTTTAAATATTCTATTTTATCAATGGTGTTTTCGTATTGGGGAACAATTTCGTTAATTCGTTCACATAATTGTTCAAAAACACTCATTTCTATAATTTGAGAACCAAATTGAAAGTGCATTCCAACAATATTAATATTTCTTAAACTTGGAAGAATTGTCACCAACTCTTCAAACTCCAACACCGTTAATCCAAATTTATTTTCTGATAATCCTGTAGAAATTTTCTCATGCGTTAAGGCATTTACATTCGGGTTAAGACGCAAAGCGATTTTTGGAATATCGTTCATTGAATCTGCCATTTCATTAATGACCAAAATCTCTTCTAAACTCTCGCAATGTATCATACCAATGCGGTTGGTCAAAGCAATTGCAATCTCATCATCTGTTTTACCAACTCCTGCAAATGCAATAGATGAGGGCTTGAAACCAGCGCTAATTGAGGCTTCCATTTCCCAGCCACTCATGCAGTCAGCCCCAAATCCCTTTGCAGCAATTATTTCCAATATCTTTTTATTGTTATTGGCCTTTATCGCATAATGAATATGAAAGTTGTCTGATTCTGTGCAATTTAGCACGGTGTTCAACGTATCATCTAAAACGTTCAGGTCATAAAAATAAAAAGGTGTATTTTCCATTATTATCGATTTTTTTTATCAAATTTAAGACATAAGGTGATGCAAATGTTGTTTTATCTATATTTGTATTATATTTTTAACGTTTTGTTTTATATTTAACATGGATAGAATTAGTAAAGTTATCGAACGGTTGATTAACCAGTCACCATTCATTCAAGAGGCCATTTCGGAGGGTTTAATAAATATTAGTTCTTTGGCCCGTAAACTAAACCCAGACATTGCTAAAATAACGGGTAAGGAAGTGTCTGATAGTGCTATCATAATGGCAATAAAACGGATGCCACCTGGCACGAATCAAAAAATAGAACGCCGAATTAAAAATTTCATGGCCGATTTAGGTGACCTTATCGTACGAAGTAATTTGGTGAAGAGTACCTTTAATAATTACGGCGGCATCTCGCAGGATCAAGCCAAGTTCTTAACACAGATTAAGGATATCAGTGATAACTTTTATACCGTATCACGCGGTGTTGCTGAAACAACTATCATTACAAACGAGCAATTCAAAAGCCAGATTACGACCATATTTAATCAAGCACAATTGATTTCAGAATCATCTGAATTATCATCTATCACCATGAAATTACCACCAGTTAATTCAGAAATATCTGGTGTATACTATTATTTATTGAAGAAACTAGCCTGGGAAGGCATCAATTTAGCCGAAGTAATTTCCACGACAAATGAGTTTACAATAGTTGTTGATACCAAGATTGTAAGCAAAGCTTTTACCGTATTAATGGATTTAAAAACAGAAACGCTTAGCTAAATTCGAATTTTGGCTCATTTTAACAAACTTTAAATTCGCAAGAACTTGATAATTCTTTATATTTGGGGGCTATCTACATGAGCGAGAACGAAAAGATTGATATCAGCATTGTTGTCCCGTTATTTAACGAGGACGAATCAATTCCAGAATTGCATGATTGGATTGTTAAAGTAATGACCGAAAATTCATTCACTTATGAAATTGTTTTCATAAATGATGGCAGTACAGATGAATCTTGGGCGGTTATTGAAGATTTAAAATCAAAGAACGGTTGTGTTAGAGGAATAAAATTTCAACGCAATTACGGAAAATCGGCTGCACTGCATGTGGGCTTTGAAGCGACAAAAGGTGAAGTTGTTATTACTATGGATGCTGATTTGCAAGATAGCCCAGATGAAATTCCAAAATTGTATCGTATGATTACAGAGGATCAATTTGACATAGTTTCAGGTTGGAAGAAAAAACGATATGATCCGCTTGCAAAAACAATTCCTACAAAAATATACAATGGTGTAAACCGGATGATGAGTGGCATTAAATTGCACGACATGAACTGCGGTTTGAAGGCCTATCGGAAAGAGGTTGTTAAATCAATTGAGATATTTGGTGAAATGCACCGCTATATTCCCGTGATTGCAAAAGCAGCTGGTTTTTCAAAGATTGGCGAAAAGGTTGTTCAACATCAGGAGCGAAAATATGGTGTTACAAAATTTGGGTTAAATCGTTTTGTAAATGGATTTTTAGACATGTTTACTATAACGTTTATTACCCGTTTTGGCAAAAAACCAATGCACTTTTTCGGACTCATAGGGTCGATATTCTTTTTTATGGGCGTGTGCTTAGCGATTTGGTTAGGAGTATTTAAACTTTGGATAGATACAGATTCACGATTAATTGCAGATCGCGCCGAGTTTTATCTTGCGCTAACATTTATAATACTTGGAACGCAATTATTCTTAGCCGGATTTATAGCCGAGTTAATTGGTAGAAGTTCTACTACAAGAAATAACTATTTGATTGAAAAAGAAATCTAATCTTGAGCAGTCCAGCCAATACTCCTGAGAAAATAATTATCATCTCTCCAGCATTTCCTTATCGCGGAGGAATCGCAGCCACATCTGATCGCCTTGCAAAAGAATACGGCAATCGTAACGTAGATATTGAAATTTGGACGTATAAAATGCTTTATCCTAAAATCATCTTTCCTGGAAAAAGCCAACTCTTAGATTTAGATAAACACAGCGCCCCTGAGGAAATTACAATTCACCGTAAAATCTCGTCTATCAACCCTTTTAATTGGATTAAAGTGGGAAAGCAGTTAAAGAAAGTAAATGCCAGCAAAGTCATTGTTCGATATTGGCTTCCTTTTTTAGGGCCCTGCTTAGGTACAATTATTCGATTTGCAAAAAATGGTAAAACCAAATTTGTAGGTTTGATCGACAATGTTGTTCCGCATGAATCGCGAATGGGAGATAAAATGCTTTCACGTTATTTTTATAAGCGGTTGGATGGTTTTTTGGTCATGTCAAAGAAAGGGATTGGGCAATTAACAGAAATTTTTAAAGTCGATAAACAAATCACCTACTCACCGCATCCATTATTCGATATTTATGGAGATGTAGTCGAAAAAACTGCCGCTTGCAAACACTTAAAGCTTGATGCAAACCTCAACTATGTGCTGTCCTTTGGCTTAATTAGAAAATATAAAGGAATTGATTTGCTGATAATCGCATTTAAATCCTTTTCAGAAAATCATCCAAATCAACGCTTATTAATAGTTGGTGAATGTTATGATGATTGGAAAATTTATCAAGCACAAATTGATCAACTCAAACTCAATGATAAAATTATACGTTTTGATAGTTTTATTGCGGATGACCAGGTGAAATATTATTTTTCAGCAGCAGACTTTTTAGCACTCACATATCATACGGCAACGCAGAGTGGTGTTACTCAAATTGCGTATAGCATGGAATTACCTATTTTGGTTACAGATGTGGGCGATTTGGCAACCATGGTTCCTGATGGTAAAGTTGGTCGTGTAGTTAAGCCAGAAAATACGGATGCAATAACTAATGCCATGGTAGAAATGATTCAACCCGACAATTTAAAATTGTACAGAGAAGGAATCGCGGAAGAGAAAAAACGCTTCGAATGGTCAGTTTTATGCGATAATTTGGATCAATTCTAAGCCAAATCAATGGATTTCTTTAACTTTAAGATGAGATATTAAAACGCATGATTGTACGCAGTAAAGCTCCTTTTCGATTGGGTTTGGCCGGTGGTGGCACAGACGTTAGTCCCTATTCAGATGAATTTGGCGGAGCTATCCTCAATGCAACTGTGAATTTATATGCGCATACGACTCTCATTCCCAGAACAGATGGCAAAATTATAATACGTGCAACTGATTTAGCAAAAGAAATTAGACTGGACGCAACATCAGAACTTGAAATATCGGGAGAATTAGATTTACAAAAAGGAGTCTACAACCGTATTGTCAAGACTTTTTCTATGGAACCACTTTCATTTGAACTGACCACAAGAATGGACGTTCCTTCTGGCTCAGGTCTGGGTACTTCTTCTACATTGGTTGTTTCAATATTAGGCGCATTTATAGAATGGTTGCAATTGGACCTAAGTGAATATGAAATTTCCCGTTTGGCCTTTTCAATTGAGCGCGAAGATCTTAATATGGCTGGTGGAAAACAAGATCAATATGCAGCGGTGTTTGGGGGAATTAACTTTTTAGAATTTGGGGCAAACAATCAGGTTCAAGTTCACCCCTTATCAATTAGCAAGGCATTGGTGAATGAATTGGAAGTAAATCTCTTGTTATTTTACACAAAAACGAGTCGAGAATCTTCCAAAATCATTGAAATACAATCACAAAACGTACAGAATAAACAAGCCAAACCTATTCAAGCAATGCATCTGCTAAAAGAGCAGGCGTTTGCTATGAAACAAGCTTTAGTAGACGGCGATTTAAAAGCAATTGGACAAATACTAAACACCAGTTGGCATCATAAAAAAATGATGGCGGATGGGATTTCCAATTCAATAATTGATACAATTTACAATACCGCCATACAAGCTGGTGCAGTTGGAGGAAAAATCTCAGGCGCTGGCGGTGGTGGTTTTATGATATTTTATGTGAATGACCCTGATCGCAGCGCTGTTGTAGATCAACTAAATACTTTTAATGGTGATGTGAAACATTTTGAATTTTGTTTTGCAGGATTAACAACATGGACGATTCATGAATAAGTCAATCGAAATAAATGAGGCTATTGTATTAGCTGGGGGCTTAGGGACACGACTGCGTGATGTAATTGAAGAATTCCCAAAACCTTTAGCGCCCATTAATAATCGACCGTTTTTAAAGTATTTATTCGATTACCTTTTAGAAAACGGGATTGAGAAAATTGTGCTAGCTGTTGGTTATAAATGGGAATTGATTCAAAAACAATTCGGAGATAATTACAAAGGCATTTCTTTGACCTATTCTGTTGAAGAAACAGCATTAGGAACTGGCGGTGGCATTAAATTGGCTTTAAACAAAATTAAAAGTGATGCTTGCTTTGTTTTAAATGGTGATACACTTTTCAATATACCATTAAATGAACTAGCGGAACACCATTTAAATAAAAATGCCACGTGTACCTTAGCACTTAAACAAATGGACAAAGGCAGCAGGTACGGGAGCATTGATTTAGACAACAGTGGAGAGGTTCAAGCATTTAAAGAAAAAGAGGCAGGAGCCCATCCGATTATTAACGGTGGCATTTATTGTATAAATAAGCTGGAGTTGACTGACTTTAACGCCGAACCATTTTCATTTGAAACGGATTATCTTGCGCTCAATACGGCAACGGGAAAACTTTTTGGTAAGGTGTATTCCGCTTATTTTAAAGACATTGGAATTCCAGAAGATTATAGACAATTTGAAACGGACCTACGATTAGGTGCCATAAATTTGAACAAATCAATGCCCTTAAAAAAAATTAAAATTGACAAATCTTGGACGCTATTCTTGGATAGAGATGGAGTAATTAATGAGCGTTTAATTGATGATTATGTCAAACAGCTAAATGAATTGCGAATCATTGAAAAAGTGCCACAAGCAGTTCAGCGCTTCACAGAATTGTTCGGTAGAATTGTTGTCGTAACGAACCAGCAAGGAATTGGGCGCGGAATGATGACGGTGGATGATTTATCCATAATTCATGGATTTATAGATGAAGTTATTAAAACTTCAGATGGAAAAATTGATAAATTTTATTTTGCCCCGCAACTCCGCAGCGAAAACAGTAATTACCGCAAACCTGGAACAGGTATGGGACTTCAAGCTAAGATTGATTATCCTGAAATAGACTTTTCAAAATCGATAATGGTAGGAGATTCTGAAACTGATATTGAGTTTGGTATGAAATTGGGAATGAAAACAGTAATGTTAAAAAATACCAGTAACATATCGACGAAAGCTGATTATATTTTTGAAAATTTGTATGAAGTTTCACATGAACTAATTCATTAAGATGAACAGAGCATTAAAATATCTATTTCTAACATTCACTTTTATTTCAATAAGTGCTTTTGCACAAGTGAATCAAAAGGACGCGCAAGGCCGCAAACAAGGGGTTTGGAAAAAACCTTATGAAAACAGCACAGCATATGTTTACATAGGTCAGTTTAAAAATGACAAACCTTACGGCGTGTTCACATATTACTATGAATCTGGAAAAACAAAAATCATAATGGATTTTCGGACTGATGGAAAAACGAGTTATGCCAAAATGTATCATGAATCGGGCTACTTAATGGCGCGAGGTAAATATATCAATCAAGAAAAAGACAGTACTTGGGTACAGTATGACGATCGAGGCGTAATTAGTTATCAGGAAGATTATAAAAGAGGCAAATTAGACGGACAACGTGTCGTTTTTTATGAACCTCAAAACGGAAAACACAAAGTAATGGAGTATTCTTATTGGAAAGCCGGATTACAACATGGTGAATACAAAAAATACCATCCAAATTCAAACTTAGCAGAAGAAGGAAACTACGTTGATGGAAATAAACACGGTGCTATTAAACACTATCATCCAAATGGAAAAATAGCGCGAATTGATCGTTATAAATATGCAGTAAAGCATGGATATCAAGTTGTTTACAACGATAAAGGAATCCAAACCGGATATAAGCTTTACTGGGAAGGGGCTGAATTAAAAAATGAACCTTTAAGGAAAAAAGAGGCCGAATTAAAGGCGCTCCAAAAATAAAACTTTTCCTGCAAAATATTATTCATTACAAATTGATATTCATATCGAATCATCTCGATATTTCTGCCTAACTTTAGATGGGTTTAGACAACTCTAGTCAATAAAACAATTGAGTCAAATGGATTTTAATCACATTGAGTACAAAAAGCCTTTTTATAAAATTAAAGCTCCATTGCGTGATCATTTAAAGCATTACGGACGTTTAGCAGACATTCCAATTTCCTACACTGATTTAACGCGCTATCACGAATTAATACCAATGACAGATGAGGCCGATAATCCAACACTCTGGTATGGTGTATTATACAATCAATTCGAACTGGAAAATTTGCAAAGTCAGCTGGTTCGAGTATATGAATTGCTCGTAGCAGATGGTGATGAAATCCCCTTTCTTAAAATAGCGAGTATAGAATTTTGCTCTTTTGGAAATTCAAAGCCATTCCGGATTAAAGTCGTGAATGAACTAAACGATAACCACGACTATTTTTACATCAAACGTGGAGATGCATCTCGCGTTTATGGTTTGGAATTGGAAGAAATATTTTCACCTGATAAGATTTCATTTCTCGTACAAGGTGAAACTTTAATTGAAGAACATATTGTAGGTGTACCCTGTGATGAATTTCTACTCATGAATAAAAACGTGAAAATCACGAATCGTTTGCGCTTTACAAAAGAGTTTGTCAAATTTAATGAGCGCTGCTTCACTCGTTTATTAGGTGATATGCGTGCGTATAATTTCGTGGTAGAAATTATTCAAGATTTTGACAATATTCAATACCGTTTTCGTCCAATCGACTTTGACCAACAGTCGTATGAAGGAAAGAAAAACATTTATTTGCCACAATATTATGTAGACAATCGGTCTTTAGTGCAATTAGGACAAGAACTATTGACAGATAGAACGGCTGAACAATACATGCATGAAGAAAGGGTTGCCATGAAAAAAAGATTCTCGGTAAATAGGCAGCGTACAAGAAGTTTATTGCGAAGAATGAAAAAAGATACCATCTCCACACCTAATAATCGCGAATTGCTTAAACAGCAATTGAATAAATACCACAAAACGAATGCTTTTGATTCGTCAATCTCCATGGGAGATATTTTGACAAAACATATGGAATTGAAATTGGGTATTAATTTTTTCTAAACACCTTTGAGAACATCATTTTTATAATTCCACATAGAACGGTCTAAATGATATAATGAAAATCAGTTAACAAGAAAAACTTATCGAAGTAAAACAGCGGTTTAAACTTTATTTTCCAATGTTTTATAGAAAAAATGTTATATTTGAAATAAAAGATTACCATATGTCATTTTTAATTGAAGGAGATAAAAGATGTCCTAAAATCACTGCTGATTTTAACAAAGGACTCATTGAAATTTCTGGTATCTCGCTTCCGGAGAACCCTTATAATTACTATCAGCCTCTAATTGAGGAGTTAAATAGTTACGTCAAGGCGCCTAATAAAAATACATTGTTGTCATTTAAACTGGAGTATTTCAATACTGGTTCTGCTCTTGCTCTTAGAAATACCATTCAAAAATTAAATGACGAATTGCCTGAAAACACGTTTTCTGTAAAATGGTATTATGAAACAGATGATATTGACATGTTTGATTCTGGCGAAGAATTTGCAACCATTTTTAGCAAAGCTAATTTTGAAATTATAGAAGTAGAAGAGTTTTAAAACTCTAATGAATTTCATTTCCCTTACCCTCTTGAATGAGATCCCCTTTTTGATCGAAAGTCCTTAATTCTTGATTAGTTCTTTGATAATCTTCTGCATAAACAGCGACTAGGTATCCATCCGGATCATAGCTGTACTCGTAGAAATAACACCCTCTGCCATAAGCAATAAAAGGCGAGTTTCATCGATTATCAGTTCTTAAACGATAGGTAACTAAACCTTGTGAATTGTAGGTCACCTCTTCTAGTTTCCCAGTAATACTCCCCCGTTCAGAAATATCATCTTCATTCATTTCAATAAAAATGAGGAGTGACTTAATCTTGTGTTTTTTCACGGATTTGTGAAGTGAATATGGATCGAGAGGTTCTTTAAAATTTATTTGCGCAATAATTGAACTTGATCCAAATGCAATGACTAATAGTACGAAGAGTGCATATTTGAACGGACTAGTTTTCATAGTAATGTTTTTAAAGTAAAAAAAAGAATACTAAGTGTCTTAACGCTCCCTTTTAACCCGGTTTTGGTTGAATATTAACTCTTGCAATATGCCTTTAATTCAACAAGATATTGCGGTCCCCACTTTTCAAGTATTCCTTTTTTTAAGCACTTTTTGAGCTGTTTTTTGGCCGCCTTTTTATTGTTTTTTTTCATATAATAAAGTCCTAGGTTACGATAGACAAAAGGATTTTTTGGATTCATTTTTTTGGATTCAAGAAAATGCTCTTTTGCCAATTCCAACTCTCCTGATAGTAGTTCTGCGTATCCAAGGTTATTCAATGCTACAGGATCAGTTTTATCCAACTCATAAGCCATTTTAAAATATTGGATGGATTTTGATGGTTCAATTGACAAATATGACCATGCTAAATTATTCAAGGCGTCTCCATCAGTCGAATCTAAATCAATTGCTTGTTTCAAATAATTAACCGCGCTGTCCATTTCTTGAGCGAAAAAGTAAGTAGAACCAAGGTATGCTAAAAGGTCTTTAATTTTTTATTTTTTTAGTTGATTTACTTTGTATAAATAAGGAATTGATTCGGACCAATTAGATTGATCGAATTCAACAATACCATAATTATATAATGCCATGGTGTCATTTGGGTACTCAATTAATACATGATCCAAGTCCCTTTTCGATAAATCAAATTTTTTTTGCATTCGAAAACAACTCGCCCTATTTTGATATGATTCCCATGGCGCCGGATTATTTTCAATAATCAGTGAATAAATTCGAATTGCCTCGTCATAATCTTCCTCCATGTGCGCTTTATAGGCTAAGCAAAACTATAAGTGCTAGTTTGTCCATAGGTTAAAGAAATAAAAAAAATGAACAATATTAGAAGTGGGGGTTTCATTACAAAAAGTGTTAAATCATTTTAATGTAGACCACTTTCTTGGTTTCAAAAAACTCCTCTGCAAAGTACTTTTCTAAATCCAAAATTTCGGTATGGCGCCGAACTCCTTTGAATTCCTCGGTTAAATCACCACCTTTTAAATAAAAAATACCGTTCGGGTAGGCATTTTTTTGTTTGTGATAGAATTTATTACTCACCCATGGCAAAAACTTATCAATTTGTGTGACCGCCCTACTCACAACAAAGTCAAACTTTTGTTTCACCTCTTCTGCGCGCTGGTGCGCCGCCGTAACGTTTTTTAACCCCAAGGCTTCAACTACGCCATGAACCACTTTTATCTTTTTTCCAATCGAATCCACTAAGTGGAAGTTTACTTTTGGATAAAGAATAGCCAGGGGAATCCCAGGGAACCCCCCTCCTGTACCAACATCTAAAACAGATGTGGTTGGTTTAAAATCAAGCATTTTTGCAATACCCAATGAATGCAAAACGTGGTGCTCATAAAAGTACAAATCAAAATCATTTCTACTAACAACATTAATTTGATCGTTCCACTCTTTATATACATCATATAAAGCCGAAAATTGTTCTTTTTGTTTGTCAGTAAGATTGGGGAAATAATGTAATACGCGGTCGACTGAAATCATATGGTGTGCCGCGTATTTTTGATCATATCAGCTAAAAAGGCTCTTGCTCTAAACAATTGTGCTTTTACCGTACCTAATGGCAAGCCCATGTCCACTGCAATTTCGTCATAAGACAATTCTTGGAAATAACGCTTTTCTATCAAATCGCGGTAGCGTGGTTTCAATTTCTTGACCACTTCTCTTAACATCACCACTTTTTCAGCGTGCATGGTAACCTCTTCTGGATCTTTTTCGGTGCTTTTCACATCCAAACTGACAGATTCACCGTCGTCGTTTGTATACACAGTGTCCATTGAGGTGACTTTAATTCTTTTTTTACGAATAAAGTCAATAGCGTTGTTAGAGGCTATTTTGAATAACCATGTGCTAAACGCGTAACTCGGAGAATATTGATGCAAGCGATTGAATGCTTTACCAAATGCTTCAATCGTTAAATCTTCAGCATCATCATCTTTACGTACCATTTTAAGCATCATGAAATAAATCGATTCACGATACATTTCCATTAAGCTGGCATAAGCCATTTGGTTTCCGTTCAGCGCTTTTTCAACCAAAGCTAAATCCCGTTTTCCTTTATCCGATAAATTGTTTTTTTCTACCATTTACTCGTTTCTGTTCTTTTGGTTGAGTAATATATGAAGGGCATTAAAATGAAATGCAATAGCTCAAAAAACGGATAGAAGGCAATGAGATCTCCCGATTTAAATTTCTTGAAAAGTAAGCCGTTAATTATCCAATATAATACGAACCTCAGGACAAGCAGAGCAGTAGCAAAAAGCCACCATTCATAATTAAACAGTAAAATAAAGAAAGATATCAGCATGAAAACCATGCTCATTGGAAATATTCCTAAAAATAACTTGTTGATAAGTCTGTATTTTGGAGCCGTAGTAAAGTGCCTCTGCTTCTGCATAAACCATGCACGCCAAGTCTTTTGAGGGATTGAGTAGACAAAACTCTCTGGGCTTGTTTCTACTGCAACATTTTTACGATTTGCAGCATCTTGGATGAAGAGATCATCATCTCCCGACTGAATATGATAATGTTTTTTGAAACCATCCACGCCAAAAAAAGTAGATTTTGTATAACTCATATTCCGACCTACTGCCATATACGGTCTTCCCGTTCGCGCAAAACTCATATAAGTCATAGCAATGCTTGTGGTGTCGAATCGAATCATTTTATTTAATAATCCTTTCTCCTTTTTATAAGGACCATAACCAATAACAATTTCCTTTTTTTCTGAATAATTATTGACAATATGTTGCAACCATTTATTTGAACTCGGGTAACAATCAGCATCAATCATGAGCAAATGCTCATACTTAGCTCCTTTAATTCCAATAGTCAAAGGCACCTTTTTACCAAATTTTCGGTGTTTATTTTTTTCGAGTTCTATAAGTTTTAAATGAGGATATGATTTTTGATACGCCTTAATAATATGTCTTGAATCATCTACACTTTGATCATTCACAACAATAACTTCAAATTCGGGATAATCTTGTTCTAAAATCTTCGGTAAATAATGGAAAAGATTGTCCTCTTCATTTCTAGCGCATACAATAATCGTAACAGGAAAACTGACATCTTCCACAGGTTTAGGTTTGTACAGCAATAAACGTGCATAAAAAATGAGCAGATAGAGAATTTGGATAAAAAGCGCAGCGCAAAACACCAGGAAAACAATTCCAATAAAATCAAATGATATTTCCGGTATTAAATACATTCTTCAGTCAATTAATTCAATACTCAAAGGTGCTATAATTTAATATGGCGTATATTTGTTCATCCATTATTTATCAACAAAATGAACTTTATATTAGAAAAAGAAGATCAAGCATCAAAGGCGAGAACAGGAGTTATTGAAACCGATCACGGTAAAATCAAAACTCCCATATTTATGCCAGTTGGAACAGTTGGATCGGTAAAAGGGGTTCATCAACGTGAGCTAAAGGATGATATTAAAGCACAAATCATTTTAGGAAATACCTATCATCTTTTTTTACGCCCAGGAATGGAAATTATGGAAGCTGCGGGCGGTTTGCACAAATTCATGGGATGGAAAGGCCCTGTTTTAACAGATAGTGGTGGGTACCAAGTATATTCATTATCAAATACGAGAAGTATTAATGAGGAGGGGGTTGAATTCCGCTCGCATATTGATGGAAGTAAACACTTTTTTACTCCTGAGCGATCGATAGATATTCAGCGAAGCATTGGTGCAGATATTATTATGGCGTTTGATGAATGCACACCCTATCCCTGCGAATACAACTATGCAAAGGACTCAACGGAAATGACTCACCGCTGGCTAAAAAGATGTACCGATCATATGGACAAAACGAATGATCTTTACGGACATTCGCAAGCCCTGTTTCCTATTGTACAAGGAAGTACCTATAAAGATCTTCGTTTAAAAAGTGCTGAAACAATCGCGAGTTTCGACTTGCCAGGGAACGCTATTGGCGGACTTTCTGTGGGTGAACCTGCTGAAGAAATTTACGCCATGACAGACTTAGTTTGCTCGGTTCTTCCTAAAGATAAGCCTCGCTATTTAATGGGGGTGGGCACGCCAGCTAATATACTTGAATGCATTGCACTTGGTGTAGATATGTTTGATTGTGTTATGCCGACCAGAAATGCACGTCACGGAATGTTATTTACAAGAAATGGCGTAATGAATATGAAAAATGCCAAATGGAAATCGGATTTTTCGCCATTAGATGAATTTGGAACTTCTTATGTCGATTCATTTTATTCTAAATCATACGTGCGTCACTTATTTCACGCGAAGGAGTATTTAGCCTTGCAAATTGCGAGTATTCATAATTTGGCGTTTTATTTATGGTTAGTTGACGAAGCACGCAATCAAATTGGAAAAGGCACGTTTAGTGTATGGAAAGATGAAATGGTCCTTAAATTAAGTCAAAAAATATAACAGTGATTCTAACCAAACTCGATCGGTTTATCATTAAAAAGTTCTTAGGAACTTTTGTGTTTACGCTCATTCTTTTGATGGCGATTAGTATCGTTTTTGATTTATCAGAAAAACTGAACGAATTCATTGCCAATGGCGCACCATGGGATGAAATAATTTTTGTTTATTATTCCAACTTTTTTGTGAACTACGGGGCACAGTTTAGCTATTTACTGAATTTCATATCAGTGATTTATTTCACCTCTAAAATGGCTGGGAATACTGAAATTGTTCCCATTTTAAGTTCAGGAGTTGGGTTTAATCGATTTTTAAGACCTTATTTTATATCTGCTGCAATTTTAGTTGCCGCCACTATACTCGTTTATAATTATGTGCTTCCGCGATCTAATGCCGCCCGAATTGAATTTGAGGAAGTATACTATCGAGACCATAATAATAAGATAGATGTGCGCTTGCAACTCGCCAATGGTGACATCCTACATTTCCGCCATTACGACGGAACTAAAAAGGAAATAAAAGATTTTTCTTTAGACCGAATTGTAGGCACTCGCATGGAATATTCATTGAATGCAAAAAAAGCAATTGGAGATAGTTTAAGTAATGATTGGCATTTTGAAAACATAATTATTCGAAGAAATGGAGAGTTTAATGATGACTTATTTTATGCTGAAGAACTGGATACGACCTTAGAGTTTGGCGTAAGAGATTTGGTGTTTAGACCCAATGTTATTGAAGCCATGAACAATCGAGAACTTGATGAATTCATTGCAGAACAAGAAAAAACAGGCTCAAGCAAAATATCCTATTACTTAATTAAAAAGCATGAGCGCTGGTCGTCGCCATTTGCCATCTTTATTTTGACATTGATTGGTGTGTCGGTCTCCAGTAAAAAAAGCCGTGGAGGAATGGGCGTAAACCTTGCCCTTGGTTTGGGAATTTGTGTGTTGTACATCTTCTCTATGCAAATGACCACCGTAGCCGCATTAAATGTTGGATTCACTCCTATATTAGCTGTTTGGCTGCCTAATATAATATTTAGCATTATTGCTTACGTACTTTACTTAAAAGCTCCTAAATAAACATGATAGATCCAAATACTCCACTCGAACTCATCAATAAGTACAGCAAAAACACGCTTTTAGGTCAACTTGGGATTCGAGTAACAAAGCTTGGCGAAGACTTTATAGAAGGAACCATGCCCGTAGACAAAAGGACACACCAACCAGTTGGGTTATTGCACGGTGGTGCTAGTGCTGCACTAATTGAAAGTTTAGGTTCAATTGGGTCAACACTTTTAGTAGACATGGCCACACACAATGTTGTGGGCTTAGAAATTAACGCAAATCATGTGCGTGGTGTAAAAACGGGAACAGTAACTGGCCGCGCTAAAATTGTACATGCAGGTAGAAAAACACATTTGTGGCAAGTGGACATCACAAACGAAGCAGGGAAATTAGTTTGCACTGGGCGCTTGACAGTTATTGTTGTTAAAAAATAAAACAAATCGAAACTTATATTGCATATCGTTTACCACATGGGAAATCACCTCAACTTTTTAAAGGAGTTGGTCAATGGATTTTAGACTTAGAGGAGGTCGGATCAGATGGTTTTCTTTTTCATTCTTTTCAAGGAGATAAAATTTTAAATATCACAGCTTTGGAGGCGATAGCTGAAGGAGATTTTAAATCCTTCAAATCTGCAGATACCTCAAGCATTCAAGCACAAACAGACTACAATACAAAATTCAAAAACCTACAATCAGAAATTGAAAGTGGACGCTTTAAAAAAGTCATTCTATCACGCACAAAAACGATTGACACTAATCTCGACGCCCTAACGATCTTTAACCAACTGAACACTGCTTATGGCAATACTTTAAACTACATAATTAGCAATTCAGAAATAGGCACATGGATTGCCGCAACGCCAGAACTATTATTGTCGGTAGATGGGAATCATTTAAAAACCATGGCTTTAGCAGGCACAAAAACGACTGCCGAAGTTTGGAGTAAAAAAGAGTTTGATGAACAAAAATTTGTTTCAGATACAATCGTAGATAATTTGAATGCGGCTAATTGCACTGATATTAAGTTGGAGGGTCCAAAAACAACTCAGGCGGGAAAAATTGAGCATTTATTGACAAATATTTCGGCAGAAATGACCCGTGAAAGGGATTGGATTAATGTGCTTAAAGGCCTTCATCCTACCCCGGCGGTATGCGGAATTCCAACATCTGAAGCAAAGCAGTATATTCCAGATTTAGAGGGTTATAATCGTGAATTTTATGCCGGATTTATTGGGATGATGAAGGGGAATAAGAAAGACTTTTTTGTGAACCTGAGGTGTATGGAATTACACGAAAATAGCGCTAAATTGTATGTGGGCGGTGGAATAACTGACCAGTCTATTAAAGATACGGAATGGAATGAAACGGAGCGTAAAGCTCAAACTTTAGCCAGTGTTTTGAAAGGGTGAAATAAGTTCTATTTTGCGTAGATATTCTCAATCCGTTTGTCAATGATGCGATCATCCTGCGTTTCGAAGATGCAATATTTTTTAGTCTTGTAGTCAATTCCTATTTGTAGGTACCGATTTCCTTTATACCAATCCTCTATTTCCTTCTTAATTTCAGGTTTTCCTTCTGTTTCATTTTGAATTCGAATTTGGGTTTCAATTTCTGTTTCCACCTCCGGATCAATTTCTGTGTCGGTTTCTGCTTCAACTTCCGTTTCTAACTCAGGATCTGCATGAATTCCATTCAGCCAATTCTTTATTTCAGGCAAAGCTATTCTCAATAAAATACTTTTTGATCTTCTCGTTTTATCCAATTCAACAGGATATAGATTCATAACCCATTCATCTTTCTGCTCCGAGTAATTAATTGAAATTAAACATTGAAATGAAAGCAGCTCCTTCGAATACCCTTTCAACTTTCGGCCATCAAACCAACCAGGCACATATACGCCGAGTCTATTGTCTGTATCATCATAAAAAACCAATTCCAAGTCAAAATAATACTTGCAAGGGAAAAGACAATCTGAAATAATTTTTAATCCCAATGGGTGCGTATATCCTTTAAGGAGTTTCGACTTATAACTTCTTTTCAATAACTCCATTTAATAACGTAATTAGATAAACTCAAAATCCACCCGGCGGTTCAGCTGCTTGCCTTCAGTGGTTATGTTAGATGTGGCAGGGTCTGTCTCGCCCCGATATTCGATCACAACTTTATCAGCAGGAACGCCAACATCTATCAAGAATTTTTTAACCCGCTCCGCTCTTCTTTCAGAAAGACCAACATTGTATTCGTTTGTTCCATTAGAATCGGTATGTCCAATAATTTTAATCCGTAAATCAGTATGTGAATTTACAATTTCAGACATCCTTGTCAAATATTCATCAAACTGGGTCTTCAAAATATCCTTATCATGATCAAAATAAACGGGTACAAATTGAAAATTTCGCATTACCTCATCTCGTACATAATAAGCATTCCAACCTCTTTCAATGTCGTTTGCCAAATTATTAACCCAAGAATGATAAAGCGTTAATGAATCGGTTCTAGACAGCTCGTACTTTGAGCGGTACACAATTATTTGTCCGCCTTGACGGCATTCTTTCGAGACCCATTGGCCAGTTAAATAACCTGTAGAATAGTTATACTCAAGGTCGCCGCCAAGAATACACCAAACGTCTGTACCAGCATTTTTATCTAAAGCAATAAAGTCATCTTTGAAAGTGAGTTCACGTTTGCTTTTAACAGTTCCTTCAATGGTTTTGTAGGCAAAATATTTGGTGAACGGTGTCTCAACTCGCGAATCACCTTTCAAGTCTCCAGTTGCAGGATCAATTTTAAAATCAAACCAAATGGCCGTACCTTGTTTTGGAGTTTGCCCTGACCTCGTTATAATACCTTGCCAAGTACCTTTTAGGTAATTCAACTGTCCTTGCAAATGCAAAGAAATTCCAAGAAATATGATTACGATTAAACGCATATAATTACTTACAAACAAGTTTCATACCTTTTATACGACATTGATTAAATAAGTTACATTCTAAAAACAGATTCAACCGTTATATAGTTTACATCATGACACTAAATATTCAAAAACACCCAGTAAAGTCAATAAAATCAATTGTTGAATCAAAGTCATTCGCTAATCTTGACCCAAATCGGTATTTTTCATATCTTTAATATATGAACATTAAAAAAATCAGTCTCTTTTTAGTCAGTGTTTTTTTCTTTATCAGCACACAAGCGCAATACGGGAGGAAAATGCGAGACAGTGAAATTGATCAAATGAATTCTGAACGACAGATTAAGGAACTCAAAGAAAATGTGCTCTTAATTAGACTTCGAACGCGTCAACCAGTGATTGATGCACTTGTAAAAGTTGAGCGAAATGAGGAAGCCAAAAAAGTTGAATTGGACCAATTACAAAAGAACCAAGAAATAATTGCAGCATTTGACCAATACTTTGATTTTTGTCCCGTGTTCTTTTTTAGAAGTAATTATTCCGAATATATCATAAAAAACCAACTGGATAGCATTGTGTTTTTAAATGATACGGTAGGGCTTGATCCAGGCATCAAAGTACAATCAAAGTACAATCAAAGTACAATCAAAGT
>TARA_B110000037_G_scaffold62235_1_pt1 | contig 26115 bp, 25 predicted proteins | sample TARA_B110000037 | Tara Oceans TARA_B110000037 (sample SAMEA4397196) | marine metagenome | biome: Polar Biome; feature: [MIX] marine epipelagic wind mixed layer (ENVO:01000061); material: water (ENVO:00002006), including particulate matter (ENVO:01000060) such as... | depth 10-100 m
ACCTTTAGCTCATTTTTGTCGTATTGCATTTGGTCGCTTGAAGACAATAAAATTGTTACTTCTTTCAAGGAAGTTTCTTTTTTCGGTTCCTCTACAACTTCTTGTTTTACTGCCGGTTTGGCTTCTTGTTTTATTTTTTTATCGTTGCCACAACTTATTGCAATTAACGCTACGGATACTAATAATATTACTTTTTTCATTTATTTGTGTTTTATAGTTTAATTTTTAATATGTTCTAATTTTATTTGAAACGTGTGAACTATTGACCTAGCCCTGATTTTAGTATGTTCGGCTATTTCCCTTTAAAATAAATAGTCAATGTTTTTTTCAAACAGCGCAATCCATCTATCAAAATGTTCTTTATTTACAGGGAAAGGAATATTTGCTTTAAACGAGTAACAAAAATACGATTTCTTTGCAAATATGCGGGTATTCAAAATGTATATATTTTTGGTAAATGCGTTTGCCAATCTTTTTTATTTAGATGATATCAATTCATATGATATTCATAAAAACAGAAAACCTGTTAATCATACGATTAACAGGTTTTTAGTATAGATTGATACTATAATTTGTCGGGGTGGCAGGATTCGAACCTGCGACCTCCTCGTCCCAAACGAGGCGCGATAACCGGGCTACGCTACACCCCGAATTAAGAGAAAAAAAGAATTTGTTTGACATCTAAATTCTATTTGATTCTTACCGAAAATTATGATGGAACTTCCATCGAATTTTGGGTTGCAAATATAGAATATATTATCAATTCAACAAGATTAAAATAATAAAAAGACAACATGTAATTAAAACGGCATTTTTAAGACTGATAAAGCTATTGAATATCTAAATAAGAGCATTGTAAAAACTTATAAACATTTGGAAGTATAAAATGCTAATTATTTTACTTTTGTTCCTCTTTTAAAAAATAAACTTATGTCAGATACTATTGAAAGAATAAAGTGTTTAATAATTGGATCGGGCCCTGCGGGCTATGCTGCTGCGATCTATGCAGCACGTGCTGATTTAAAACCAATCATGTATACAGGTATGCAAATGGGTGGACAATTAACCACAACGACGGAAGTTGATAATTACCCAGGATATCCAAAAGGTACTGATGGAACTAAGATGATGGAAGATTTTAAGAATCAAGCGGAGCGTTTTGGAACAGAAATTCGTTTTGGATATGTTTCAAAGGTTGAATTAAGTAAAGAAGTTGGAGGTATTCACAAGGTAGTTGTAGACGAGGATAAAGAGATAGAAGCGGAGACAATTATTATCTCTACGGGAGCAACAGCTAAATATTTAGGTTTAGAAAGTGAACAACGCTTAATTGGTGGTGGAGTTTCTGCCTGTGCTACATGCGACGGATTCTTTTATAAAGGACAAGATGTTGTAGTCATTGGAGCGGGTGATACTGCTGCTGAAGAAGCAACGTATTTATCAAATATATGTAAGACAGTTACTTTGTTGGTTCGTAAAGATTATATGAGAGCTTCAAAAGCAATGCAGCACAGAGTTGATAAAACGGAGAATATAAAAGTGTTATATAATACTGAAATGGAGGAAGTTTTAGGCGAAAGCGTTGTGGAAGGTGTTATTGCTGTGAACAATCAGACGCAAGAAAAAACAACTATTCCTGTTACTGGAGTATTTATAGCTATTGGGCATAAGCCTAATACTGATTTGTTTACGGGAATATTAGATATGAATGAAATTGGATATCTAATCACAAAAGGAAAATCTACAAAAACAAATTTACCAGGTGTATTTGCTGCAGGTGATGTGCAGGATCATGAGTATCGACAAGCGGTTACTGCTGCTGGAACTGGATGTATGGCGGCGTTAGATGCCGAAAGGTATTTGGGGGGACTGCTCTAGAATAGTGTCTTTTTACTATTATAAAAACTCGCATATTGCGGGTTTTTGTGTTTTTAGTAGTTTGAAGTTTTGTTTAAGGGGCTTTAAAGAAGCCGAAAATCGGTATATTTAGTTACATTCGCCATAAACTTTCGTAATTTTGCAGGCTGAAAAGTTTGGCATATATCAAATAAAAAAAGGATGCTTAATTGGGATCATTAATTAAATAAAAAGACATGAGTAAGATAATGACTGTCGACATATTGTCGAGTATTAAAGGAGCGCAACCTTCTGAGGCTGTGAACAAATTGTTCGAGGAAATTAAAAATGCAAATCCAACAACTAATAATTCTTTAAATAATGTCAATCATAATGCGGTGTCAATTAATGATTTGAGAGAAGATGTTGTTGTTGAAAGTTCTGTTGTTGAAAGGCAAATCATCAAAGAAAACTTTCCAATAGAGAAAGAGGGGTATTTAGTAGTTGCTAAAGTTATAGAAAACTAAGATGGAGTCACAGATAAAAAAGATACACGAACAACTCATGTCTAAACAAATCACTTGTACTTCACTAGTGCAAGAACGATTAGAATTACTCAAAGCGAATGCCTATAATTCTGTAAACTCTTTATTAGAGGAAACAGCAATAGATTTAGCGGCAAAGGTAGATGCCAAAATAAACAATGGTGAGAAAATCGGATTATTAGAAGGAATTCCATTTGGAATTAAAGATGTGTATATGGTGCAAGGCACATATACGACTGCCTCTTCTGATATGCTAAAAAATTACAAGTCGCCTTATACCGCAACGGCCATTCAAAAATTATTGGATGTAGGTGCTATTCCCTTAGTAAAAGAAAATTGTGATAGTTTTGGACATGGTTCGTCTAGTGAGAATACTATTTTTGGCCCTGTTAAAAATGCAATCAATCCAGCATTCGTTAGTGGCGGTTCTAGTGGAGGATCAGCGGTGAATGTAGCCAAAGATTATACGGTGTTTTCTATTGGAGGTGATACAGGAGGATCTATTCGTCAGCCAGCAGGATACAATAAAATTTACGGATTTAAACCAACGTACGGACGTATTTCACGTTTCGGATTAATGGCATACGCTTCTTCTACAGATTGTGTAGGACCATTGGCGAAGTCTGTTGAAGATATTCGCATTGTGTTGAATGCGATGAGTGGAAAAGATAGTAAAGATCAAACAACTATTTTATCTACAGAAATTAGTGAGCAAGAAATTGCAAAGGACGCAAGTGGAACGAAGGTAGGGTATTTTAAAAATTTTATAGAAGGGGATGCAATTGATGCTGCAGTTAAGGCTGATTTCTTTGCGTCGATAGAAAAGATAAAGGCACAAGGAATAGAAGTAAAGGAATTGGATTTTTTTAAAGGAGATACGTTAGTTTCTACTTATTACACCTTGGCAATGGCAGAAACAGCATCCAACTTATCTAGGTTAGATGGTTCAAACTATGGAAATCGTATTGAAGGGGAGAATTTAATTGATACCTATGCGACCACGCGATCTGAAAGTTTTTCAGAAGAGTCAAAGCGCAGAATAGTTGGTGGAAATCAAGTGTTATCTCAAGGTTTTTCTGATGATATTTATTTGAAGGGCTTAACACTAAGAGATCAAATTTCTACAAATTTTGATACAGATTTTAAGGAGGTAGATATTATTTTATCACCTATTACACCAAGTCCTCCTCCAAAAATAGGAGAGAGTTTAAAAGATCCGCATGCCATGTATTTGTCTGATGCCTATACTGTAGGATTTAGTTTAGGACAATTACCAACCTTGACAGTTCCTCAAGGAACCGTTACAGGATTGCAGGTTACTGCAGCAAAAAACAATGAGGAACTCGTTTTGAAGTTTGCTAACTTCTTAAAAGATACGATATAATGGAACTGGAACAATTAGACGCGGCCTTAAAAGCCCACGAATTAGAATTGGTTATTGGACTAGAAACACATGTTCGATTAAATACTAAAACCAAGTTGTTTTGTTCTTGTCCAAATCAAGAAATAGAAAAACCGAATGAGAATATATGTTCTGTATGTACAGGACAAATGGGCGTATTGCCATCTCTTAATAAAGAGGCGATTATCAAGGCAATTTATTTTGGAAAAGCGGTAGCATCTACTTTTAAAAACGAGTTAATCTCTTGGGATAGAAAACATTATGAATATCCTGACAATCCAAAGAATATTCAGATCACACAATTTCATAATCCGATAATTCCAGACGGACAAGTATCTTGTTATCGCAATGATGGTTCGCAATTTACAGTGAACTTGACACAAGTTCATATTGAAGAAGATGCTGCAAAATTGATGCATGAAAAGAAAGTTTCATTGGTTGATTTTAATAAGGCAGGTGTTCCGTTGATTGAAATTGTTACAGAACCTTGTATTCGTCATATAGAAGATGCTTCAACGTATGCGCAGTATATTCAACGTATTGTTCAGAATCTAAAAATATCAGAGGCGAACCTAGAAAAGGGTGAGTTCAAGTCAGATGTTTCGGTGTCACTGCGTAAAAAAAACACATGCGAATTAAATCCTCGTACAGAGATTAAAAACTTGAACTCATTCAAGTTTATGGTAGAGGCTTTAAAAGAAGAAATAGAGAAACAGTTCAATTATTATATAGAACACAAAGAGTTTAGACCAGATCAAACGACCGTGCTTTGGGATGCTGATTTAAAGCAAACCAAAACCATGCGTAAAAAGGAATTCGAAGCAGATTATCGTTTTATTTCTGAACCAGATTTACCTTTTGTAAATATTAAAGAAGTAGTAGATACTATAAAAGTAGATGTGAGTTTACTTCCTTATGCAGTTGAATCTATTTTAATTAATGGAGGTGTTTTGCCACAAGACGCAAAATTCTTTACAGCAGATTCATTGCGCTCTACTACATTTACGGCCATTAATAAAGTTGTAAAAGATCCCTTGTTTGTTGCCAAAGCTTTATCGAATAATATAAAGCCAGAAGACTATAGCCGTATTGTGAATATTGATGATTTTGTTGAAATATTTTCAATGTTTAAAGAAGAAAAGGTAACAGTAGTATTGGTTCAAAATGGAATCAAATCGTTACTAACTGATCCTACTTTCGATTATAAAAAATACTTTGCAGATCATACGATTTCTGAAGATCAGATTAAGGACGCTATTCAAAAGGTGATTTTAGAGAATGAAGTTGTAGCAAACGAAATCAAGGCGGGAAATCAAGGGAAAGCAGGAATTCTCGTAGGTAAAGTTATTGCTATTATTGGTAAAGGTGCTTCAGGAAAAGTGATTAGAGAAGGAATTTTAAGTGGGGTTCAAAGTTCTGAGTTAAAAGTTGAAAGTTCAATAAAAGTTGAAGGACAACAAACAACGAACAGTAAACAACCAGCAATTAATGAGGAGGAAACGCTACCTGAAATTCCTATCATTATAAAAGATGAATATAGAACCCATGTAATTTCTCAATTACGTGAAGATACTATAGCTGAAACAGTAAGTTTATCGGGTTGGGTGTCGAGTGTTCGAGATCATGGAGAATTAATTTTTATTGATTTACGTGATTCCAGCAATGAAATTTTTCAGGTACGGTTAAGTCGCGAGTCATTTCCGAATTTAGATGAATTAGTGAAGTTAAAGCCAGAATCTGTAATTTCTGTAACAGGAGTGGTTGTCCAACGTAAAAAAGATGATTACAATTCAGGATTACGTTCTGGAAAAATTGAGTTAGAAACTTCAGAATTAGAGATTTTAAACTTGTCTAAAACACTGCCTTTTGAAATTAAAAGAGCGACGAGAACCAATGAGAATATACGTTTTCAATACAAATATTTAGATCACAGAAATGATGATGTGCGCAGAGCAGTTGTAAATCGTCATAAGGTAATTAAGTTGATGCGAGATATTTTAGACACACAAGAATTTCTAGAGATTGAAACGCCAATTTTAACTGCAGGAACAGATGAAGGAGCAAGAGAGTTTATTGTTCCAACACGCAAACAAGCGGGTTCATTTTATACGTTACCACAGGCACCGCAGCAATTTAAACAAATGTTGATGGTAGGTGGTTTTGAAAAGTATTTTCAGATTGCACGCTGTTTTAGAGATGAAGATTCTCGTGGAGATCGTCAGCCAGAATTCACACAGTTAGATATCGAAATGGCATACGCAAGTATGCAACAGATTATTGATTTGAACACGAATATGTTCAATGAAATTGTTCGAAAAATATATGGTAAGAAATGGATCTTAAAACCATTCGAAGTAATTACCTACAAAGAAGCGATGGATAAGTATGGATGTGACCGTCCAGATTTGCGCTTTGGATTACAAATGCAAGACATTACAGAAATTGTAAAAGATACAACCTTCCAGGTTTTTAGTAAACCTATTGAAGACGGAGGTATTGTGAAGTGCATTAAAGTGTCTTCTGAAGAACAAGGAAAAAAGAGAATGTCAAAAGGTCAGATTGAGAAATTGACATCAATTGCACAGGATCATGGCTTAGGTGGATTAGCATATATTATTGTAAATGAAAATGATTTACAGTCTCCAATTATTAAATTCTTGGGTGAAGAAATCGCTGCTGGAATAATAGCAGCTGCGAATGCTGAGGTTGGAGATATTGTATTCTTCTCAGCGGCAAATTATGCGACTGCAAATAAAGCGTTGGACGCTGTTCGTCAGGAAATGGGAGCGATGTTGAAATTGATAAATCCAAAGGAACTACATCCTGCTTGGGTGGTAGATTTTCCAATGTTTGAAAAAACAGATGAGGGTAGATGGACGTTTACGCACAATCCGTTTTCTATGCCTGCGATTTACGATTTGGACAAACATATGAATGGTAAGGAGGATGAAATAGGCACTATCACTGCCCAGCAATATGATTTGATATTGAATGGTTATGAAATTGGTGGTGGATCTGTGAGAGCCCATAAGCCGGAAATATTGGAGGCGACCTATAAAAATATGGGTTACGATAAAGAGGCAATGATGAAAAGTGTGGGAACCATGTACAAAGCATTCCATTATGGAGCACCGCCACACGGAGGGATAGCTTGGGGTGTAGATCGTTTAATGATGATTTTGGAGAAAAAAGCCTCAATTAGAGAAGTGATGGCTTTCCCAAAAACAGGAACAAGTGAAGATTTATTATTTGGATCACCATCTCAATTATCTGATAAAAAAGTGGAAGAGATGAATGTGAGAATTATGAGATAGTTTGTGCTAAATCTTATGCGTAGGTTTTAAATAAATATTATTTAATAAATAAGAGCTTATTTATTTGATATATTTAAAAACTATCATACATTTGTATCATATTAGAACAAAAAATGGCAACGACTCAAAATATCAATTGGTGGAATTCTCTTAAACAATAAGTGGGGAATAACGACTATATGATATTTAAAACATAAAATCAAAAAGGCTTATCTCACGATAAGCCTTTTTTTATTAAAAGATATGAAAAAACTAACATTTAATACTGCCTCTAAAAAGAAAATTGCAGATACTGTTACACCAGTCGGATTATATTTAAGGCTGCGTGATAAATATGCAAATACGCTTTTACTGGAGAGTTCAAATTATCATAGTAAGGAAGAGAGCTTCTCTTTTATATGTATGGAGCCTGTTGTGACCATTAAAACTCAAGATCATAAATTATCTTTACACCAAAAAGGAGTGAAGGTTGATGAGCAAAAGATCGATAAGGATTTTAATAAATTGTTTCAAAAATATTCAAGTTCTATAGATTTAGAGTGTGATCCTGCTCTTAAGTCGTTTAATGGATTATATGGTTATTCGACCTATGATAGTGTGCAGTATTTTGAAAATATAGTTTTTGAAAACACCACGTCACCTTCATCTATTCCGTTATTACAATATAGTTTTTATCGTTTCATTATTGCCATCAATCATTTTAATGATGAAATGACATTGCTTGAAAATATTGAAGAAGGAACTGAAGCAAGAATTAATGAAATCGAGACAATTATTGATGCTCAGGCCTTCAATACACAAGATTTTGAAATAGATGGAGATGAAACTTCTAACTGTACAAATGAAGATTTTGTGGAGTATGTTCGAAAAGCAAAAGCGCACTGTAAGCGTGGAGATGTATTTCAATTGGTGTTGTCAAGACAATTTCAGCAATCATTTAAAGGAGATGAATTTAACGTGTATAGAGCGTTACGATCAATCAATCCTTCGCCATATTTGTTTTATTTCGACTATGGAAGTTTTAAGTTGATGGGGTCTTCTCCAGAGGCACAAATTAAAATTTCAGCAGGAAAAGCAACCATAAATCCTATTGCGGGTACTTTTAGAAGAACGGGTGATATGGCTGAAGACATCAAACTGGGTAAGAAATTATCTGAAGATAAAAAAGAAACGGCGGAGCATGTAATGTTGGTTGATTTGGCTAGAAATGATTTGAGTAAACACGCCGATCATGTGAATGTAGAGGTGTTTAAAGAAGTACAATATTTTAGTCATGTTATTCATTTGGTTTCCACCGTAAAAGGAACCATAAAAGGAAATCCAATCTCCATTGTTGGTGATACATTTCCAGCAGGAACTTTGAGTGGTGCTCCAAAATACAAAGCCATGCAGTTAATCGATAAATATGAGAATCAATCTCGGGGGTTTTACGGAGGAGCTGTTGGAATTATAGGACTAGATGGTTCTATAAATTTGGCCATTGCGATCCGATCATTTGTAAGTAAAAATAATACCTTGTATTATCAAGCAGGAGCAGGAATTGTTTTTCATAGTGAGGAACAAAAGGAATTACAGGAAGTAAATAATAAACTAGCAGCCTTGAAAAAAGCATTGCTTTTAGCTGAAAACATATAAAGATGAAGATATTAATTTTAGATAATTACGATTCGTTTACTTACAATTTGGTACACATGGTTGAGAAAATCACAGGTATTTTTCCAACTGTATTTAGAAATGACGAAATTTCGATTGCCGATGTTGGAAACTATGATATCATCATGTTGTCTCCTGGACCTGGTATTCCAGATGAAGCAGGAATTTTAAAAGCAGTCGTTAAGGAATATGCTGGTAAGAAACCAATTTTTGGAGTTTGTTTAGGGTTGCAAGCTATTACTGAAGTGTTCGGAGGAAGCATTATTAATATGGACGAGGTATTTCATGGTGTAGCAACAGAAATGACTGTTATCGATCAAGAAAATGTATTGTTTCAAAACTTGCCATCTAAATTTCCTGCAGCAAGATATCATTCTTGGATTGCTTCGAAAGAAGATTTCCCAAGTGTGCTAAAAATAACAGCAGAGGATGAAGATGGTGGGATTATGGCAATTCAGCATACAGCATTCAATATTAGTGCGGTTCAATTCCATCCAGAATCGATTTTAACGGATCTAGGTGAAGATATGGTTCGTAATTTTATTGAAGCGAATCAATAAATTAAGAATGAATAGTTTCATTCTGTGCGGTGTTCAATGCGTAGAGTCGAAGTGAGTAGAAGTAAATATTAAAAAAGTGTCATTCTGAACGGAGCAAAGAATCTTTAAGATACTTCTGAAGTTTATATGACGGTAATACTGGATTAATGAAACAAATATTAAACGAATTATATCAGCACAAACGATTAAGTCGATCGGAGGCTAAAGAGATTTTAATAAATATCTCAAAAGAACAGTATAATGATGTGCATTTAGCATCCTTTATGACTGTTTTTATGATGCGTCCCATTACGGCAGATGAATTAGGCGGCTTTAGAAATGCACTGAATGAATTGTCTTTAAAAGTTGATTTATCGGACTTTAATACGGTTGATATTGTTGGGACTGGTGGTGATGGAAAAGATACGTTTAACATTTCAACAATGACATCTTTTGTTGTTGCCGGCACAGGGCAGAAAGTTGCGAAACATGGAAACTACAGTGTTTCTTCTCAATCAGGTTCTTCTGATATGTTGCAACATTTTGGATATGAATTTACAAATGATGAAGCCACTTTAAAAAGACATTTAGACAAAGCGAATATTTGTTTTTTACATGCGCCATTTTTTCATCCAGCAATGAAAGCTGTTGGACCAACGCGAAAAGCGTTGGCATTAAAAACGTTCTTTAATATGTTGGGACCTTTGGTAAATCCAAGTTCACCTAAAAATCAATTGTTAGGAACGTTTAATTTAGAAATAGCGCGATTGTATAATTATATTTTACAAGAAGAGGATACAAATTATGGTGTGGTTCATGCCTTAGATGGATATGACGAGATTTCATTGACTGGAGGCTTTAAGTTGTTTACAAGAAATGGTGAACAATTAATCATGCCAGAAGATTTAGGACAAAAAACAGTGCAACAAAATGAAGTCTATGGAGGAAGTTCTGTCGAGGAAGCCGCTAAAATATTTGAAACCATAATTAACGGAAAAGGAACGGATGCTCAGAATAATATAGTGTTGACAAATGCCGCCATTGCACTCCAGATAGTTGATGAATCAATATCATTTGAAGGTGCATTTGAATCTGCGAAGAATTCATTATTTGGATTGAAAGCGAAAGCGTGTTTGAATAGATTAACAAATTAAAGCGTCATTCTGAATTTATTTCAGCATGGCATCATAATTATAATGAGAAACTGAAATAAGTTCAGTTTGACGAAATTAGATTGAAAGAATGAATATTTTAGAGAAAATAGTTGCACACAAAAAGCAAGAGGTTGCTCAGTTGAAAACAGAGATTGAAGTAAGCACTTTGGTTAAAAGTCCAGGTTTTAAGAGGACTCCGATTTCTTTAAAGAGAGAATTATTAGATCCGAAAGGATCCGGAATTATTGCTGAATTTAAGCGTCAATCTCCATCTAAAGGAATTATTAATGATACCGCGACCATTCAAGAAGTTACAGAAGGTTACTTGGGAGCAGGAGTTTCTGCTCAATCAATTTTAACAGACAAAGAATTTTTTGGAGGTACTTTATTAGATTTAGTTCAAGCAAGAGAAATCAACAATTCAAAACCAATTTTAAGAAAGGATTTTATTGTAGATGGGTTTCAAATTGTAGAAGCCAAAGCTATTGGTGCGGATGTAATTTTGTTAATCGCGGCTTATTTATCAAAGCAAGAGTTAAAGCAATTTGGTAATTTGGCCGAAGATTTAGGATTGGATGTTTTGTATGAGGTACATAGTCAAGAAGAATTAGATAAGATAGATTTAGACAATAAAATAATCGGAATCAATAATCGAAATTTGAAAAATTTTGAAGTTGATTTAGAACATTCTATTGCATTAGCGGCACAAATTCCTGATACCTGTATAAAAGTGTCAGAAAGCGGAATTAGCGATCCTAGAACGATTATTGGGTTGAAAGAATACGGTTTTCAAGGCTTTTTAATAGGAGAAAATTTTATGAAAACTGAGAATCCAGGATTTTCTTGTACGGAGTTTATAAAGAAATTGAGGTAAATATTATTCCTGCGAAGTCAGGAATCTTACAATAAAAACTAAGAATTAATAAATAGATTCCTGCTTTCGTAGGAATGACGAGTAACATGAAAATAAAAGTTTGTGGAATGCGCCAGGCGCAAAATTTGAAGGATTTGACAGCATTGAATCCGGATTATATAGGATTTATTTTTTATGATAAATCGAAGCGTTTTGTTGCGGAATTTCCGCAAGTGTGCATTGATAAATCCATTCAAAAAGTAGGGGTTTTTGTAAATGAAACAATTGAAACTGTTATAGGCATTGTAAAAAAGCATCAGTTAAATGCAGTTCAATTGCATGGCGACGAGTCTGTTGGATATTGTGAGGAGTTAAAGAGGATTGTTGCTGGGAAGAGGTCGTTGAGCGGAGTCGAAACGAGTCGAAGCGAAAGTAATGTGATTGTGACTCCGCTCAATCACCAATTAGAGATAATCAAAGCATTTTCAGTAAATGAGCATTTTGATTTCTCAGTTACGAAAGCCTACGAGCCATTTTGTGATTTGTTTTTGTTTGATACAAAAGGAAAAGAATACGGTGGTAATGGCGTAAAATACGATTGGCGTATATTAGAAAATTACAAAGGTGAAATTCTATTTTTATTAAGTGGCGGTATTTCTGCTGCAGACGCAGATGCCATTAAAGAATTTGGTCATAATAAATGTATAGGATTAGATCTTAATAGCGGATTTGAAGATGTGCCAGGAGTTAAAAATATTGGGAAGTTAAAGACTTTTTTTAAAGAAGTAAAGTAATATTGTCATTCCTTTGAAAGTAGGAATGTCATAATTGTATAGAATAATTAAATAAATACAATACTGCGAAAGCAGGAATAACATTAAGAAAATATGAAATCAAAATTTCAAGCAGACAAAAACGGATATTATGGTCAATTTGGGGGAGCGTTTATTCCTGAATTATTATATTCAAATGTTAAAGAATTAGAAGATAATTATTTAAAAATTATCGAATCAGAAGCTTTTCAAAAGGAGTATAAGTATTTATTGAAAGATTATGTAGGACGTCCAACTCCGTTGTACTTAGCACCTCGATTGTCGGAAAAATATGGCGGACATATTTACTTAAAACGTGAAGATTTAAATCACACAGGGGCACATAAAGTAAATAATACAATAGGACAAATCTTAATTGCAAAGCAATTGGGTAAAAAACGAATTATAGCAGAAACAGGTGCAGGCCAGCATGGTGTTGCCACAGCAACCGTTTGTGCTTTGATGGATTTGGAGTGTATTATTTTTATGGGAGAAGTAGATATTAAGCGTCAGGCGCCAAATGTAGCTCGTATGAAAATGTTAGGCGCGAAGGTGGTTCCTGCGAAGAGTGGTTCTAAAACCTTAAAGGATGCAACTAATGAAGCGATGCGTAATTGGATTGGGAATCCTAAAGACACCTATTATTTAATAGGTTCTGTAGTGGGTCCGCATCCTTATCCAGATATGGTTGCACGATTACAGGCCATTATTAGCGAAGAGATCAAATGGCAATTAAAAGAGCATACGGGTAAAGAAAATCCAGATACAGTTATTGCGTGTGTTGGTGGAGGTTCTAATGCAGCCGGAGCTTTTTATCATTATTTAGATGAAGAAAACGTTGAGTTAATTGCGGTTGAAGCAGCAGGATTAGGTGTGGATAGTGGCGAAAGTGCTGCGACTTCTAGACTAGGAGAAGTAGGTGTGTTGCATGGGAGTAAAACTATTTTAATGCAAGATGAATACGGTCAAGTAATTGAGCCTTATTCAATTTCTGCAGGATTAGATTACCCAGGTATTGGACCGTTACATGCTTTTTTAAATGAAAGTGATCGTGCTATTTTTATGAATGCAACAGATCAAGAAGCATTAGACGCGGCATTTGAATTAACAAGGTTAGAAGGAATTATTCCAGCACTTGAAACTGCACATGCTTTGGCGGTTTTAGGAAAGATGAAAATCTCAAAAGACCAAGTTATTGTGGTGAATTTATCGGGTAGAGGGGATAAAGATTTGGAAATTTATATTAAGAATTTGAAAGAATAAACAATGAGTAAATTAAAAGAATTATTTAAAAATAAATCAACGGATTTATGCTCTGTATTTTTTACTTCAGGTTTTCCTGAGTTAAGTGATACAACTAAAATAATTGAAGGTCTATCTAAAAACGGAGTTGATTTTATTGAAGTCGGAATGCCATATTCAGATCCATTAGCAGACGGGCTAACGATTCAAGAAAGTAGTTCAAGGGCCTTAGCCAAAGGAATTAATTTGGATATTATTTTTGATCAGTTAAAGTCTATTAAAAATTCAAATAATACACCTTTAGTTTTGATGGGGTATTTGAACCAGATGTTAAGGTATGGAGAACATAAATTTTGTGAGCAATGTGCTGCTAGCGGAATTGAAACGGTCATACTTCCAGATTTACCAATGATAGAATACGAAACACACTATAAGGCCTTATTTGCTAAATATGGTATTTCGAATGTATTTTTGGTTACACCGCAAACATCAGAAGAGCGTATTCGGAAAATTGATAGCTACACAGATACTTTTATTTATGTAGTTGCTTCGGCATCTATTACTGGAGCAAAAGGTGAGATTTCTCAGGCACAAATCGATTATTTTGAGAGAATCAAAGCGATGAATTTAAAAAGTACTTTGATCGTTGGTTTTGGAATATCGAATAAGTCAACCTTTAATACGGTTTGTAAATATGTAAACGGAGCAATCATTGGTTCCGCTTTTGTTAAGTTTTTAGATCAAAAAGGAGTTGATAAAATTGATGAATTTGTAGGAGAGATTTTGAATTAAAAGTTACTGCTAATATTAAAACAGATGAGAGTATTCAAAAAATGGATACTCTTTTTTATGATAATACATCTAGAAAATTATCTTTAAAACTTGTAGATAAAGGAATCTTGATATCTGTACTATAAAGGTTGATGACTTGTTTGTTATTAATTTTTTCAATAGACAAAATCTGACTCTTATTAACTAAAAAAGAACGTTGAGATCTCATAATACCATATGGCTTTAATTCAGTCTCAATAGTTTTTATGGTATTTCTTATGAGGATATTTTTTAATTTATTATTTTGAAAATAGAATGTTTGAACATAATTTTCTGTGGACTTCACGTATAAAATGAGATTAAAATCAAGTGTAATTTTTACCTTATTTTTATAATCTCTTAAAGGAATTAAGGATTTGTTTTTTTTAATGTAAAAGTCTTTTTTTAGGATAGATAGTAACAAAGTAAAACTAATAAAATAGCATAGAAACATTACCAAACTTGTTCGATAAAAGGAGTCAAAAAGCATTGATGTAAATAATAAATCAGAAAATCCGAAAATTAAAATATTTACTAGGGATACTAATATGACTTCAAATATTATCCAAAACCCTAATCTAAGTATTGTAAAATAAAAATTTAAGAAAAGCCTACGAATAAAAAATTGCGTAAAAATAATTCCAGCACAAAACGGTAGCATGTGAAACAGAGAAATTAGAATTTTTGGAGTTTCTTTAAATTTTGTCCATGTATACAGGTTAAATGGCTCAAAAAGATTGATAAATAAAGTCCCAAAAATAAAAAAGATGGCTATAAATAGCCATTTATCTTTCATGTTTTCTAAAAAGTAAATACTTTTTTTAGTCCAATTAATCATCGAGCACAAGATACTATTTCTTACAGTTATTAAAATTTTTAGATAAATAAATTTAATTAAAAAAATATTTATCTAATAATTTTAAAAATAAATAAGTTATTCTCTTTTTGCGGTGAAATCAACTTCAGATCCATCAGGTAATACAGCGATACCCATTATTTTCTCTTTTTCAACTTTCATTGAAAGAGCTATTTTATTCCCTTCCATGTACATAGAGCCGGTTAAAACGTTATCTTTTACTTTAACGTTAGTTAAATTCATTGTTCCACCAGCATCTGGAGAAACTACTACTTTGAATTCAGTATTAGTTTTGGTAATTTCAATTTTCCCAGTTCTGTCATTTTCGTATTCATCTTCTGCTACATATGAATAAGACCCTTCGAGTTTAGAAGATTGCGCATAAATGTTTGAAAAAAAACTTGACGTTACTACTAATAATAATGTTACTACTAATTTTTGCATAATGTATAAATTTAAATGATTTTATTTATTGGCAAATAAAAGAAGTGATTACTCTTTATACTAATGAAAATAAAGTTTTGTGACTAAAAGCGTCTTTTTAGGGGTGAAATTAAACAGTTATTTTATTTCAAATTCAATGAATCAAAAGAAGGTAGAAACTATATAAAGCAATCCACCCAATCAGCTATCATATGCAAGAGTAGTCCAATTGAGATTACTCTTGTCTTTTTAAAGAACAGCCCTATAAAGTAAATTGCAATAGCCCAATAGGAATGCAAAGGATGAAATCCAACACTACATCTATTCGGGTCAAAAATGGGATTGGCGAGCAAATGGTCCAGATCTACGAGCATCGTTAATATTAAAATGGCATAGACTATTAACCATTGTTTTCTAAAAAAGAAATATGCTATAAATGCAGGCGCAATAAAATGCAATCCATAATGTAAAATAAATTTAAAGGTCATGTTGCAAAAATACGGAAAGGTAAAGACAGATATTTTTATTTAATCTCAATCTAAAAGAATCAAAGAATGAGTTTGCCAGATAGAGTAGGAAAAACATCTGTACCAATTGAATTAGAAGAGGGTAAGAAATATATGCATGGTGTTCTTGTGGCCTATATGGAACACAATCCTTGCGTGATGGAAAATATACAGGTTCTGGCATGAAACTAAATGTGTTTGCTGTAGAAAGCACAGAGATTAAATATTTGTATGCATGTAAGGTAACAAACTGGTAATAGTCCCTTTTGTGATAGTTCACATAACGGATAATAGTAAATTAGAGATTAAACTTATAAATGACCCCTGTTAAAACTTGAAATCCTTGCACTTCGAAATGGTTGTAGCTGTTATAATTGGTGCTTAAAACATTATTTAATTTAGCAAATGCAGTAAGTCTATCAGAAAAAGCATACCCCCCATTAAAGTTTAAGTCAATATATGATTTTAACGTTTTAACAGTTGGAACACCAATAAATGGTTGCGATAATTCTTTACGATCTCCTACAAAGTATACATCAGAACCTATATACCATTTATTTACTTGATAATCCGAAAATATAGTTGATGTAATGCTTGGTAAATTCCAAGTTTCTAATTCATTGGTAGTAGTATAATCATTGAATTCTAAAGTTCCTCCAATGCTTAATTCTTTTGTTAAATCAATATTGAGTTCTGCAGCAACCCTTATCGTTTCTATATCATCATATACAACTGTAAATGAATTGCCAGCTTCAAAACCATTTGACACTGGCGCTGTTCCGTCTGTTAGAGAAGAATTACTTCTAAATAAGGGTTTGTTTTTCTCATTCATATAGGAACCCGTAATGTTATAATGTACCGTCGACGATAATTTTCCTTTAGCGCCTAGATATGCATTGTATTGTTGGTCGGTTTGAAGAATAGTAAGGGTTGGTGACACAAAAGGGTTTTGATCGACATAGTTCTTATAACTATTTTGTTCTAGATCTCCTGTGACTCCTGCAATTGCGATAAGCATTTCATCTACTAGTTTGAAGGATGTCGTAATATTTGGGTAGTAATAGAATTTACTGTTATTATGCTCTAAGTCAAAACTATAATATAGTTTTACACCTAAATTTATGGCTAAGCTTTCTCTTAAAATTTCTAAATTTGGATGAACACCTGCATTGGCAAAGGAATGATTTAATTCGTTGGCAGCATTATAACCTTTCTCAAAAGTACCATTTAAATATTCAATAGTTACTTCTGTATTCAGTTTTTCATCAGAAAGAGGAAATGTAATATTACTATTAGCGAACCCGTGAGTCTCAGTAGAACCGTAGTCATCAGAAAAACGATTAAATTCTAATGTACCACCTTCAAAGAACAAATCTTCAAAGGCTATTTTACCTCCAGCAAATAGATTGAGATATTTTTGTTTTACATCTAAACGGGTGATAAAATTTTCATCATAATTGTTTGATGATGAAAGTCCATACCAATTATAAGATTGTAATTCACTACCTCCATTTACTTCCCAATTGTAATCGCGTTCAAAGTGTTGGTAAAATAAATTTAATTTTGAGTCAGAATAACCATCTTCTATCAATATATCATCAATGCCGCCAGAGGAGGAATGATGCTTTAACTTTGCTCCAAAGTTATTACTCTTTGACGCGCTAGAATGCAAAAAAGCTTCGATATATGGCGTTCCATAATTGCCAATACCAGCAGCAATAAAATTTTCATAAATTTTACTTAACGGTTCTCGCACTATACTTTTAGCAGTTCCCTTAGTAGGAGTAAAGGTAGATGCGACAGGCGCGGAAAAATCAGAATAAGAGATAATTTCCTTATTTACTGCAATGTTTTCTGTCTCAGGATTATCTTTAATTTTAAACGCATCTGAAATTGTTGGAGTATACGGTTTTACAACAATAACTTCATTAGTTTTTAAGGTGTCTATTGCTTTCTCTTGACAAAATGCACTAGAAGAAATTGAAAGAGTGATATATATTAAAAGGGTTTTTTTCATCTGTTTTTATTTATTTTTTTATTTTTTCAGATGCTGTTTACTATTATTCATTTTAGTGTGTGTTACTATTTTTAATATGCTCGTTTCATTGCATAATACGTCAGTTTCGACTCGTATATTAATTAGTTTCCAGGTTTAACAGAATCGTTCGTTTTTGCTTCTTGCGTTTTTATAAGATTCAATTCTTTAGTAGCTTCTTCAACAATATATTCATATTGAGGGAAGTTTTTTATAACGCTTTCTAATATATAAGACGCTTGAAAGGCATCCTTTAATTTGTAGTGGTTTTTAGCCATAAGAATCAGCGCCTTGGCTCCCCAAAACTTAAACTTGGAAAAGTTGGAAGCAATTTTTTGAATAATGTCATTTGATTGGTTATGTTTTCCATCGAGATGAATAAAATATGCCTTGTAGTAAAGAGATTCTGCTTTTAATTTTCCCGTGGCGATTTCTTCAACAACTTCATATGCTTTTTTCGCTTTTTCAAGATCGTCTATTTTTATAGCGGATCTTGCAATTATAACTTGAGCGTCTGATTCTATGTTGTTGTCGATTTTTGGTTGATCTAAAATCTGCTCGGCATATGCAGCGGCTTTTGTGTAGTTCTCTTTTTCGTAATACGTTTTCATTAGATTAGATTGTGCAAAAAGCTTATTCTGCGGATTGCTCGATTCTAATTCTAAACGAACTAAAATTGGCAATGCATTGGTGTAGTCAACATTTTTTAAATAAACTAAGGACAGTTTGTACAATGATTGTTCAGTAAATTCATTTTGACCTTGTTCAACTACAAATGTGTAGTGCGGGATTGTTTCTGGAAATTCATTTTCAGAATGTAACGATTCAGCTAAGTAAAAATTAGCTTCTACTGAATGCAGCCCCTTAGGGAAACTCTTAATGTATTTATTAAACCCTGATATGGCTCTTTTATGATTACTTAAAATATATTGTTTCTCAGCAGATTCAAAAGTATCATTATCCAACTCGGCATCTGTCACTTCAATAAAATCTATTTTTTTTACCCAATCGGCATATTCATCAACACGCCCTAAATCGACATAAATCTGACGTGCGCTGGCAACTGCTTGCTTCGCTTCTAGTGTATTTGGAAATTGTTTTACCACACTTTTATATGTTCTTAAGGCCTCTTCATTTCTTTCTGTATTATAATAAATAACACTTTTCTTTAACATTGCTTTTGAAACTAAGGGGCTATGACGAAAGTTTCCAATTAAATAATTATATTTTTCTATGGCCTTGCTGAAATTATTTGCATCCACATATTCATTGCCAAGCATATAGTATGCATCATCTTGATATGTTGACTTCGGGTAGTTCTGAATGAATATTACTAATTCCTCAATTTTTCTTTTATCCTGTCTAATAAATCCATAGCTAATGGCCTTTTGAAATTGAGCATAGTCAGCATCAGAGGCTTTGTTTTTCACAATCTTAGCATACGTATTTATGGCATTTTGGTAGTCGCTAGAAACAAAATAGGTATCTGCCATTCTCGAGTAACTGTCATTTAATTTAAAAGTATCAATCGGATTTTGGTCAATATACGCTTGAAATGAATTCGCAGCGCTCTGATACTCCTTTCTGTTAAAATGAGCATAGGCAATATTATAATGTATAGCTAGAAATTCTTTGTGATCTTTAGCAGTTGGATTGCTTAAGAATTTAGAATATCCTATAAGAGCTTCCTCAAAATTATGTAGTCGGAAATTAGCTTCTCCATTCCAAAAAAAACTTTTTGCAGTGATTGCCAGGTTTATGCTTTTTGAGAGTGCTTTTTCAAAAAACAAAATAGCTTCTTGGTACTCACTTTCATTAAATTTAGAAATCGCCTGATAAAATGCTGCTTTTTGATATAAAAGTTGGCCGTTTGTATCTTTATTATTTTCTAAGTAGGCCAAGGCTCCTATATAATCTTGAGAAGTTAAAAACGCACTTACAATGAGACCTTCAATTTCAGTCTTACTTTTCGTTTTAGGAAATTGATTTAGAAAATCTTGCAACACTTCTGGAACATTTTTATATGGATTTCCAATTTCGTAACTTAATTTGGCATAGTTCAAATATGCATCTTCTTGCAATTTAAGATCGAAATCCATTTGTGAAGAATTTCTAAAAGCATTGAGCGCTTCCGATTTTTTATTTTGATTTAAATAGCATTGCCCCAAGTGATAATAAGCATTTTGAGCGACGGCATTTTTACCGCCAATTATTTTATTAAAATGCGCAATAGCATTTTCAAAATCATTTAGTTTGTAATACGCATAACCAAGGAGATAGTAGTCTGTATTATTCCATTTTCCACGAGTTCCTTTGTAATTTTTTAAATGAAGAATGGCCTCTGAATAGTCCTCTAAATTGAAATTACTTTCACCAATAATTTTAGATAATTGAGAATGTTCCTCCCTTTTAGTATTTCCTAATAGTGGTTCTCCTAATTCAATGGCTTTTTTAAACTCTCCTAATTTGAAATTCATTTCTGCCAGATAATACGAAACCTTATTTGCATATTTTTTATCCGTTACTACTTGTCCAAAATATTGGTCTGCCGTTTCATAATCATCACTACTATAGGCTATATATCCATAATAATATTTTGCTTGTGACCCATATTTTGGAGAGTCTAATAGTTTACTGAAATAATTTTTAGATTTGGTATAATTTTTAGAGGCAAATAGGGAATATCCATAATTGAAATTATAAGTTTCTTTCTGATAATTTGTCAAGTTATAGGTTTCAACTTTTCCATACCATTTTAAAGCATAAGCATATTTTCCTACTCTAAAATAATAATCGGCAGTATCGATAAACGCACTATGTTGCTTTTTACTAGTTGGGTGTTTTTTAACAAATGAGAGCATTAAGTCATCGCCATTTCGTTCCCCTGATCTTATAGCACAATTCGCAATATAAAATTCACAATTCGCTCTAAGTTCAGAACTATTGTCAAAATCTGTTTTTATAGCCTTGAACAATTGTTTTGAAGCAACGTACGATTTGTCATGGTACATTTCTAAAGCATGATTATAATCTTTTAAAAAGGTGGTGTAAGTCTTTGTCTTTTGGGAAAAAGTGACAGTGAATAGTAACGATAAACAGAAAGTTAAAGTTTTTTTTATAAAATTCATTTCAACGTTTTTAAGCAATGAGGTCTTATATTATATAATACAATAACGCTTAATCTTATCTAAATTGCACACGAATAGGATAAATTTTATGAAAAGATATTTACAATAATTAATTCTTTTATAGAATTAAAGATGAAAAAGGCGATTTTTCATTATTCCGCTATGAGTTCACTCATTAACGAATTGAATTCTTTGGTGTATTCTAGATAATAATCACCAGTAGCTGGACCCGAAAACCCAGTATGAATTTTTCGCACTTTACCCATTTTATCTATAATAATTGAGGTAGGGAAGGACATCACATGATTTAACATAGGAAGTGTTTTACCAGCAGCCATACTTGAGGATGTTCCCGCAATAACAAAATCGTAACTAACTTCTAATTTTTCTTTCATTTTTTCAACACGCTTTTTGGCATATTCAAAGTCGGGTTTGTTCTCATACGCCAAACCAATGATTTCAACGTTGCTTTTTTTATGATTGTCAAGCCATTCTTTGAAGAATATTGTCTCGTCCATACAGTTGGGACACCAGGTTCCAAAAATTTGCAGTATGACCACTTTATCTTGATATTTAGCGTTATTTAAGGTAACTTGATTGCCATCCAAATCAGGAAAAGAAAATTCAATCTTATCAAAGCCTTCTTTTAAATAAGTTAATGTACTTGGATCTGGTAACGTAGCATTTTTATTTCGTTTACCAATAAAAGTTCGATGTAAAGTTTTTCCAGACCAATACTCTCCTACTAATTGATCACCTTCAGCATGCGCTTTAAAAATTTTTAAATTATCTCCATCAAAGGAGTATAATGTAAAATCACCATTTTCGGAAGTTCCTTCTAAAAACCTGAAATCACCTGATTTGGAAATGATTGTTCCTTTAAAAAGAGCATCATCAGTGTTAAACATACCAATGGTCCGTATAGTATCCCCATTCTTTTTAAGGATATCAATATCCCATTTTCCGTTAAAAACAGGATCCGATTTGGCATTATCTAAACGATTTTTCTTTGCAAAAGTAGCCTTAAAAGGGAGTTCATAATTTTCGGCGAAATTTTTAGTGTAAATTCCATAGAGTGAATTGTTTTCAATTTTGGCCTTTACATCAATATCAAAAATACCAATAGTAAAAAAAACAGAATCATTTTCCACCCTTATTTTATCCATTTCCATCCTACTGGCTCCGTCATGTAAATTGATACTAAATTGATCATTTGATTTCAAAACTTCAAAAACAAAAGGCAATTGTTGCTCTTGCATTGTAATTTCACCACGCCAAAATCCGGTTTTAAATTCTTGAATTAACTCTTTTTCATTACAAGAGATTGCTAAAAATGAAATGATAATTGTAACTAGAAAGACGGTTGAAATTTTCATGGGATACTTTAGTTTCAAGTTGTTCAAAGATAGGTATTTTTATTAACCGGTATTATTGTCGTTAATTACTTTGAATAATTTCATAGAAACCCTAAGTTTGTGAATAATAAATCGAATCATGTCAAACCCTATTCTTTATCTTAAGGACTCTTCAATTTTTCAGCGTGATAATTTAGTGCTGTCTGATGTAAATCTTGAAGTTAATGAGGGTGACTTTGTTTATTTAATTGGGAAAACAGGCAGTGGGAAAAGTAGTTTGATGAAAACGCTTTATGGTGATTTAGAATTGCAAAATGGTGAAGGAGAGGTTGTTGGTTTTGATTTGAAAAAATTAAAAGAAAATCAGATTCCTTTTTTGAGAAGGAAAATTGGTATTGTGTTTCAAGATTTTAAGTTATTGAATGATAGAGATGTAGAGGCTAATTTGGTTTTTGTTTTGAAAGCAACAGGTTGGACGGAAGAAGTACTAATAAAAGCTAAGATTGCAGAAGTTTTAGAAAAAGTTGGAATGCATACGAAAGGATTCAAAATGCCTTTTGAATTGTCTGGTGGCGAGCAACAAAGAATAGCGATTGCTCGGGCTTTGTTAAATGATCCTGAATTGATTTTGGCAGATGAGCCTACAGGAAATTTAGATCCAAGAACTTCGATAGAAGTAATGACAGTTCTGGAAGAAATTCATAAAAGTGGAAAAACCATATTAATGGCTACGCATGATTATGCCCTGATTTTAAAATATCCACATAAAACATTGAAATGTGAGGGTGACGATTTATTTGAAGTCGTTCAGCAAAGAAGTTAAAAGTAAATTTAATTGTATGATTGTTTTACTTTTTTGAACCCGTTGTGTATTTTAAATATTGATATTTCTTTCAAAGACGAACTTATTAATCTACTGAATCGTTGTAAGAGCAACTATTTTAGATAGAATTCGAGTCTTTAACCCCTTAAAAGACGCAGCATAATTAAGTCTTATTACAAATTGGTCACAAATTGGTCATAAAGTTGAGAGAACAATGTCTCTATTCTTTTTCTAAAAAGATAAGGTTGTTATTTGTAGTTTTTTTGATTGCTTCTCATGGGTGTATTTAGTTTTATGCTACAGGTTTTAAAGAAATTGGATTCTATCTCTGCTGATAAATACCTTCTCATTATCTATTCCCATAAATTCAGCTGTTAGGCTTAAATTAATCAATTCTAAATTACTCAGTTTTGGTTGACGTCTTTATAAGCCAAAAGTTGTTCTTTTGATATTTTTTGTAACACTTCCAATATTCTTTCGTAATTTGCATTTAAGTTGTTCATAGTTAATGTTTTATTACTGAATAAATTTACTGATTATCAGTGATATGAGGAATTTTTTTCTTTGAAATCATCATGCACAGAGAGTTCTAGTAATAATTCTATAAAAACAGAATTCACTTTTAATTCAAAAGAAGAAGTTTTGAGCAGAAGCGAAGGTCTTATGTATAACAAAAGACAGCAAATGCATAGAACCTATTGCAAAGAAATAGCAGATGAGATTATAAAATATAACTATGTGCTTTTATTTGGACCTATAAGTATAAAAGAAAAATTACACAATTATTTGAATAAATAGTTACATTTTAAGAATATAAAAAGTGATGTTTAATCAGCTGATATGTGGACAGATAATGAAAAAAAATGCATTTGTAAGAAATCATTTTGAAAATAAATAAATAACAAATAGTAATAGTTTAAAATAAAGGTATCATAAAAATGACAAATTTAAATAAACAGGAGATTAAGGTCAAAATGAAACAAATTGATATTTTGTGGGTTCTAAGAGGTAAATTCATTCATAGAGAAATTATTTTTAAGGATTTTGTCGAAGCATTTTCTTTTATGACAGCAGTTGCAATTATAGCTGAAAAGTCAGACCATCATCCAAATTGGAAAAATGTGTACAACAAAGTTACAATTGCTCTTAATACTCATGATGTCGATGGACTCACAAAAAAGGATTTCCAATTGGCAAAAGGAATTGATCAGATAATAAAAAATTTCGCAAACCTATAAGTAATAGCATATTGTGGGACGTTGGCTGCAAGAAAAAGAAAATACTAATTTAAACGAAAGAGCATGAGCGAATCCATAAAAGGAAGATGCCCTTTAATGTATGGAGCGAACAACGAGTGGTACAATAACTTTACTAACCGTCATTTCTGCACTATCCATTTGTATAAATGTATACTTTTTAAAATTGTCCACCACTATTTTAATGATCATCGTAATGATTTATACCTTAATTATTTACATTTCATCGCTATGTAAGCATGCCATACTAAATAATACTGTTAGTATGATCAGCTCAATAGATTTTAAGGAAATGCTGCTTGATGCGCTGCTTAGTTTCTTGCTCTTTGCAGGTGCTTTGCATACCAACTGTACTCAACTAAAAGTACAGCGATATCCAATATTGATATTTCCTACTATTGGAGTCTTAGTATCTGCTTTTTGATTCCATAATATACGAGAGGATATATCTGTTGAAACAGGACTGTTATTTACCCATCTAACTAACACAGGTAGTTTTAATTATAGTGTTTGGCTTAAGTCAAAAACATGTCCAGAGGTCAGATAAAAAACTACTTCGTCAGAGGCCGAAGATACCATATTGTCACTATTTTTAAAATATTCTGTTTTAAGAATATTTAGAGTCGAAGCACTTGCATAAAATTTATCAGTAAAATAGAAAGCACCAGCACCAATATTTGGATTGAATGTGTTAATATTTTTACTAAATAAGAGATCGTTACTCATATTGAGAGCTAGTAAATCAACATTTAAAAAACTACCACCACCTTTAATTCCAAATGATAAGAAGGATTTTTTGAAACCTCTATGCTATATGAAAAAGCTGCATATAGATGTGTTTGACCAAGAACATAAACTTTGTTATGAACCACAGAGAAACCAAACCTTACATTATTACCAGCCGGGCCGTGAATAGAAAGGGTTTGTGTTTTGGACCATTTGGAACACCTCCCCATTGACTTCGTATATTTCCAATGGCTGTAAAAAGACCGTGATTACCTAAATAAGCAGGGTTTATTAAACTAAAGTTATTATAAGATTTGAGTATAATAGATCTTGCTGTGAAAATCCTTTCAGTGTTGTAAGCACAACAGCAAGAAGCACTATTATTTATATCGTATTTTTCATCTTTTTTTGTCTTAGTAATTAATGTAAACCCAACCTTTAACAACTTGTTGCAAATTGCCTGTGGTAAGCGCATAGTAATAAGGACCTGCGGGGAGTATCTTCTCCTTTTTATTAGCAATACCATCCCAATAGTTTTGGTAATTACTTTGTTGATGCACGCTATGTCCATATCTGTTGAAGACTTCTAAAGCGTTATTCTTGAATTTATGAAGTCCGGCAATGATAAACTCATCGTTAACACCATCTCCATTTGGAGAGAATCCTTTTGGAATGGTCAATGGTTTGTTATCACTTACATCTCCTACACCATCTCTATCCAAATCGGCTTGATCTGGATTAGGAGTTCTAGGACTGTTATCTTCTTCATTATCTACGCCATCGCCATCTATATCATCATTGGATGTACTAATTTAGTTTACAGTTAGAGTTAAGAATAAAATCTTAA
>TARA_B110000037_G_scaffold58046_1_pt1 | contig 25862 bp, 29 predicted proteins | sample TARA_B110000037 | Tara Oceans TARA_B110000037 (sample SAMEA4397196) | marine metagenome | biome: Polar Biome; feature: [MIX] marine epipelagic wind mixed layer (ENVO:01000061); material: water (ENVO:00002006), including particulate matter (ENVO:01000060) such as... | depth 10-100 m
AAAAAAAGCTGGAGATTTAAATCTCCAGCTTTTTTTTATGTATTCAACGTTACGTTTAAGGTCTCTTATTTTAGCAAAAATCTCTATGAGATAATCATATTCTAACGATAATAACACCTTAAATATTCCGTCAATTTAGTTCTGGTAAGTCCCTTAAACTATAAATACTTGGAAATATCATTTCTGGGGGATATGCAAAATTTTCTTTAGAAATTATATAATAAAAGTTAGTTTTAGTTGTATGATTATTGAAAATATCGATAATTTTTTTATTATTATACCCTAACAATTCAAAAACTTGAACCGTTTCTCTTGCGAGATTATACTTTGGATTTTCTCCGTCCAAATATTCTAAATATGATATTTGCCAAACTGGCTCAGACACTATCCCTTTATCATTATTTGGATTGCCGTAGCCTCGATTAATTCCAATAAATGTTATTTCTGGGTTCTCAATAAATTTGCTGTCTCATATATAAAATAGTTTCTGAATTTCTTTACTCGTTGAGTTTTACTTTTAATCCTCTTAGTGAATTTTTCACATCTTTTTCCCAGTCCCCGACAATAATTTCTTAGTTATTTTTCTTATCAATAAATATTAAAAACTCATCATCTGCACTTTTAAAGAATATAGATGAGTGAGCACCAAAGAAACCTTCACTGGCAGCTCCCAAATCACAGTCGCTTAACTCCATTGCCCAAAGGCCTTTTTTCCTTATCGTTGCTATTAGGTCAAGTTTCCTTTCAATTTCTCCTATAACAGTCTCTAAAGTATCAGTATCAAGACTTTTATTTGTAAAACATATTACTCGAATATTTTTTCTAGTATAGGTGCAATTACTTCTTCCTTTTTGTATTTAGTAGCAATTAATAACCTTCTGTATTCAAATAATGCTCTACTCATAATAGTTTAAATAATCATTTTATTTTGAGGCTCTTTCTAATCTATCATTAATAGATTTACCTAAACCAAAGTCTGGAAACCTTTCAGCTACTATAATCTCTAAATTTAAACGGTCTAGCTTATGCAACGTATTGTATAATTTCGATGCAGCTTCTTTTAAATCGCCTAATTTAGACAAAACCTCAAGATGTTCAATACTACAAGTATTCATTTTATCTTTGAATCGTAAGATGCCAATTTTTTTATTTTTAAAATGCTTTATGAATTTTTCTACATCATCAACCAGATACATCTTTGTTCTGGGTGCGTAATGTTTGGCTAACATTCCCGGTGCATTGGGTGTTGTATCATTTTTATTTTTTATTTGAATTTTCCCAATAATCTTTTCAATCTCTTCTATCGAAATGGAACCCAGTCTGTATAGTAAAGCTTCGTTGTTTTTAAAACCAATAATGGTAGATTCTATTCCATTTTTACATTCTCCACCTTCAAGTATCATTGATATCCTATTCTTAAAGTAACCTTCAACATGTAAGGAACTCGTAGGACTAATTCTATTAAATGGGTTTGCACTTGGCGCCGCTAGCGGAAAAGACAATTGTTTTAATAAACTCAAGGTAACAGGATGGTTTGGAACTCTAACGCCAACGGTATCTTTTCCTGCAGTTATGATATCTGGTATATTAGATTTTTTTGGTAAAATGAGCGTTAAAGAACCAGGCCAAAAGGCTTTAGCTAGTTTTTGAGCCTTAGCGGGAAATTCACTTACTACTTCTTCTATTTTATCAATAGATTGAATATGAACTATTAATGGATTAAAGAAAGGTCTTTGTTTTACCTGAAATATTTTACGAATCGCTTTTTCGCTGTAGATATTTCCTGCCAATCCATAAACAGTCTCGGTCGGTATTGCTACAATATCGTCATTATTTAATATTTCAATTACTTTGGAAATATCATTTGAAATAACAGTCATATTTAGAACTATTTATTACTGAAGTCTATAGGCATTCCAAATATATTTTCTTGAAATAGACCATTGTCATATACTAGTTTTCCGTTTACAAAGGTTTGCATTACTTTGCTGTTAAAAGTCGTTCCTTCCAATGGCGACCAACCACACTTATACAAAAGGTTCTCTTTAGCGACCGTCCATGTACTATTCAGGTCTACCAAGGTTAAATCGGCATAATATCCTTCTCGAATATACCCTCTGTTTGTTATACGATATAGAATTGCTGGGTTGTGACACATTTTCTCAACTATTTTTTCTAATGAAATTTGACCTTTTTCATAAAACTCTAACATGCAATTAAGCGAGTGCTGCACCATTGGCGCTCCTGACATAGATTGAAAATAGAGCTGTTGTTTTTCCTCCAAGGTATGCGGTGCATGGTCGGTAGTTATAATATCTATTCTATCATCAAGGAGTGCCTTTAATAAGCCTTCTTTGTCCTTTTCTGTTTTTACAGCTGGATTCCATTTAATGAGCATTCCAAGTCGGTCATAATCTTTGTCTGAAAACCATAAATGATGAACAGAAACCTCAGTCGTTATTTTTTTCTCTTGGAGCGGAATGTCATTCTGAAATAAGTGAGTTTCTATTTCGGTAGTTAGGTGAAGAATATGTAATTGAGCGTTGTGTTTTTTAGCCAAATCAATCGCATGCTTTGTTGCCTCATAACAGCCTTCAGCACTTCTAATATCGGGATGAAACTTTGCAGGAACATCATCTCCATATTTTTCTCTAAACGCTTGTTCGTTTCCCTCTATAATTTGCTCTTTTTCTGAATGGATGGCGATAATAGATTTACAATTCGCAAATAGTTTCTCCATTGTCTCTGGATTGTCGGCGAGTAGATTTCCTTTTTTGGTGAAATATAAACCGTCATCTGAAACACCAATAAATTGACTGGTATCAGTTTTTATTATATCATCAATATTATCTCCGTTTACACCGAGAAAGAACGAATAGTTCGCTAAAGATTTATTTGAAGCAATTTCATACTTTTCTTTTAAGCTTTCAGCGGTTAAAATATTCGGAACTGTATTTGGCATATCAATAAAGGAAGTAACTCCACCGGCCACAGCCGCTTTAGATTCGGAATATAAATCACCTTTGTGTGTGAGTCCTGGATCTCTAAAATGAACTTGACAGTCAATAACTCCGGGGAATAAATGTTTGCCAGTGCCGTCAATTACTTTGTGGTTTGCTTCAATACCAATATTTCCGATTTGTTGAATAAATCCATTCGACACTAGAATGTCTGCAATAAATACTTTTCCTTCATTTACAATAGTTGAATTCTTAATTAAAATATGTTGCTTCATAGTTTTTTTTTCTTTCTTTGTATTATGACATTTTCGCGAACGGATTCCTTAAATATTTAGGGTCTTTAAAGCCTTCTTTACAAACCTGTCAGTCTTGCATATGCAGCTAAAGCGGGACTCGGTCTTTGCAGGTCAGAAAGGTGATTTAGTTGACATTGTTCAGGAGGCCAATTTGCCAATATTTATTCTAATTACTCAATTATTTCTTAGTTGTACTATAAAATTTATAGGCCTGTTGGTTATCGTTTATTTTAAGCTACTTTTGAGAGAAAGAAAGAATTTAGGGTTGAAACCACAGAAGGTATTATTTTTGTAAAAAACCACGAAAAATAGCACATAAGAAAAAGAGGAAGTAAATACTGACTTCCTCTAATAATCATAACACAACCAAATTTGTTTATTATTAAACTTTTAATACCAATTAGCCAGTGAAATGAACCTTAAATAATTTGACTTACATGTGCTTAGCAAAGTCGAAGTAAAGTGTCCTTAGATTTAATATAAAATAAAAGTGCAATAGAAGCGAATTATAAGGTTTATTTTATTTCTTACTTGGTATAATTCCATAAAAAGATAACACATAATTTAAGTATATCTGAATTTTAATCTCTCATCTATCTTTTGCTTTTTCCTAGTAATCAATTTCATAATAGTCATTAAGGATGGATCTTTGGTCTTTTTGTAAAATTCATTAATGCTCAATACTATGGCTTTAGCCTCTCTTGAAGCAGAAATACGATCACTAAGAGTCATTTTACCCATGCTTCTTTTTTCAAAATCAGATGCATTCTTTATTATTTTCTCTATTGCTATCATATTATAAATGTTTTAAGGAATATATATCCTACTATTAGTTTTTTAAAAGTTTAATCATCAGTATCGATCAATAGAGGTGTTTTTCCATCGGTGATAATTATTTTGGCGTTTGGAGATTGAGATAGTTTACTAAAGGCTTCTATACTTCTTGTTTTTATGATTTGATCGGTAAGACCCTCTGCTAGAATCAGCTGCGCATCTCGTTCTCCTTTTGCGCCTATTATCTTTCTCTCGGCCTCTAATTTTTCTTGTTCCAGTATAAACTTCATTCTCATAGCATCTTGTTCAGCCTGTAATTTTCGTTCTATAGAATTGGCTAGGCCTCTAGGTAATTGTATACTTTTCAGTAAAACAGAAATAAGTCCAATACCGTCTTCTTGTTTTTTAAGATTCTCTTCCATTTTGATTTTGATTTCTGCTTCTATTTTTGCACGCATCCCAGAATGCATATCTTTTGCATAAAACTGTGCGCATATATCAGAAGAAGCAGATCTAAATACACTCGTGATTATAGCTTCATAGCCTTGACCTAAATTCTCTAATATGAATGGTATTTTGTTTTGTTCTAAACGGTATAAAATAGAAATCTCAGCATTTACACTAAGACCTTCTTTACTGGGTAAAGTCAGAATGAGTTTTATATTTTTAGTCTGTGTAGATGCTTTTATTACTTTGCTTATAAGAGGATTATAAAGCACCGCACCTTGAGTTATTACTTCGTTTGAAAACTTACCCAATGTCTGTTTTACGCCGGCTTCACCAGGTCTAATTACTGCGCAACTGCTAGTGAGTAATCCTACTACAAACAGTGTAAAAAAAGTATTTCTCATAATTTTTTCCTTTTAGATTCGAATGATTATTAATTTATACCTACAAAGATAGAGCACATGATTCATATATTTTTATTTATACTTTTTATACAAAACATAAATATTATTAATAGTTTTAAGCTTCTGACTTTTACAAGTCTAATGAATTTCACGACTCTTTATGCTGTGGGATAAAGATGATCAGCCTAGAAGCAGATTGCATGATATTATCAGTCTTCTTAATTTCAGATAAATCTACTCTAATTACGCTTATTGGTCAGATTGCTATGGGGGCTAAATTATTGCTAAAGTTTATGTATATGTGTTCGTTGCGTTGATTACGAAGTTAGAAAAAAGAAAGAAATTCATTGTTCAGTATTAAGGGTTTTTAGAAAGAAAAATTAGTCATAGTGGATTATACAAGATATTGTACCTGATGTTTTTTACATTTCATCACAAATCGTGATGTTCGATAAAAGAAAGTAGAAAATTTTCTTTACATTTAAATTTGTTGGGGGATTCTATGTAATTCTTTCGAGGCACTGCTGCATTTGTTATAATTAGGGTGGTTTTTACACTTTTTCAATACAGTTTAACATATAAATACCTGAATATCAGAATTCATATTTTATCCCTAGGTGTGAATTATTTTAAATATAAATAGATACAAGTGAATCCAGTTTTATACCGAATTAATAATAACTATGGAATACGCAACAAATATCCTCGAAACAATTGGTAATACACCGCTTATTAAAGTCAATAAGATTGCGGAAGAACTGCCTTGTTTGGTGCTTGCTAAATACGAAACTTTTAATCCGGGAAACTCGGTTAAGATCGCATGGCATTAACAATGATTGAAGATGCAGAAGCAGAGAGTAAAAGTTTCTGAGGCGGCTCAAAATTCTATAGAAGAAAGAAATTGCAATGGGATGCAGAAAACATGAGAGTAACAAACTTTGACGCTACCAATAAGTACTAAACGTAACTATACAGAAGGATATTCATTAGGGCAGAAGACTGATAAATTAATACATAAAAAAGCTAGAGGTTTAAATCTCCAGCTTTTTTATGATTTTTTTTATGCATTCAAAGTTACGTTTAAGGTCTCATCTTTTAGCAAAAATCTCCATGAGATAATCATATTCTAACGATAATGACACCTTAAATATTTCATCATTTTAGTTCTGGTAAGTCCATTAAACTATAAATACTTGGAACTACCATTTCGGGGTGATATGCAAAATTTTCTAAATCTTCTTTAGCAGTACCTCCAGAAAGTACGAGCACAGATTTATATCCCATCTCTACACCTCCAACAATATCAGTTTCCATTGTGTCTCCCACCATATACGTGTCTCCAGTTCGAATCCCTAATTCTTTTCTTGCCTCTCTAAACATTATAGGACTCGGTTTTCCCATTGAAAATGCCTTTTTACCAGTTGCAGTTTCAAGCATTGCTACTATTGCGCCACAACCAGGTCTAATTCCATCAGAAACCGGGCAATTTGGATCTAAATTTGTGGCTATTAATTTTGCGCCTCTCATAATCATTTTGGTAGCCGTCTCGATCATATTCATATTAAAAGAAGTTCCTTCTCCCACAATAACATAATCTGGATCTGTATCACTATTTGCGATATTGTTGTCGTGCAATGCATTCATTAATCCCGAATCTCCAATGACATATGCACTGCCATTTGGCTTTTGATTCGCTATGAATCTTGCCGTCGCAGTGGCACAAGTAAAAACATTAGATTCTTCTACAGCTATCCCCATTTTACTCAACTTCAGTTGAATATCTCTTCTTGAACGCTGGGAGTTGTTTGTGACAAAGAGAAATGGAATCTTCTTTTCCTGCAGTTTCTTGATAAATAAATCCGCCCCTTCTATTAACTCCTTTCCTTTATAAATGACACCATCCATGTCTAATAAAAATCCTATATCCATAATATTTGTTTTATACCGCAAAACTAGAAGTCTTTGCCTAGGTAAAAAACATCGGAGTTTTCATTTTAATGTGCTAAATTAACACTTTGTTGTATTTTTTATTATATATAGGATTAATATAGGATACATTAGTGCGAAAATTGTACATTAAAGTAATCATGAATAACCCTAATTCAAAGCATCCCAAAAAAAACAGCAGACTTCTCTACCGTAATTTCCTGTACTTTCAATTTTAATTATGGCTTTTTATAATTTATAACCACTATTTAAATCCTCCTGGAGAATCATCACATTCTAAATCACCAAGTACATATTGCAGTCCATCAAGAAAAAACTTCAAGAGTCTGCCATCTTCAAAACTCTGAGCGTTGTGAGATGGAGAGGAATAAAACACATGGCCTTTGCCGTGACGTTTAATCCATGAAACATATTTATACCTTTCTTCAATTTCTTTCTTAGTAGAAAGTTTTTCAGTATCTATGTAGAGTAATGGTCTGAAATTCTTTTCGGTATAAGCATTCTTAAACAAATAAGGTTCGTCTCTATGCACAAAAGTCTTTCCTTCAAAAGCTTTTACCAAAGGATGGTTTGGATCCGTCATCTCTATTTGAATATCTTGTTGCGCTGGATGATAGTCAAAACTCCCTCCCACTAAATCACTAAATGGCATTGAATTATTTAGCATCGTGATGGCGCCGTGAACAACCATTAACCCACCTCCTTTCTTAACAAATTTAATAAGGTTCGCTTCTAGCCTTGCTGCAATCTTATTCTTTTCATCATCAGACAAACTTTTATCTTCATCTAGTTTATCTAAAAACATATTTCTACGAGGTCCTTTTGAACAGTTGTTGTTTAAAACAAGAGCATCATATTTTTTTAGATTTTTTTTCTCGAACTTAAATATATCCTGAGAAACTTCTGCTTTATAAGCGCCTGTTTTGTCTCCTAAAGTCTTTATAACTTCGTCAATATGTGGCGTATCCCAATGATCAAAACCGGTAATGAGGTCAAAAACCAAGACTTTAAGGTTTTTAGATGGCTCAACCTCAGCCTTATCAGGAGCAGCATCTTCCACTTTTTGCACCCAAGCTTCGTTCACCTCAAATCTCTTGATTTGTGCATTCGCTGTAATCAAAAACAAAACTGCAAACACACTTAGCTTAATTCTAATACTCATAATTTTTTATTTTACTTAATTTTATTGCGTAACCATTCCATAACAACATCCTCTTGGTCTTTTTGAAATCTAGAAAAATCATCTGGATTCTTATACTCTAAATAATCCTTGTTCTGAGATTCTAACTGAATCTTTTCAACACAATTATTTATAGTTTCGGTATCAGCAAATCTATCGTTCTTAGGCGAATATATCAAGATATTTCTTGGAGAAGTCATTTTAATTAAGTCTTCATAATCATAAGCAATCTCTGTTTCCGTATCATGATACAACCCCAACTTGGGTAAAACGTGATGCCACTCCCATAAACGGCGAATCCCTCCGGTTGACTTTTGGTCTGTATCCGTGCGCATGGGTGTAAATCCGCTAAAAAGAAGCCACCCCCACAATCCTAGTATCAAGTGCTGCCGCGTACAACCCCACCATGCCGCCATATGAAAAACCACAAATATAAATTTTGGATGGATCAGTTTGAGGAACGTCTTCCTAAGAAATTCCTTTCCCATCCATCAAATAATCAACTGCTTTGCTAATATCCGACACGGCCCTTCCTAACATAGACTAATGCGGATTTTTCTTGTAAAAATCAATTGCACTTGTAAGTTGATCGCCAAAACCGAACTGATCATATGCAGCAACTATATATCCTTCTTGCACAAGCCTCCAGTATATCGTTGTTCCCTGAACCCCATAACCTTCATTACTTCCATGAGAATAATTCCATGGATGAAGCCATATCACAGTTCCCTTATACTCTTGAACGTTTGGGTCAAAATAGATATTCCCAGTCATATTTACCTTAAAAGCAACAGGCACTCTTTTTAATTTTCCTGGATTCCATCTATCGCGCGACCAATTTGGAACTCCTAATTCTTTTTCCGTTTTTAAATGATAATCTTACTCTTCAACTTCGCTTTTTGACTGTTCCCCTAACATCCAATTTATACGCTCCTCAACGGGTGCGTTATTTGATACGTTCAAATCGTTTTTTCGTTGTTTTGACTTCCACTCCAAAAAATCAAAATCATGGAGCAATACTTCTGAGAAATCTTCTTTTTTTGCCGTTCCTCTTTTAAAAGACCTATCAAAAAAATCAAACATGTGTTTTGCATGAGTAGCAGTTATCGGATTATGTTGACCCGTTCGATAACTCAAATAAATATGATCAGATACATCCAAAAATTGGTATGCCTTTTTTGCATTCAAATAATTTCTTTCTACTCCAAAAGTCGGATCACTGCCATCATTATATGCCGTGTGAATCATTAAATGACGAGGAGCAATTGAAGCCAATAGCGCATTCCCTTCAATCGGTAATTCATTTTCATGTCCCAAATAATCTTTTAAATTTGATTTTGCCCAGGGTTCGGGATAATCATCCGCCGATTCCATCAAGTTTGCCGTGACGCAAATCGATACGAAGTGCCTATAGGGCTGCCAGAACTTCGGGCTATAACGGTAGTAAAGCGCTCATCAAATGCAGCAGCATAGATTGATTGCTTTCCATATCTCGAATGTCCTGCTATTCCAACCGCTGAGAAATCAATGTTGAATCCCTGTTTTTTGTCTAACAAATAATCTATTGTTCTGCTCGCCAGCCACGCTTGAATTCCCAAAGATGATGACCATCCAGCATGCGGATATTCATCTTTAAAAGTTTTCCATGCGTTTTGATAATTGGGATACTCTTGTTCATTATGATGCGTATCCAATCCTGGGTATAAACAAACTATATAACCTCTTTTTATAGCTTCTTCTACCCACTGTATTTGATAATTTTTAGGTTGTGTTAAAAATAGTGGTTTAGCAGTATTTGCATTCGTATTAGGCGCCCAAATTTCTATTTCAAATGATTTTTATTGGGTGTGTCAAACGCAAGTACAACTCGTTTTCTAGTCGAACCGTCAACTCGTTTTTCAGTCGTAATAATCTCTGCTGATACTAATTTTGGTACTTCTTTAGGGTAGTGACCAATAAAATAATCACACCATATTTTTTTTATTTCCTTTTTACGTTTCTCCCAATCTACTTCAGATTTCACCTTGCTACCATTTATGAATGTCATAATATCTGGTACATCGGCGTTTTGATAGGTTTGCGCATTTAAATAGCATACAGACCATAAAAATACTGGGATAAATAATTTTAAATGCCTTTTGAATTTCACTGAATCCTTTCTTTTCAACTTTTGACTCGAAGTAAAAAAGTAACTCAAATTAAATTTTAAATATTTTCTCATAGAATAAACTTTTCAATCATATTTTTCTTCAAACTTTTTGATTCTCATATTTTTCCAAATGACAATCAAAAATTTTAAACGCTCCCAAATATAACAGTTTTTAAACCACTCGCTTTTCTGCCTGGCCTTTTTCAAAGGAGATTAATAATGAATGATATACAACTGCTTTTCCTTACTTTTGAAAAATTCTTCTTTACGAAGTTTCTTTTTATATAGTCACTTCTAAATTGAACAACTGTTAAACTTGAACGCACAACTATGAAATTCCTAAAACTAACACTCCTACTATTATCTTTTATTTTATTCTTTAATAACTGCGCCCAAAATTCTAATTCAGAGAAAACGTCAAAAATCCTTACAGAAATTCCTAAACTTGATATTACATTTATTCCAGAAAAGTATATAGCGTATAAATCGGAAGTACCGATTACCATAGATGGGGAATTAACAGATGCCGAATGGGGAAATCTTGAATGGACAAAGGAATTTAGCGATCTTGAAGGGGATAAAAAACCAGTCCACTTTAAAGTACCAAGACAAAAATGTTATGGGATGACGATTATTTTTATGATGCTGCGGAATTAATAGAACCTCATATTTGGGCTACTTTAAAAGATCACGATGACATCATTTTATACAATAATGATTTCGAACTTTTCCTAGATCCTGATGGAGATACCCTTAATTATTGTGAGATAGAAATGAATGCGCTAACAACGGTATGGGATTTAATCCTTACAAAGCCCTACCGTGACAAGCCAAAAGTAATTGACTCTTGGCACGTATATGGTTTGAGAAAAGCAGTGAAAATTTATGGAACCTTAAATGACCCCAGTGATATTGATGATAAATGGACATTGGAACTTGCCATCCCTTGGAAGGTTATGGAAGAATTATCAAATCATCCAGGAGTACCAGTAAACGGTGAACAATGGCGTATAAATTTAATGCGTGTTAACCATAAGATTGACATTGCGAACGGAGAATATAAACACAAAGTAAATCCGAAAACTAATAAGCCATTTCCAAACTTTAATTGGATTTGGGTAGTCTATAGAAACTCTGGTTGTCATGCCCCTGAACTTTGGGGATTTGTGCAGTTTTCAGATAAAATAACTAGGGACGATTCTTTTAAGGATGATAAAAATGATGCTGTAAAGTGGGCTCTTCGTCAAATTTATTACCGCCAAAGAGCTTTTCAAAAAGAATATAATGAATATGCCTCAAATAACTTTCAATTAAAAGCGGCTGATTTGAAGGTCGTTGGAATAAATTTTAATCCCGAAATAGCCGTAATGAATGACAAATGGGAAGCAAAACAAAAAGGGTTTGATGGCAAAACGGTATGTATTCGTTGGGATGGTAAAACGTGGCTCGAATAAATGAATATCGCACTATTGACCTCTAGCAATTAATTTTCTTGAGCATACCGTCTTTTGTACCCTTCCCAGACTTCTTTTGTTTTAGTTAGTGTTTCAACAACATCTCCTTTAAGGTTATATACTTGTATCCCAAATGGACCATCGTACCCATGGTCTTTGAGTGATTTTACAAATGCATATGTGTCAAAGGACCCTTGACCCAATGGCTGAATCAAACGGTCCCATCCAAATTCTTTCGTATCTCCAATATCGGCTCCACTTATATTTACAGCAAATAACCAAGGCATATAGGTTTCTATTTTTGTATCTAATTCCTCTATTCCCTCTACTTTCAAAAGATGGCAAAGATTCAAAGCCGCTCCAAAATTCTTTCGATCAACCATTTTCGCAATTTTCACACTATGCGCAATGGTTTCACAATAAAACGTTACGTGTGGGTATATGCATAATTTAACGCCAAATGAAATCGCATAATCAGAAAATTCTCGCAATACTGGAACTAACATTTCCTCACCAGACTCCTCCGTATCTGTGAAATACCTACCAATAAGAGCAAAGTAAACTATAGCCCCTTTCTCAGAACCTTTAATCATTTCTTTAATTTCGTTAAGAGCATTTCCATTTAATTTCCCATCAACGCCAAAATCTATCTTCACATAGTTAACAGGCATACTCAAACCTTCCTTCGTTAACTCCTTTTTCAATTCGAAAAAATTCGTATACCCAAATCCTTCCAGCCCATCAAAACCGATAGCCTTCATTAATTTTGCCTTCTGTAGAGGGGTTTCTGGTCTATTATCAAAATCCCACATCGTATTTTGGCAGTAAAAAATATTATCCAATTCATTTTTAGCAGTGGCTAGACAAGAACAGAGAACCAGTCCTGAAACAATTAAGATTAATAGTTTTATTTTCATCAACGTATCCATTTTAACTATGTATGCTACTACTTTTTATAACTGCTCCATCCAATACAAAATTACTTCACTATTCTTATTGCTACTTTTGAACGATCTTACTATTCTTATCAAAGCAAATCTTTTTAAGATCTGGGATATCATAGTAATTTAACACATTTGGAATTACATTATCCAATCGTGATAATTGTTCTTGTGAATGGTACGATTCAGTCGCTACAGTTTCCCAACTATCAAGTAATCCTACTATTGTAGTTTCCTTAAAATAATCAGAAATAGTTGCAGCATGCAAAGCAGCGTAACCCGTATTTCCTAATGAGAATAGCTCAATTTTACTAGTGTCAATGAGTTTGTTCTCTTGTAAGAAACGAGTTGCAATTACGATATCTTCAACCCGATAACCAAGTAATGTCTTCCCTTCATGTAGCGGGAATTTAGGGGTGAAATATTTACTCCATGAGGCAGAAAATTGCTTTTTATCCTCCAATTCTCCAGTATTTGAGATATCTATAAGTAGCACTACTTGTCCTTCCTTAACTTTCTCAATAGCTTCTTCTATAATACTATTCTTGCCGTTTTCACTAACCATAATTATAGCAGAACTTTCATTTTCAATTTTGTCATTAACTAATAATAGCGCTGGTAAATAAAAATTATTTTCTTCGTCTCGCTCTAATAATAATTTTTCAATTCGATAGCCATTCTCTTGAATAACCGCAGTATTTTTTGCCTTTATTTTTTTTCTAGGCTCATCGTAACCAATCAATTCTTTGATCTTTTCTAGCATCTTAGCTTGAGAATTATTTGCTGCAAATAAATCCCTTTTACTTCTACTTTTCACAACACAATCCTCTATAATATCAAACATTGAACGTTCATTTTCAAAAGATGTCAAAACCTGACCTGTTGGAGATGCCAAGCATTCTTCTTCATTAAAAAAACCTATATCAAACGGTTCAATTACTGGACTGTTATCATTCAACAACCAGCGCTTACACCATTGTACTGCTGCCTCACGGTTTGGTTGGTGCCACCCATGTGAACCCTCACTGATTGAATGACTAATTTTATCAGAATTTCCCAAAACTTCGTATTGCTTCTTTAGTTCTTTATAAGCTGTTTTGGCACCTTCTAATGAAAAAAAGTCTTTTTCTTTAGAAAGTATTGCTATAGGTGAAGGGGCTGCCATCAATAAAAAATCTTGTTCTTCCATATGATATTTCCCTTCAAACCAAGTATGCTGACAAAAATCTCCAATCCCATGGGTATGCATTTTTGTTTCAAATGAAGCGATAAAACAAGAAGGAGTGGCTACTTTTATCCTTCTGTCATAAGCTACTAGAAATGTTGCTTGTGTGCCACCTCCAGAATTTCCAGCAACCGCTATTTTGTTTTTATCCACAAAAGGATGCTGTTCTAAAAAATCAATGCAACGGATGTTATCATACAATTCATGCTTCAAGGTACTTGATCCAGTTAGCGCTAATGCTTGTCCAAAAAATTCATGCATTAATGTACCGCCTGAAGTTTTTGGCTTTCCTTCCTCATTCAAAAGTTGATAACGTTCGCCTTGACTTATAGGATCGGCTTGTAAAACAGCGAAACCATTTAAGGCAAAAAGTCTTGCTGCCTTCTGATAAGCTTCAATAGCTTTTCCGTTTTTCGAATGACCACAAGGTATATAAACTGCAGGGTATGGTGCTTTTCCTGTTTTAGGTAAATAGAACAATCCTGTAACATGATGATTTGGTTGGCTCTGGAAAGTTACTGCTTCTACGGAGTATAAATCCATTTCAACCTTTCGCGTTGTATGCATGTTCAACGGACATTTTTTAGGTAATTCACCAATCATTTCAGTGAATTTTTTTCTTAACGCATCCCTTCTTGCCAATAAACTTTTTTCAGAACGGTTGGCTTTTTCTACTCTTTCCCTACGATCATTAAACTGCGTTTCCAATCGATTCATAAAATAACCGTACTGAAGTGTGTCTGTACTTCCAGAAATTACCGCATAATTCTTATTTTGGGCAACTATTGATACAGTGGAAAGTACTAAAATCAGAAAAAGAAGACCTGTGTTTTTCATTGAATTCTGTATAAAATTAAAAATGACTTGTTATACAAATCGTTGCATTAAATTGTTATTCGTTTGACAAAGGAATCAAGCGAGCGCTTAAGTCTGGCGCCTCCATATCCATATCCAATGGATACATTGGCCTAACTATTCTTTGATGGTTCAACCTTTCTATATCTTGATCTACACCTCCAGGAGTCAATGCCATAATCCAATCACCTCTCATGTTATACAGCTCTGGAACTAAATATCCGATTTTTACCACCACGATGTCCGATTTTCTTGGATTCAATCCTAAATTGGTAAAATCTCTTTCATGATGGTACGGTTTTCTTTTTTTCGTTACAATGACATGTATACTTCCAACTTTTACAACAACCTCAGTTTCTGCATGCTTGTCCCCATGCTCTATTGCTAAAATAGTCCCCGATAATTTAACAGGTGGTGAAAAACGAGCATCAACCGCAGCACCAGCGGTTGCACTTATTTTTTTACCAACACCCAATTCAACTGCTTTTTTTACAAATTCTGGTCCGGGGATTGATGCATAGATTAGAGACTTTCCTTTCTCGATTTTAAACTCAGGACGCGCTAATAATTCAGTTAACGTCCACGTAACATCACCAGCACCTCCAGCGGTAGGGTTATCACCCATATCACTAATCATAAAAGGTTTTTTCTCACTCACTACTGCTTTGTCTAAAATATCATGAAGTCTTTCTGTAGGTGCTATAAAATCAAACTCAGCACGTACGTCCCAAAAACTATCTGCTAATTTTTCAGCAGCATTTACTACCTTTTCTTTATCATCTCCTGTAACCATTACCACTGCGTGATTTCTAGGTTCATCTGCCCAAGCATATCCTATCCAAATAGCAGCATCTACAATGCCTTCTTGATCTGTAGTTGGTGCAACTTTAGCGTACAAACTCTTTCCAGGTTCCACACGTGTGCTTGTTTTTTCGCCAGGTAATAATATAGGTACTGGAATCCATGCCTTATAGGCAGGTTTTCCTTTTCCACTTTCTAATCTTTCTAATAAATTATCCACCGCTCTCTTTTTAGATTCCATTGAATCTTCGTGAGGCGCTAATCTGTAACATGTGATTAAATCAGTATGTTTTGCCAATCGTTGAGACACATTTCCATGCAAATCCATACACGTAGAAATAACCGTTTTATTTCCTACAACTTCACGAATTCTTACAATCAAATCTCCTTCAGGATCATCTAATCCAACTACACTCATAGCCCCATGAATATCAAAAAACAATCCATCATAGGGTACATTCTTCTTTAGCATATCAAGTGTCTTTGTTGCTAATGACTCATATGCTTCTCGAGTCACAGCACCACCAGGTAATGCATGTCCTTTTAATGTTGGAAACCAAGTAGCTCTTGATCTATTCAAAGAACCTTCTTTAAAAAACGGATAATAAGAGAAAACGTCATCTCCAGTTTTTGCATGAAATGATTCTTCCGTTGAACGTGCTGGAGAAAATGTGCTTGATTCTATTGCAATACCAGCAATCGCAATTCTAGGCAATTCCTTGGCATCTTTATTTGAAGTCTTTCCTGACTGACAAGAAATTAAGGACAACATAATAATGGCCGAGCCTAACTTCGACACTTGTTTTAATCTTTTTAAACTCTTTTGGTAGTTCATATTTGTTTTTGTTTAGTTTGAGTACTAAAATAATCATTTTCGAATGTGAGCGAATTTAATCAATTAGAGATTTGAAATCAAATACAATAGACTATCAACATTCCACTATAAGGCAAGAACCCATTTCTAGCATCGAATGACCGTAGAACCCTACTTTTTGAGATGCACCCTTTTTCCGGTCTTAGCGCTTTGTTTTGCCGCTTCCAAAACCTCTACAACAATCATATTATTTTCTAAGGAAGATAAATCAATTGGCGAAACAGTAACTTTATTTCTTATCACTGCTGCAAAGAAAGAGAACGGATCGTCGTATGGAAATTCCCTAGTTCCTAATTCCTCTTTCTGTTCCAATTCTTTTTCGCTCAATCTATATCGAATATCATTTGGATTATCACTAAAAACATACCCCGTTTTACCATATACTTCGATATCTTTTCGACCAATTGGCCAATTCCATGAAGCCTGAACAACTCCTTGCATTTTGGGATACTCCAAGATTATCGTTGCTTCATCATCCACTTCCGGATATAATTCTGGTTTCATAGTCTGCGTTACTGCGGTAACAGAAATTGGCTTAACTCCCTTATTTAACCACGTAATTAAATTTACGCCATAACAACCAAAATCAATTACAGCTCCACCTCCATTTTGAACTGGATCTGTTAACCAGTTCAAAAATTCTTTACTAATTCCTATTTCAGAAGGGCCTTTATGTCCATCATGTACCACTATTTTTCTCAATTCACCAATAGCACCTTTATCTACAATATCATATGCCTTGTGATTCGTAGCATACCAAGTTGTTTCGTAATTAGTCAATAAGTGTATGTGGTGTTTTTCTGCTAAGAATTTCATTTTCTTTGAATGCTCAATACTCACCGCCAACGGTTTTTCAACCATTACATGAATACCCAACGGAGCACAAGTTTCGACCACTTCTAAATGTTCATAAATAGACCCAAAGGCAGTTACAGCTTCAGGCTTGGTTGCAGAAATCATCTCTTCCATAGTATTATAAACCATATCCATAGAATACCCATACTGTTTGGAATATCGTTCTGCTAATTTTTGATTTGGCTCCACTATTCCAACAATTTTTAGATCAGACTTTACAGATCTTCGCAACAATAAATGAACATGATCATGGGTTAAACCAACAATTCCCATATTGACTGGTTGTTGCTTTGATTGCGCAATCAAAAGTTGAGGATTTAACAATACGAAGATTATGAGAAAAGTGCCTATTTTTTTTGAAAAACTTAAAAAGTCCATTGTTCTATAAATTTGGGAATAAATTATTACCGACAAGTTCGGTCTTTTATTGATTAAAAGAACCTTATTGGATCAATAAATTACACCCTCTAATATCTGAATTATCAAAACGGCCTAAGATTTCAAATGTGCCATTATCAAATTTCTTTCCCAAATCTTGGGTTGCTATAAAACTACAAGAATTGATATTCGCTAAATCTATAACATTCACTCCTCCAGTTTTACCATTTGACACTAATGAAAGTGGATCTTCTGTATCTCGTATCAAAATTTTCATCCAAGGAGGACATTCAAAAATACCATCTCCTTGTGAATATCCTTGACTCAATAATTCAGTCATTCCATATTCTGAATGAATTTTATCTACTCCAAACCCCTTGGTAAGCGCTGCGTGCAATTCTTCTCTAATCATTTCTTTTCGCCTTCCTTTCATCCCTCCAGTTTCCATTATAATAGCACCTTTCAGATTAAATTGATGTGACTCTACCAAATCTAACAATGCATAAGAAACGCCCAAAATCAGTAACTTTTTATCGTTTTTAACTGCTTTTTTGATTATTTCAATCATTTTTGGCGTGTTTTCAAGAAAAAAACCGCTTTGCTCATTATTACTTTTTTTAATTAAATCAGCTATCATATAAATTAACGACGATCCTTCTCTCTCTAAATAACTTGGCAATAGGGCAAGAATAATATAATCTTCTATATTTCCATAAAATTGTGCAAATCCACGTTTATAACTTTCTATATACATGGCAAGATCAGTAACTAAATGCTGGCTTTGGTCGCCCGTAGTTCCACTGCTTAAAAAAATCTGTTCTATTGGGTTGTAATTCGAGACAACTTTATGAGACTTAAAAAATTGAATAGGTAAAAAAGGAATGTCTAAAACATTGGAGACCGCTTTAATATCAAAATTCAATAACTTCAAAAAATCACGGTAAATAATGCAATTATTTGCCTGAAAATTAAAGGTTTGAAGGGCTCTTTTTTCAAAGTCAACTTCATTTTGTATGTCTTCCATTGGACGTTGCATCATAATCTTTACAAAAATAGTATAATTTTACGCAACCATTTGTTCAATTGAGCATCCTTAATAAAGAATATAAATCCTAAAAATTAGAATTAATGAAACACTATTTACTCCTTTTTTTAACTGTTATTTCTTTATTTGCATGTAATAATGATGACGGTGACAACTATCATTTCTCTTATGTGCCTGTTGTGAGCGCAGATGTTCCTGATGCATTTATTTACCATGAGACCTATACAATTAATGTAACGTATGAGTTGCCAAATGGTTGCCATTCTTTGTACAATTACGATTACATTTATGATGAAGACTCGAGAATAATTTATCCAATCTCTATTGTAAATGATGAGGATGCATGCACGGAACCTCTTATTCAAGGTGAATTCTCTATAGATGTACATGCGCTACAAACCGAACCTTACATTTTTAAGTTTTGGCAAGGAAAAAATGAAGAAGGGGAAGATCAATTTTTGATTATTGAAGTTCCTGTAACATAGAAAAACAATAACAATTATATGAGTTTAGAGAAACTCATCAAAAAGTGCGTTCAAAATGATCGCAAAGCACAAGCAGAGGTTTACCAGGTTTATTCTGGTAAACTCTTTGCTGTATGCCTAAAATATTCTCCCAATTATCAAGAGGCACAAGATAATTTGCAAGATGGTTTTATAACCATTTTTGAAAAAATTGAACAATTCAACCATAAAGGTTCTTTTGAAGGCTGGATGAAGCGCATCATCATTAACTCTGCGCTCCAAAAGTACCGGCAAAAAAACATCTTGACTTTAGTTAAAGATGAAATCCCAGATCTAATTGAGAGCGTTGAAGTGAACGAGGAAAAAATTTCTATGGATTTTTTACTGGAAAAAATTCAGAAGCTTCCAGATAAATATAGAATGGTATTTAATCTTTATATTTTAGATGGATATTCCCATAAAGAAATTTCTAAAGAACTAAATATAAGCGTAGGCACTTCAAAATCAAATTTGTCACGAGCACGTCAGATTTTAAAAATAAAAATTGAAGAGAATTTTCAAATCCAATCAATAAATGTTCAAAACTAATGAAACCAAATAAAAAAATAGATCGTCTGTTTCAAGAGAAACTCAAAGATTTAGAGGTAAGTCCTCCAGATATTGTTTGGGAAAATATTGAAGCGCATTTAGACAAAAAAAGAGGGAAACGCTTAATTCCACTATGGTGGAGGATGGCTGGTGCTGCAGCTATTTTACTAAGCATCGCTACTGGTGGATTCTACCTTTTAAATACACCTTCAATTTCAATTCCAGTTGACAATACAATTACAAATACTCCTATTGACTCTGTACAAGGGTTTAATGAGAAAGTATTGCCAATAATTATTCCTCTTCCTATAGAAAATATAATTGTTGATTCAAAAAAAACAACCAATGAGCAGTTAAATAGCAATCCAACTATTATTAAAAAATCACCTCTTTCTGAAACAATTACTTCTTCAGAAATACCATATGATTTGGATAACGTAATTAATAAAACTTCTACTACAGAAAATAATACTATTAAACATGAATTACTAACAAATAATTCGAATCAAACAAAAACGAATTCAACCAAAAATACCAATGCTGAAAAAAAAGAATTTCAATTCGCTCAATCAAAAAACACGTTCTTACATAAAGATAAAAACGAGATTGGAATAACCGATCCATTTAACACAAATCCTATTGATCTTATTCAACAAAATCAAAAAAATATTGATTGGACACTTGCTCCAACTACAAAAAAGACTGAAGAATCAAAATTAACCTCTCTAAATACAACTATAGCGAGTATAAATGAGGAAAGTTCTTCTTTAGAAACAGCGAATACATTAAAAGATAGTGAGGATCATTTACCTGAAAAAACAACTGAATCACATAAAAAATGGTCAGTTGCATCCATAATTGCTCCTGTTTTATACAATTCTTTCAATTCAAAAGGCTCTCCAATGGGGGCTCAATTTGAGTCCAATCCGAAGGAGGGAAGTAATTCTATTGCATACGGGGTTAAAGTAGGGTATAAAATTAACAATAAATTTAGTATCCAAGGTGGTTTATCATTAATGGCCGTTGGGTTTAGTGTTAACGAGGTTTATATGAATCCAACAGGGTTAACAAATATTGCAAAACTTTCCAATGTAAACTATAATTCATCTTCAAGAGTTCTTAATGTAATTGCTTCCGATGAATTTAGTCAAATTCAAACACCGGAAACTTCTGTAAGTACACCTTTAAAAGGGTCTTTAAATCAAGAATATGGTTATGTTGAAGTTCCTTTAGAATTGAAATACAATCTTATTGATGGTAGGTTTAGAGCACATTTAATTACTGGTTTTAGTACCCTAATTCTAAATAGCAATGAAGTTTATGTTGAAAATTCCGAATTTTCCTCAGATTTGGGTGAAGCAAACAATTTAAACAATATAAATTTTAGTGGAAATTTTGGCTTTGATTTTGATTATTCGCTCAATGAAAATCTATATATAAATGTCGCGCCTATCTTTAAAATTTATACCAATACATTCTCTCAGGATGCAGGTAATTTTGAACCTTATACTATAGGCTTATACACCGGGTTAAATTATCGATTTGATTAAACTATATTAAAAATTATACTGTTAGAATCCATATAAATTATAAGTTTACACAACTTAACGAAGTTATATATATTCATGACAACTATTCAAAAAATTCTCCTAGATTTAAATGTTAAAGAGCTTAATGCTGGGACTTCTACCGGATCTATCAATTTTGGAGAAGGTAAAACTATAGATTCCTATTCTCCAGTAGATGGAAAGTTAATCGGAAGAGTTACCGCGACAACTAAAGACGATTATGAAAAAGTTCTTGGAAGTGCCTTGAAAGCATTTAAGTCATTTCGCATCATTCCAGCACCACAAAGAGGTGAGCTTGTTCGTCAATTTGGGGATAAACTAAGAGAATTAAAACAACCTTTAGGTGAATTGGTGTCCTATGAAATGGGAAAATCATTGCAAGAAGGTTTAGGAGAAGTTCAAGAAATGATTGACATCTGTAATTTTGCTGTTGGCCTATCAAGACAATTACACGGTCTCACTATGCATTCAGAACGTCCAGGACATCGAATGTATGAGCAATATCATCCTCTTGGAATCGTAGGGATTATTTCTGCCTTTAACTTTCCAGTAGCCGTATGGGCATGGAACACCTCACTCGCATGGATTTGTGGTGACGTTTGTATTTGGAAACCATCTGAAAAGACACCTTTATGTGGTATTGCTTGCCAAAATATAATTGCTTCTGTTTTAAAAGAAAATAAGATGCCCGAAGGAATTTCATGTTTGATTAATGGTGATTTAAATGTTGGAGAGTTGATGACTAGCGATTCTCGTATTCCTTTAATTTCTGCAACCGGATCTACAAGAATGGGTAAAATTGTTGCTCAAACAGTTGCTGGTCGATTGGGAAAATCTTTACTAGAATTGGGAGGTAACAACGCTATTATTGTAACACCAGATGCCGATATTAAAATGACCGTAATCGGTGCCGTATTTGGTGCATGCGGAACTGCCGGACAACGATGTACATCCACTAGAAGATTGATTATCCATGAAAGCATTTACGATAAAGTTATAAATGCCGTTGTTGCGGCCTATAAACAATTACGCATTGGAAATCCATTGGATGAGAATAATCATGTTGGCCCTGTAATCGATACCGATGCTGTGAAGATGTATTTAAGTGCTTTGGACAAAGTTGTTGCAGAGGGTGGAAATATTTTAGTTGAAGGTGGTGTGTTGCAAGGGGAAGGATATGAAAGTGGCTGTTATGTAAAACCTGCAATTGCGGAAGCCGACAATAGTTTTGTTATTGTACAGCATGAAACCTTTGCCCCTATATTATATCTATTAAAATATACTGGAGGTGTTGAAAATGCCTTGGATCTTCAAAATGGGGTGGCACAAGGATTATCATCTGCTATTATGACAAATAATTTGAGAGAAGCAGAGCATTTTTTATCTGTTCAAGGTTCTGATTGTGGAATTTCAAATGTTAATATTGGAACTTCTGGCGCAGAAATTGGGGGTGCTTTTGGTGGTGAAAAAGATACCGGAGGTGGACGAGAATCTGGTTCTGATGCTTGGAAAATTTATATGAGACGACAAACAAATACGATAAATTATACGACTGAATTGCCTTTATCTCAAGGGATTAAGTTTGATTTATAAAATAAATATCATTCTGAACGAAGAGAAGAACCTAACTATATAGTCTAAGGTTCTTCTCTTCGTTCAGAATGACAAATCAACTATTGATACTTCACTTTTCTGAGAATACGCATCGATTCTTTGAAAAGAACATAAACTGTTTTATTTCTTAGAGCCTTTAGATAGGGTTTCGATTCCATCAATTTTGATTTAGCCTGTTCAAACCCATTTATAGCACAAATGAGATAGGTTGTTGGAAATTTCTTAAAATCTTTTTCCTCTATTGCAGTTAATACGATGTTGCCCAAAAGTTTTTCTAAAATAGTATTATTAGCATTGTAAATGTGATACAATTCTTTTTTATCATATTCAGGTGGTTCGAACAACAACTCCGTAATCATATCAAGCTTGCCATTGTCTTTAAAGTTTATAATTGTTTTTTCTAATGGATAATAATCATACACATCATTAATTCCCAGTTTCACAAATTCTGTAATTAAAAACGTTGAAGAATTATAGGAGATTGTGACATCGTCCAAAACAGAATAAAACAGTCTTACTTGTTCGTTTATTAATTCTATATCTACCCTAGAATAATACGTTTTCCCCTTAATAAATTTTTTCCTTCCAGCCCAACATATTACAAATTGTTCTTTAAATACTCTGTACTTAGGGTGAAATTCTTCATCGTGCTCATGCATAAAGTGAAAAACACCATCAAGTGTTAATTCAAGATTATTGCTTGCCATTTTTTCTATAGAGGCTACAATATGCTTATTTGTATTCAGAAGTTGAAAATCTCCAGTAATTGGTATTGAATTACTTCCTCTCCTAAAAAATATCGTTCCTCTAAAGTATTTCCATGCATTCCTCTTAAAGGAGGTCTTAGGGGCTGTTGGACGAATTGTGACAAGGCCTATTACTTTATGTTTCTGTAGTTTTGGGAAACCAATGTTTTCATACTGGATTTTTGGAGGGTTGACCAAATAAGCGTTCACCAAATTTTGAATCTTACTATCATCAAAAAAATCGACTCCAATTATTCTATTCGTTTCGTCTTCGACTCCAACAACCATGTAGGCATTGTTCTCTGGATTAGAATTTGAAAGTGCACACACGTGTTTTATAAACTTGGCTTTATCAATTTTAGTGGTAATATTTAGGCGCTGCTTCTTATCATAAAAACTATTTTCATCGCTATGAGAAAGTAAGGTTTTAATTAGAAGACGCTTGTTTATCATTTGGCTAGAATAGGTTTTAAAGTTAGGGAATTATCTCATACTTAAAGACATAAAAAAACCGCTCACAGTGTGAGCGGCTTTCACTTCAATTGGCTATTAGCATAGCCAACTAAAATCAACTAACCAAACTTTATTTTAAATACCTTACCGAACTCTCGTCCTTCTATGAATCTTAGTTCGTTTTCTAGTCTCATTCCTTACAGGTTTAACTCCTTTTTTATTAGAATTATTTTTAAGGTATTGTAAAAACCCTCTTCCAACGAATTCATATGTCGATCCCGAATCTATATGATATAGTTCGATCTGTTCATCGTTTATAACGCTCAATTCAAACTCTTCATTGTCTCCAGTATCATAATCTAATGTTAAAATTTTTAAATCCTCAAATCCTTCAACATCAAAAACCTCATAACTTCCTACAAATCCCCATTTAACTAAATCAATATTCGTGCCTAAAGGATCTTCCGAAGAATAAAATGTTGTGATATCTTCTGGAGTAAAAGCTAAATAATTCTCATAATCAAAAGCATTTGGCACTCCAACCTCTGATATGTTCGTTTTTTCCCAACCCACATATTCTTGTAAAAAATATTCTATATTACCGTAAAATATCTGATCGTAGTCAAATGTATTTGTTTGATACCCTTCTAAATAATACGTCACATTCTCAACACTATTGTATAAAGTGATTTCGTTTTCACCAATCTGTTCAACCAAAAAATCATTAAAACCATCGAGATTATGATCCACTTCTAAGAGCACTCCATTCGTGTCATAATAACCTACTTGAATACCCAAACCATCTCCTGTTCCACCAATTCCAACTAAATTATTATTGGCATATATATTGCCATTGAAAAACGACAGTGTAAAAGCATTTGCCATAAATGGAACATCTCCAGAGCCAACTGAATTATGATAATCTACGTACCATAAATCATATCCATTTAGTACCATTTCTAGTGTTATAGCCTCTGGTTCTAAATGATCATTGTTGGAACATGACTGTACTAACAAAATTGCAAAAACGATTCCTACTAATTTTAATCCTTTCATAATCTCTCTTCTTTTAAGTTCTATCTGAAGCTAGGCAAATTCTATGCCAAAACAAAATTTGATCTCTTTGTAATAGCAGAACACGACGCATTCTGCCACGTAGTATTTTCTGATCACATAATTACTATTGATAAAAATTGGTCTTTTCTTTTTCCAATTTCACTTTTAATAAATGCATCTTTTTTTTATGAGTATACCGAAGTATACACTCCTCCGAATTCAATTCAAATGGTAACAGATTTCTCTTTGGAACTTCATTACCATATTCCTTAGAGGCTTCTTTGTGAAAGGTATAGTCTGGTTTTACACGTTTATTTAGGTTTGCAGTTATCAAAAGATTTCCGTCTTCTAATTTTCTAAATTCTGGCAGTAAACTTTGATTTCTAAAGTATAGCGTATCAACTTTTAAATTTTGTTTATTTACTATTATCTTAACCGAGATTACTGCAACATTTTGAACTCCCCCAACCCAATCTGAGTATTCTGCAGAAATTATTTGAATATCCACTTGATTCTCATTTTCAATGGACAAATTCTTAGATCCTCCACAACCAATGAAAATTACAACAACGATAAAACTAAAAATTGACTTCATATAACAAGCGTTTAAATTATAATTTCAAATTTAATGCCAAAAAAAAGCCTTTTCAAAATTGAAAAGGCTTTTTTTTGGCATTAAATGTCGTTTCGACTTCACTTAACGACCAAATCTATCTCTTTCTTTAATACTTCACTACTTGTTAAATTTGACTCCGCTTTTACTCCGTCTAATTTTTCAATGCCTCAGC
>TARA_B110000037_G_scaffold73196_1_pt1 | contig 25808 bp, 24 predicted proteins | sample TARA_B110000037 | Tara Oceans TARA_B110000037 (sample SAMEA4397196) | marine metagenome | biome: Polar Biome; feature: [MIX] marine epipelagic wind mixed layer (ENVO:01000061); material: water (ENVO:00002006), including particulate matter (ENVO:01000060) such as... | depth 10-100 m
TCCGTTTAAAGTAACCGGTTGACCTAATAAAAAGTTACCACCTGTATCACTAATAGTAACAACAGTTCCGGCAGCTCCCGTAGATGGTGTAAACGAAGTAATAGGAGCCACAACTATGCTAACAGGTGACAAATCAATTTTGTCATTATTTTCAAAAGTATTTGAAAATACCGTAGTTGAACTTAATAATAGTATAACTAAAAAGAAACCTCTTTTTAGAGAAGGTATATAATTTTTCATTATTTGCTGGGGTTCATTTAATCAGTATTAATCTACATGTTACTGCATGTATATAATGATACAATTAACAAATATAAGTAAATATATTTATTATTAATGAGAATCAAGAGTTGAAAATAAAATATAATACAAGTTCAATTAGTTTAAACAAACAGTTTAAACTGTTTGTTTTAAGTATTTTATCAGTAAAAATTAATAAGGGTATTTTGAGTATAAATAGCAATAATAATGAGCTAAAATTTACAGATCAAGAAATTACAACCATTTATCTATTTGTAATAGACCCTCAAGCAATTTTAAAATGAATAAAACATACCAATTCACAAGTGAATGTTTATTGAGTTGGCTTCCTGATTTGTGGAAGTATCAGGCTTTTAATCAAAGAATAAATAGACGCTCTAACGTTGTAATCACTTTTACGGAGATGCTTTTAACCGAATTTACACCAAAGGAGTACTCAAGTAAATTCAGTGTATTAGAGTCAATGCCTAGTGTAACTTATTCAGGAAAACGTTAAGGTAAAGTTACACCCGACTATTACAGGCAAAGGTTACTGCTCCGCAAAGAGCATGTATTATTGCGGAATGAAACTTCATGCTTTAGGGTTTGCTTCCTTTTTACTATCGTTAAATAAAGATGCTACTCCTCGATTCAAATAGATATTTTTATATTCCATGACTATAGCATCCTCTAGAAGAAGGATTTTGCCAACTTCCAGACGAGAGAACCCATCATCAGGCATCAGAATAGTTTTTAAGTTTGTCTACTTGTTTTCTTTGCCTGCGATTACGATGTAATTGTTTAATTTGAATTTTCTATTCTTGTTATATTTTTATGGTCATATATTTGAATATCAATACCATACAAAACAATACTCACAGCACTAAAAAAATCGATTAAAAGTATAAATTTCCAGTTAAATTATATATTCCTGAAATCATAAATGTAATGAGTATATATCAAATGGTTACAACACTTGTTCTGGAATGATTTAGTTAGTTGGATAACTAAGCTTCAGTAGAAATAAAAATTTATATATTTGTGTGGGCACACAAATATAATAATAATGTACGTTCAAATATGAGTATTCAAAAAAAGACAACTATTCAAGATATCGCAAGACATGCCAATGTCTCTGTAGGAACGGTGGATCGCGTTTTGCATAATAGGGGGAGTGTGATGCCCGAAAAGAAACAAAGAGTAGAAGAAGCCATAAAAAAATTGAATTATAATCCAAATGCGTTGGCAAGTACTTTAGCATTTAAAAAACAGTTATTGATTTCTGCACTTATTCCTGAGGCTACCAGTTTTGATGGATACTGGTCACTTCCAAAAAAGGGGATTGAACTTGGGGTAGAAAAATTCAAAGATTTTGGCTTGAATTTAGCCTTACAAGAATTTAACCTGTATGATGTTTCTAGTTTCGTTAAGGCTGCAGAAGCAGTACTTGCATCCAATTGTCAAGGTGTTATTCTAGCACCCATCTTTAAAAAAGAGAGTATCGATTTTATTGAAAAATTGGAGGAAAAAGAAATCTCTTATGTGTTTATCGATTTAACAATTCGGAATCAGAATTTTTTAAGTTATATAGGGCCTCATTTAAAAAGTAGTGGATTGGTTGCAGGTAAATTATTTGATTCTATTTTAAATCAGAATGAGGAATTATTAGTGCTCAATATGCGCAAAGAAGTTGAAAACCATTCGAATGTAGGGATTATAGAAGAAGGATTTAGAAATTATTTTGAGTTCAATAAAGGGCCTAAAAATAGAACTATTCATACATTAAATCTAAATTCTATGAGTAAAGAAAGAGTTAGTGGAGAGTTGAAGGCATTTTACAAAAGTCATCCAAATATAAAAGGTGTTTTTGTAACAAATTCTAGAGCCCATATTGCTGCAGACTTTCATCGGAAAATGAAGTTGGATATTAAGATTATTGGCTTTGATTTAGTAAATAAAAACATTGATTCAGTGAAAAATGGAGCTATTGATTTTTTAATTTCACAGCGGCCTGTTTTTCAAGGAACCACAGCAGTTGAAACTTTTTTCAATCATTTTATTTATAAGAAAAATCCAGAGAAAGTTCAGAATGTACCGTTGGATATTGTGATCAAAGAGAATATAGATTTTTACCTACATGCAAATAATTAATACGAATTATCATGAAAAATGAGGCCTATTTAAACAACAGAAGAGATTTTATTAAAAAGACGGCAGCGGTTTCTACTGCGATGGCATTCGGCGGAGTATTACCGATGTTTAGTGCGAAAAGTTACAGTCGAATTAAAGGAGCAAATGACCGTATTAATGTTTCCATGATGGGGGTAAATAGCAGGGGTAATGCCTTGGCTCAAAATTTTGCAATTCAAAATAATTGCGACGTTATTCATGTATGTGACGTAGATACGAGAGCTATTACAAAATGTTTGAATTCATTAAAAGATAAACAAAACTTTACGGCGGAACCTTTTGGAGATTTTAGAAAATCGTTGGATAGTAAGGATATAGATACTATGGTGATTGCAGCGCCAGACCACTGGCATGCTCCAGCTTCTTTGCTTGCGATGCAGGCAGGGAAACATGTGTATGTAGAAAAGCCGTGCAGTCATAATCCGAGTGAGGGAGAAATGCTTATAGAAGCGGCTCAGCGCTATGGTAAGGTTATTCAAATGGGAAACCAACGTAGATCGTGGCCCAATGTGGTAGCGGGGATTGAAGCCTTAAAAAAGGGAGTCATTGGTCATGTATATTATGGAAAAGGATGGTATGCTAACAACAGAGAATCGATAGGTATTGGAAAATATACAGCGGTTCCAGCTTGGCTAAATTGGGATTTATGGCAAGGGCCTGCTCCAAGAAAAGAGTATAAGGATAATTTGATTCATTACAATTGGCATTGGCATTGGCATTGGGGCACCGGTGAAGCTTTGAATAATGGAACCCATATGATTGATTTATTAAGATGGGGAATGGGTGTCGATTATCCAACAAAAGTTAGTTCTAATGGGGGGCGATACAGATACAATGACGATTGGGAGACGCCAGATACGCAAATTATCAACTTAGATTTTGCAGAAAATCTTTCCATGACTTGGGAAGGAAGAAGTTGTAATGGTAAACATATTGAAGGAAGTTCAGTTGGTGTTATTTTTTACGGTGAAAGTGGTAGTATGTTAATGAATGGTGGTAATGATTATACAATTTTCGATTTAAAAAACAATATTGTTAAAGAAGTAAAAAGCACTACTAATATCGATCCGATGAACACGGTAAATCCGGCTCAAAATTTGGATGTATTACATATCAGAAATATGTTTGATGCTATTAAAAATGATGGAAAATTAAATGCTGATATAGATTCTGGACACAAGAGTACCTTACTGGTTCAACTTGGAAATATTGCGCAACGCACTGGGAGATCGTTGGATATAGATCCTTTAAATGGACATATTTTAAAAGATAAAGAGGCGAATAAATTATGGAAAAGATCCTATGAAAAAGGATGGAAAATGAAATTATAAAAGAAAGATACAATGAAAAATTATAAAATATCAAGACGGTTGTTTGTAGAAAAGATGGGGAAGACAGCGGCGTTATCTATACTACCGTTTTCCGTGCCGTCTGCGTTTGCAAATCAATTAACGCCATCAAGTGACGATAAAGAAATACGCATAGGAATTATTGGAGCAGAAAACTCACATACTCGAGGATTCGCAAAAATGTTCAATATCGACAAGAAATTCCCAGGAGTGGAATTAAAGTATGTTTGGGGAGAAACAGAGGCGTTTGCAAAAGATGCCATGAAAAGAGGAGGGATTCCAAACATGGTTAAAGACCCCAAAGAAATGTTGGGTAAAATTGATGCGCTCATCGTTGATCACAGACATGGAAAATTTCACTTAGAAGCGGCAATACCGTTTATAAAAGCTGGAATTCCAACGTTTATTGACAAGCCGTTTTGCTATAGATTGGAAGAAGGGAAGAAGTTTTTGGCACTCGCCAAAAAAATAGGAACTCCAGTTACATCCTTCAGTTCTATTGCCCATAGTTATGAAACATTTGATATCAAACGTCAGGTGGAAAGTATGGGAGAGATTAATCAGGTAGTAAGATATGGCCCTATAAAATTAGATTCTGAATATGGTGGGGTGTTTTTTTATGGAGCGCATATAATTCAACCTTTAATGTATATTTTTGGTGATGCTATTAAAAAAGTTAGAATGAATGACAATGGAAAGAATAGTAGCGCCAGCTTGATTTATGAAAATGGGATGTTAGCGACGCTTATCTCTACGACGAAAAAGTATGGTTGGGAAACACATGTTGAAACAAAAGATGGAATGATGAAATTAAATGCAACTGAAGATTACAAAGGGAAAATCCCGAAGAATGATTTAGATATGGTAACCATGTTTAAAACAGGAGTTGAACCAAGAAGTTATGAAAGTATTTTAAGTGGTGTGGCCGTTCTAGAAGCACTTGAAAGATCAGTGAATAGCGGTAAGTGGGAGGATGTGATTAAATAAAGAATAAATTTATAGAATGATAAAACAAATAGTAACAATCGTGTTTGTATCATTGTTGATATTGACAGGTTGTAAAAGGGCAGATAGTTCTAAGAATTTAAGTAGTACTATAATTAATACTTTAACTAAAGAAGAGAAACAACAAGGATGGAAGTTGCTTTTCGATGGAAAAACATTGGACGGTTGGAGAGGTTTGGGAAGAGACCATGTTCAAACGGAATTATGGACACTAGTTGATGGTGAAATTAAAAAATTGGATACTGGAGAAGTTCCATCAAGAGCGGATGGACAACCAATTCAAGGAGGAGATTTAATGACGATTGAATCTTTTTGGAACTATGAACTCTATTTTGAATGGAAAGTACTAAAAGCAGGAAATAGTGGAATAAAGTACAATGTGTCTGAAGAAATATCTCAAAAATATGCGAAGTATGCAGCTCTAGGATTTGAATATCAATTATTAGATGATCTAGATTCTCAATATGTTGATAAATTAAAAGAATCACAATTCACAGGTGCTCTTTATGATATGATTCCACCAAAAAATCCACTTTTAAAACCAGTTGGAACCTATAATTCGAGTAGAATTTTGGTAGACGGTAATCATGTAGAACACTGGTTAAATGAGAGAAAAGTAATTGCATATGATTTTGGTTCTGAGCGCATAGACAGTTTATATCAAAAAAGTAAGTATCATAAATACCCCAATTTTATAGATAAGAAAAAGGGACACATTATATTACAAAATCATAAGGACGAAGCTTGGTTTAGAAATATAAAAATCCGCGAAATTAAGTAAGAATAACTTTTATCAGTTTAATCTATCATAGTGTATGAAAACTTTAATAATATCAATTTTAACAGGAATCTTTCTGTTTGGCACCAATAGTAATAATGGTTTAATGGAAATAGAGGGTATATTATATTCTGATATGGGAAATGTTACCATCAAATCGGTTGATGGTAATATTTCTGAAATTAGCAGAATTGAAACTCAAGGAAAGTCGGAGGAATTATTCGTTGCTCCGGGTTTAATCGATGTGCAGATTAATGGTTATATGGGTGTTGATTTTTCAGGGCCAGGGTTAACTATTGAGGGAATTAGAAAGGCTACAAAAGCTTTGTGGAAAGTAGGTGTAACCACCTATTTCCCAACGATTATCACAAGTGATATTGATCGAATAAAGGAAAATTTTGCTGTATTGGCAGCAGCAAAAAATGATCCTGAAATTGGAAAATCTATTGCTGGATTTCATTTAGAAGGGCCCTATATCTCACCTGTAAAAGGATTTCGTGGAGCACATCTAGAAAAGTACATAAAACTTCCAGATTGGAAGGAGTTTCAAGAAATTCAAAAAGCAGCGAATAACGGAATTAAATTAATTACGTTGGCACCTGAATTAGAAGGTGCTATTTCATTCATTCAAAAATGTGTAGCAACTGGAGTGGTGGTATCATTGGGGCACCATAATGGATCTGCAAAAGACATACAACAAGCCGTGGATGCCGGTGCAAAAATGGCAACGCATTTAGGAAATGGTTGTGCCAATGAAATAAACAGACATCACAATCCATTGTGGCCACAACTTTCTGATGATAGAATTACACCAAGTATCATTGCTGATGGATTTCATTTAACGAAAGAAGAAGTTAGAAGTTTTTATAAAGTAAAAGGAGCCGATAAAACGATTTTAGTCTCAGATGCCTTGGATTTAGCGGGTTTGCCAGTTGGAGAATATACACGCGGTGAGCGTATATTGTTGTTAACTGAAAACGTAGTGAAATTACCTAAAGAAAATGTACTAGCAGGAGCTGCTTCTCCTATCAGTAAATGCGTCGGAGTGATTATGGATTATACGCAATGTGGACTTCGAGCTGCCATTCAAATGGCAAGTACAAATCCGGCAGAATTATTTTCTTTAAAAGAGATAGGAAAGATTGAACCTGGAAAAAGAGCCGATATTATTCAGTTTGCAATGGTAAACGGAGAAATGGTTATTCACAAAACCTTTGTAGCCGGGGAATTGGTTTATTCGAAACAATAAAATATTTCAAAATAATCTCAACGTATAAAATGAAACTTTATGGCGAAAACATCCATTACTAAAAAAATTCTCATTGGCTTAAGTGCCGTAGGTCCCGGATTATTTCTGATAGGATACAACATTGGAACAGGAAGCGTAACAACCATGGCAAAAACAGGAGCAGAACATGGTATGACACTATTTTGGGCATTGCTCCTTTCTTGTATTTTTACCTATGTCTTAATGATTTCTTACGGAAAAGTAACGCTGGTTACAGGCCATACTGCTTTGTACAATTTTAAAAAGCAATTTAAATATGGGTGGCTCTTATCTATATATATTATCATAGCCCTCATAATAGGTGAGTTACTTGCCATAACCGGAATTATGGGAATTGTTTCTGATTTAATTCAGGAAGGGATTCGATTGGCCTTTGATGGTTTAATAGTTGATACTGGTTTGATCATTCTATTTTTTGTTATTGGATTATATTTTCTAGTAATGTATGGTAGATATGAAATTTTTGAAAAAGTATTGACGGCTTTGGTTGTGGTAATGGGTCTTTCGTTTTTATTCGTTTTTTTTATGGTGAAGCCAAGTTTCACCTCTTTAGCAGAAGGAATAGTTCCAGGAATTCCAGATACACCGGGTGCTTTAGGATTAATTGCGGCAATAACGGGAACTACTTGTTCCGCAGCAGTTTTTATTATGAGAAGTACTGTTGTAGTAGAAAAAGGGTGGACAGTAAAAGATTTAAGAAAAGAGAAAAAAGATGCTTTTGTTTCAGCGTCAATGATGTTGTTTTTAAGTGGGATTATTATGGCTGTTGCAGCTGGAACCTTGCATGTAATGGGCATGAAGTTAGAGAATACAGTTGATATGATTCATTTATTTGAGCCTATTGGTGGTAAAGTTGCAGCGTATGTTTTAATCATTGGAATAGCAGGAGCAGGTTTGTCATCAGTATTTCCAATATTGCTAATAGCGCCTTGGCTGGTGTCAGATTATAGAGGAACTCCGAGAGATATTCATTCAAAAGAATCGAGAATATTAATTGTTGTGGCATTATTTTTTGCATTTGGTTCTGTTTTTTTGGAAGAGCGTCCGCCGGCATTAATGATATTTTCTCAAGCTTTCCAAGCGTGTATTTTACCAGCAGTTGCCATCCCAATATTTATATTAATTAATAAAAAGGAACTGATGAAAGACTATACGTCAAAAATTAAATTGAACATCGGATTGATAGCGGTTATATTATTTTCATTGATTACAAGTTATTTCGCATTAAGTGAATTTTTATAAAACAAATTGAATTATGAGTCAGAAATTAAAAGTAGAACAATTAGACATAGAAATATTTGATGAAACGATTGATATGGGTTTTGCTGCGGCAAATTTTGTAGCACAAAAAATAAATATGGCAATTACAGAAAAAGGAGTTGCTCATGTGATCTTAGCAACAGGAACGTCTCAATTCTCCTTCTTAAAGGCTTTGAAAGAAAAGGATATTGATTGGAAAAAGGTAATTGTATTTCATTTAGATGAATATAGAGGGATATCTGATGCACATCCAGCAAGTTTTAGAAAATATTTAAATGAACGTATTTTAAATGAAGTGAATCCTAAAAAAGTTTATTTGATAAACGGTGATGCTGATGACATTGAAGACGTTATGAATGCATACAGCGAGGCATTAGAAAAGCATCCTATTGATATCGCGTGTATTGGAATTGGTGAAAACGGGCACATTGCATTTAATGATCCACCAGTAGCTAATTTTAATGATTTAAAAAAGATAAAAATAGTTGATTTAGATGAGGATTGCCGTAAGCAACAATTGGGAGAAGGCTGGTTTCCAACACTGGAAGATGTACCTAAGCAAGCATTAACACTTACAATTCCAATAATTTTAAGTGCAAAATCAATAAGTTGTGTGGTGCCAGACGTACGAAAAGCAGCAGCAGTAAAAAACACATTACAAGCTGAGATCAGTACTGTTTGTCCTGCAACTATTTTTAGAACACATTCAGATATAAAGCTTTTTCTAGATAAAGGGTCGGCTTCAAAAATTTAATTAATTCACAAATTCGTCTAAATATGTTTTCATTCCTTTTGAAAGAATGTTGTTTAAGTGATTTGAAACTTCATTTTGAAGTCCTTCAAACTGTGTTAAATCTACGCCCCAAAAGTAGGTATTAGACAGTACTTTATTACTAATAACTTCAGTGTCTGAAGTTGAACTCCATAAGTCTTTAAAGAAATTTAAAACATCGCTATTGTCTTGCAAGTTAATGATTATACCATTTCTATCCCCTTTATAAAAAGCAATTAACGCAGCTAGAGAAATCAGTAGGTGAGTGGGTAATTTATTCTTTCTTTTAATAAATTCTAGTACTGATGGCAAGACTCTTGTTTTATATTTCGAAACTGAGTTTAAGGAGATACTCATCAATTCATGTTTTAAAAACGGATTTTTAAATCGGTCTAAAACATCATTCGAGTACTTTGTTAATTCCGCTTCTTCAAAATCTAAAGTCGGACAAATTTCTTTAGAAATGGCGTCCTTTAAAAAGTTTAAAACTGTTTCATTTTCCACACTTTCACGTACGGTATCAATCCCATATAAATACCCAACAGGAACTAGGCATGTATGAGCACCATTCAATATACGAACCTTTATAGTCTTGTACCTTTTGATATCATTTGTAAAAATAACATTCAATCCAATAGAATCAGCAGGGAATTTTTTTTGTACGCCCTCTGGACCTTCAATAACAAATAAATGATATTGTTCGCCTTCCACCAATAAGGGATCCCTATAGCCTAATTCTTTTTGTATTTCGTCAATTTTATTTTTCGGGTGACCAGATACAATTCTGTCTACTAAGGTGTTGCAAAAGTCATTCGAGTCTTTAACCCAAGAAATAAAAGATTTTTCTAGTTTCCATAATTCAGCGTATTTAAGAATAATTTCTCTTAATATATTTCCGTTGTCGTCAATTAATTCACAAGGGAAAAATGTCAGTCCTTTGTTTGTGGCTCCTTCAAAAGTGTTAAACCGTTCATATAGGAGTGCGGTTACTTTACCCGGAAAACTTGATTGAGGTTTGTCTGTTAACTTATCATTTTCATTATATATAATACCCATTTCCGTAGTGTTTGATACAATAAATTCAAGATCAGGGTTTCTTGCTTGATCAATGTAATGGTCAAAATTATCGTATGGATTAATCCCTTCATTGATACAATCTATAATTTGATGCTCATTTCTAACTTCGCCATTTTTTAACCCTTTTAAAAATAAAGTAAATAGTCCCTCTTGTTCGTTTAGAATAGGAAGTTTTCCTTGCCCAGATCTTGCCTTTATAATAGTAATTCCTGAATTAAAATCGCTTTGGTTATTTAATTCATGAACCATCCAGTCAATAAAGGCTCTTAAAAAATTACCATCTCCAAATTGTACTATTTTAGTTGGATATTTTTTTGTGTTTACCGTAGTTCTGTTTAATAGATTCATACTTTTTTTTTAAATAAAATTATAATGAGACACCTCGTTTCCAAGGAATAAAGTCGTTATGACCATGTGCTACTGCTTTTGAAGCAACTTTCCCACTGGCTACTTCAATAATGTGATTTAACACTTTTTCTCCCATGGTTTCTATAGAATCTTCGCCGCTAATAACTGTTCCTGCATTGATATCAATAATATCATTCATTTTTTCAAACAAAAGTGTATTGCTTGAAAGTTTCAAAATAGGAGTAACAGGGTTTCCAGTTGGTGTTCCTAAACCTGTAGTGAATACTACTATATTACAACCAGAACCTGCCAATCCCGTAGTAGATTCTACATCGTTTCCTGGGGTACATAAAAGGTTTAGCCCCGGTTTTGTTACTTGCTCTGTATACTCTAAAACTTTTACTACGGGAGATGTTCCTCCTTTTTTTGCTGCGCCTGCCGATTTCATAGCGTCGGTGATTAAACCATCTTTAATATTTCCGGGAGAAGGGTTATTTTCAAATCCAGATCCAACCGCTATAGCTGCGGCCGCATATTTTCGCATGAGATCATGAAATTTTTGCGCATCTTTTTCCGTTTTGCATCTGTTGATCAATTCTTGCTCAACTCCGTTAAGTTCTGGAAATTCAGCAAGAACAGGAGATCCTCCAAGAGCAACTAATAAATCAGAAGTATAACCTAGAGCTGGATTTGCAGAAATACCTGAAAACCCATCAGATCCGCCACATTCTAAGCCAAGAACCAATTTACTTAGCGGTGCAGGTTTTCTCACGATTTTATTTGCCTCAATCATTCCAAGGAAGGTATACTTTACAGCTTCCTCGATAAAATGTCTTTCACTTTTACTTTGTTGCTGCTCCAAAATATGAATAGGTTTTTCCGTATTTGGATCGATTATATCCAGTGCTTTTTGAAGCATTTTAATTTCGGCATTTTGGCAACCTAAACTTAAAATAGTCGCTCCTGCAACATTCGGATTTGCAATATATCCAGCAAGTAATCGGCACAGAGATTCGGCGTCTTGTCTAATTCCACCACAACCTCCATCATGTTTCAGGAATTTTATGCCATCAACATTAGGAAACACTCTATTTTTTGTGATCTCTTCCTTTGTATTAATGATAGGTGTTTTAAAAATAGTTGTTGCACTCGCACCAGCTTTGTATTGCAGAATCAACGCATCTGTATCTACGGCAAAATCTTTTTTGGTGAAATACCCTAGTTTTTCCGCTAATGCGCCTTCCAAGACATCAATATTTCTATTCTCACAAAAAGTAAGCGGAATGACTAGCCAATTATTACTCGTTCCTACCTTACCATCTTTTCTATGGTACCCATTAAAAGTTCGATCTTTAAATTTAGAAATATCAGGTGCCGTCCAAGTATATTTCTCCTTTGAATTATTAAATTCGGCCGATGCATGTTTTATGTTTTCTATGGTAATTGCTTCACCCTCGAGAATGGTTAGAACCGCCTTACCAATGAGAACACCATACATAAAAATCTCATCACCAATATTGAAATTGTTTAGAGCAAATTTATGCTTTCCTTTAATAGTTTCTTTTATAATTATTTCTTTACCAGCAACTGAGGCTATTATTCCTATATCAAGGTTTCGAATAGCAACAATAATGTTATCCTTTGGATCTATTTGAACGTAATTTTTAGACATTCAACTACTTTCTGATGTCTTTAATAAGCGCTAAAGCATCTTTTACATCTTGCTCTAATTTTACATAGTCCTCATTGGCAATAATATCTTTAGAAATCAGTTGAGACCCCATACCAACGCAAGTAACACCAGCATTAAACCATCCTGATAAATTCTCTCTATTTGGAGATACTCCGCCAGTAGGCATAATAGATGTCCAAGGTTGTGGTCCTTTAATTCCTTTTACGAATTTAGGTCCGTATAAATCACCCGGGAATAGTTTTACAATTTCACATCCCAATTCTTCTGCTCTTGCGATCTCTGTTAAAGATCCACATCCAGGAGACCATAATATTTTCTTACGATTACATGCAATGGCAATATCTTCTCTCAATACCGGAGTAACCACAAAGTTTGCTCCCAAAGACATATATAAAGATGCGGCTGCTCCATCCGTAACAGAACCAACACCCATTATCATTCCTGGTAATTTTGCGATAGCATACTTGGTTAATTCACCAAAAACTTCATGGGCAAAATCACCTCTAGCTGTGAACTCCATCAATCTTGCTCCACCCTCGTAACATGCTTTTAATACTTTTTTACTTAATACGATATCATTATTAAAAAACAAAGGAATCATCCCTGTTTCTTCCATTGCATTTGCAACTTCAATTCTTGTAAATTGTGCCATTTATTTTGTGTTTATTTGTTTAATTGTTAAACTGCTTATCGGTTTCAGCGAATTAACAGTTTAACGATTACACTTATTATGTTATCTTGCTACTCTACCAGATGAATCACCCCCCATTAATTTCTTAACTTCGTCGATGGTCGATAAATTTGCATCTCCTTTAATGGTATGTTTAAGACATGATGCTGCTACTGCAAAATCTAATGCTTTTTGGTCATCTCCTTCGTACTCTAATAAACCATAAATCAATCCACCCATAAATGAATCACCTCCACCGACTCTATCTACTATATCCGTGATTTGATACTGTGCAGATTCAAATAAAGTTGTTCCGTCATACAAAACACCTGCCCATGTATTATGCGACGCCGAAATAGAACCTCTTAAGGTTGTAATCACCTTTTTAGCACGTGGAAATTTTTTTAACATTTGATCACAAACAGATAAAAAAGCTTCACCTTTTACCTCATGTCCTTGCGTTGTAATATCTAACCCTTCAGGCTTAATTCCAAAGTGCTTTTCTGCATCTTCTTCATTACCTAAAATAATATCGCAGTAAGATGTTAACTCTGTCATAATCGTTTCTCTATCGCCATCATAATTCCATAATTTTTGACGATAATTTAAATCAGTCGAAATGGTTAACCCCAATACACTTGCAGCTTTTACTGCTTCTAAACAAGCATCCGCAGCTCCTTGAGAGATTGCAGGTGTAATTCCTGTCCAGTGAAACCAATTAGCACCTTTAAAGACTTCTTTCCAATCTACCATACCAGCCTCTATTTCAGCCATTGCAGAATGTGCACGGTCATAAACTACTTTACTTCCACGATTTACAGCACCCGTTTCTAAGAAATAAATTCCTAAACGGTCTCCGCCATAAATAATACTGTTCGTTCCGACACCTCTTTTACGCATTTCCATTAATGCACATTCGCCAATATCATTCTTTGGTAAACGTGTTACAAAATCAACTGGAACTCCATAATTAGCCAACGATACTGCTACATTACTTTCACCACCTCCATATATAACATCAAAAGTATTTGATTGTGAGAATCTTAAAAATCCGTGTGGAGCTAACCTTAACATGATTTCTCCAAATGTTACTACTTTATTCATCTTTATATTAATTTTTTGTTTATTTATAATTTAAAATCTACTGTTGCTTTTATGACACCTGTTTTTGGATTTAACCAACTATCAAAATTAGAAATCATCTTCGTATATGGCACATTATGGGTAACATATGACGCTGTTGGAAATTGATTTATAACCTCAATAACATACTCAAAATCTTCTAGCGCGGCATTTCTACTGCACAGTAAGGTCATTTCTTTGGCATGAATTTCTGGGTGCGTATAGGTTAGTTCTCCCTTAGATAGACCTACAAGAATATATCTACCGCCATGAGCCATATAATTTGGGCCAAACTCCAAGGCTCCTTTATGTCCTGATGCATCAAATACAGCAGTACACATATCTCCATTGGTAATTTTTGAAATCTCCGCAATGGGATCACCTTTTGCATTTACTGTGTAATCTACGCCTATTTTTTCTTTTGCATAGGCCAGTCGCTGTTCATTCATATCAAGAGCAATTACTTTTGCACCTTTCATTTGAGCAAACTTCATAATTCCAATACCAATGGGGCCACAACCTATTACAACTATAAATTCATTCTTTTGAATAGTTGCGCGTCGAACCGCATGTGCACCAATCGCCAATGGTTCCACAATGGCCATTTGATCATTATTTAAATTATTTGCAGGTAATAAAATATCTATTGGAACCGCAATTTGTTCTTGCATTCCACCATCAGTATGAATACCTAAAACCTTAAGACTTGTGCAACAATTAGTTTTACCTTTTCTACAAGCAATACAAGTACCACAGTTCAAATAGGGCATTATAACCACATTGTCGCCTGCCCTTATTCCCTTATCATTTGCGCCGATTTCAATCACTTGAGTAGCTAGTTCATGGCCGAGAATTCGAGGGTATGTGAAGAATGCTTGGTTTCCAGCATAGGCATGTAAATCTGTACCGCAAATCCCAACTTTATGGACTTGAAGTAAGGCTTCGTTTTCTTTTCTAGTAGGCGCTTGTTTCTCTTTTAATTGAAACTCTCCTGGTTTTTCGCAAACAATATATTTCATTCGTTTTAATTCTTTGTTCAATCGATTGAACAGTTATTTAAAATTTAAGGGTTTTTAAAAATGAAACCCTTTTTTAACGATTGAATTAATTACAATAAACCAAATATGACCCTACTTAATTTGAATTGTTGTCTGAGAATTTTTTGCTATACATAAAAAAATACTGTAGTTTTGTTCAATCGATGGAGCAAATCTAATTAAAAATTGGGAAATAAAAAAAAATCTACGATAAAAGATATTGCCAATGTCTTAGGAATCACTCCTTCGGCGGTTTCCAAAGCGTTGAATAATAATCCAAGGATTAGCGAAAAAACAAAGATTGCGGTACAGCAAGTAGCCAAAAATTTAAACTATCAACCAAATCATTTGGCGAGTGCATTGAGAAAAGGGAAAAGTAACTTAGTAGGAGTTATTATTCCTCGTGCCAATAGTAATTTCTTTTCATCGGTCGTGGAGAAAATGGAAGAGGTTTTGAATAGTCATGGCTATAACGTGATTATGACACAATCGAATGAATCTTATGAAAAGGAATGCAGAAATATTGATGCCTTGCTGTATACACAGGTGGATGGAGTCATTGCATCTATGGCGAATGAAACCGTAGAATTGGAGTATTATCAAAAGATAAAATCTAAGGGCATACCGTTAATACTATTTGACAGAGGAGAAAATGATTTAGAAGTTGATTATGTCGGAATAGATGATTACATGACGAGTCAAATGGTAGTAAAGCATTTAGTCGAACAGGGTTGCAAGCGTATTGCTCATATTGCTGGATTTCAGCATTCCCGTATTTATAAAAATAGAATTAGAGGATATAAGGATGCATTAGTCGAATTTGATTTGCCAATCAGTAAAGATTTAATTATTGAAAGTAATTTAGGAATTGATGATGGACGTAGAAGTATGAAAAAATTATTAGAGCTTCCAATTCGTCCAGATGCAATATATGCAGCAGGTGATTGGGCAGCTTTGGGGGCCTTACAGGTTTTGAAGGAAGTTGGTATTAAAGTGCCAGAAGAGATGGCTCTGGTAGGTTTTAGTAATGAGCCTTTTACTTCTTTTGTTTCTCCACCGATCTCTACTATTAATCAGCATAATTCAGAAATTGGAAGAATAACGGCTGAAACCTTTTTGGATAGAATGGAAAACCCTTCTAAGGAGGTTACATTAAATAAAATTATATTGGAAGCCGAATTGATCATTCGTCAATCCTCAAAAAACAAATAAATTAAATGAATAAAACATCAAAATTGTACAGTCTAGTAATCGTTATTTCTTTGTTCCTATCTTTTTCTTGTAAGAGTGAAAAAAAGATTGATAAATCCGCAGGATCAGAGTTGAAGGTAGACAGTAAAAAAGTTGATACAGGAAGTATGGCATACTTTAAGGGAGGGAAAATAAGTATTGGATCTATCAGCGGAATGCCAAATGAAGGACCAACTTTTGAAATGGAAATAGCACCTTTTTATATTGATAAGAACTTGGTGTCAGTTGCAGAATTCAGAGTGTTTATTAATAAAACAGGATATAAGACGGAAGCAGAGAAGTTTGGAGATTCGGGAGTTTTTTCTTTTGAAACGGGCACTTGGTCTTTAATACAAGATGTTACATGGGAGTATCCGATGGGAGAAACAAAATCGAAAGTAGAAGACAGTCACCCTGTAACTCATGTAAGTTGGAACGATGCAAAGGCTTATGCTTCCTGGGCAGGTAAAAGATTACCAACCGAATTTGAATGGGAGTTTGCTGCAAAAAACGGAAAAAATGATACGCCTGCATATAGTTGGGGTGAGAACCTTGTGGTTGATTCACAATATATGGCCAATGTATGGCAAGGAGAAACAACTAAAGTTGATTCGGTTTTAGATGGATATTTGTTGACTTCTCCAGTAGGAATCTTTGGCGAATTAGAATCAGGTTTAACGGATATGGGAGGTAATGTATGGCAATGGTGTGAAAATATGTATGAGTCCTATCCGGGGAGTACTATGAAAGAGCCTTCCAACCCAAAGGTAAGGAGTACTAGAGGTGGCTCGTTTATGTTCGATCAGGCAGGTGATAAAAGTTTTACGACTACATTTAGAGGGAAGAACTCTATAGATACTTCATTATTTAATACTGGGTTTAGATGTGCCAAATAATATTATAAATTCAGTAAATCGTTGTATTTAAATTTATAAGAAAGTCTTTTTAATAGTTTTTCATTGCTTATAATCTTATAATTATTTAGAGAATTCTCTTCTATTTCAGGTTTAAGGCCATGCAGTTTAAAAACTTCTTTTTGATAAAATTCTTTCCGTTTTGGGTGAGAACTGGAACATACATTAAAAATCTCTCCCCAGACGTTTTTAGAAATAATTTGGCTTAAGATTCCTACGCAATCATCTTGGTGTATGAGATTGATATAGCCTTCAGGGTTTTTAAGAACTCTCGGAGGTTTTACGAAATTCCCTGGCTTTCTAAGATATCCGAATAGGCCTCCAAATCGGATAATAGTCGTTTTAAAGTTCTTATTTTTTATAAATAAACGTTCGATAATCGCAAGGTTAGAATCGTTTGTTGAATCATTTTCAGTTACAATACTATTACTGTTATCATAAACCGAAGTAGAACTTATATAAAGTATGTGCTGCACGGTTGATTTTTCAACAACTTTAATTAGGTTTTGAAAATCATCAATAGATTTAGAAGTAATAGCAATGATGAGTACTTCAACATCAAAAAAGGAATTGATATTATTGCTTAATGCTGAAATATCAATCTTAAATGGTCGTATTCTTGATTGTTTTAATTGCGAAATTCGCTCGATTGATCTGGTAGATCCATTTACATGATTCCCAAGATCAATAAGATTTTTACCTAACGGCTCTCCTAACCATCCGCAACCTAAGATACCAATTTTTCTTTTCAATTATTTATTTTTTAATATGTTGTTTTGTGCTTTTTATTATTTTTATATGCGATTACAAATATATTTGAATCTAAGAAACTTTTGTGTGCTAAGAGAAACTTACATAGAAGAAAAACCGAGAACGTTTATGCCCAGCGTCAGAATTAAAAAGAACAAGGGGTTTTACGCTATTTTTCTTCAATAAAAATAGGGTCTTAGAAAAATTGTTCTTTGATCCATTTAATGTGTTTATATAAGGGGTTATATGATAGTTTGAAATTGAGTCAAGATACTGGGATGAAAATTATTTGGGTAGATAAAGAGAAAAGTAGGCCTCTGGACTTAAAGTTGCACCTAGGTTTATAAAGGAGTATAAAAAAATTCACATGACTTAGCCTAAAATTAAGTACTCAAAAGTGATTTTGAAGTAAATACTTGATATAAGCATTATTGGATAAACAATAATTAATAAAATTTTTAATATATGAATCATTCTGTCTAAAGCGCATATTTCCTCTTTCTGAGATGCGCTTAAGGTGAATTGATTTTTTATTATACAAGTATACTTACTCATTCAATAGTTCTTTTTCAATAACTTTCCATTAAATATATTTCTTCTTGTTTCTTCTAAGTAATTTAAATGGCATAACATTTTTCTAAGAGACGCAAAAACCATATTACTTTTTATTTAAAATCACCTTTTTTAGCAAAGGGTTTATTCATTTGTTCATCCATTTGTTTTTTAATGTCTTTTGCTTTTAAGAAGACACCGATTTTGCTACGTACTAATAGAAGAATAGCGATTATGATAATAGTAATAGGTAAGGAATAGATAAATTCAAATTCATCACTGAATATTAAATCATCATTTAGGACGCTAATCAATTGAAATATATAAACGGAAATTGGGATAGCAATAGAATAGTACCACCAATGTTTACAAGTGGTAAACCAGATTAAAAGTAAAAAAGTAGGAATTAGTTTGGACAAAAAAGCCCAAACTGAATACCTTACGCTATCATAATAATTACTTGTGAAGGTAAACCAACGAGTTTCGTAGGTTTCAACATCAGGCACATAATTATATACGTAGAAAGCGTAAGGTATAAATAGCATAAAAGCTGTGATTAAACTACCCGTTAGAAGGTGGCTTGACTCTTCTTTTGTCAACTGCTTGTTTGTCATTATCTGCGTTATTACTGTTATCCATTACGAAAGATAATGAAAATACAGCTAACATGAGCAATCCGAAAATTAATTTTACTTTTTTCATTTTAGTAAGATTTATGATTAATGTAAGCATCAAATATATGTTGATAACTTCTTAGCCAAATGTCTCCCTGTCTAATTTAAGAAATCTTTTAATTAGATAAATGAAAATGTTGTAAAAATACGGATGTGTCAACGCCTCAGCGCGATCTCATGTTTTTTGATTATTTTTTAATTTTTTAACAAAATGGAGACTTTAAAAGACGATTATTAACAGATCTAGTTATAAAAATATAAATTTTCATAACTGTCATTTGAACTGTAAACTACAAAGTTCTCTCCGTAAAAGTTGTAATTATAGGGACGCTCTTATTTGGTATAAAATAATGCAATTATTTTAAGTGTACAAGTGCATTGGTATTTATTTACAAAGACTGTTTGGCGCTTAATGAGAACTTAAAGGATTGTAAGATAAAAAATAGTTACATCCAAAACTTATATTTTCTTACAATTTAAGATAATTAATTTTTCATTGTGGTCACGAGTAAAGAACAAATATTGAGTTCCACCATCTTTTATTCCTGTTTTCCTTCTTATTTGCTCTACAGATTGCGGGAAATTCCGAGTAGTAATATTTGCCTTTTTGTTTGGTGTTATTTTTTTTAGTTGTTTTTTGTCAAAAGGAATGCAGTTAATTATTTCAAATTTTCTTCCCGGAAATTTTTGAATTGTGTCAGAAGTATATAAGTGAGAATGCTTATGTAATTTCGGTATGCCTAATTGGAATGACACTTCTTGGAAGCCCCCAGATTTTAGTATTGCGGAATTTGGCTGATACAAGTATCTTTTAGGTAGACTATAAGTTCCAGTTATGTCTTGATTATATATAAAAGAAAAAAGGTGTTCCTTATTTTTTGTGAAATTAATGGTTTCAATAGTAATTTCAAGTTGATTATTTTTTTCTAAAACGAAGAGTAATTCTTTTACTTCGTTGTTAACTGCAACTACATGAACTTTCTTTACAAATCGGAGTTCATTAATGGCAAGAGTCAAATCTAAAATAGGAGAGGTCTTAATTAAAATGTTATTCGTTCGTTTAAAGATGATTTCCAAATTATCGGCTACATTGGGAAGACAATCTTTTAATTGAAACACTTTTCCTTTTATATCATTTCTTCGGGAGGGATCAATATAAATCCAATCAAATTTCTCTGAGCTCTTCTCTAAAGTTGAAGTTCCATCTTCTGAGATTGTTCGAATATTCTTAATTTTTAATTGTTTTAGATTGTGATGTACGATTTTAGATAACCGACTGTTTATTTCACAATGGACTGTTTGTTTAAATTTGTGTGAAAAAGAAAGACAATCTACTCCAAATCCTCCAGTAAGATCAATTAGGGTATTTCCTGAAACGAGTGAGGCTTTGTAAGCAGCAGTTATTTCAGAAGATGTTTGTTCAATATTCAATTTATTCGGATAATAAATGTTTGCAGTATTATACCATGTTGGTAATTTAGTTCGACATTTATTTTTTGAGACGACCTGCTCTGCAATTTCTTGAATAGAAACATTGGAGAAAGGGGAGCCCTTGAAAATTAGTTTGGAACTTTCAGTGTTCAGATTATTAGTAATAAAATTCTGAACATCAATATTTAATATATCAGGATTCAATTTATAAATCTTTGGTCAAGGACTGAACAATTTTATTTTCAGAAAGAAATTCCTTTAAGATTACCTTAATTACAGTATACGTTGGAACGGCTATGACCATACCAGTCACTCCAAAAAGAATACCACCTATCACAATAATTAGAAATATCTCTAGCGGGTGAGATTTTACACTTTTTGAAAATATATAGGGTTGACTGAAAAAATTGTCAATGAGTTGGGCAATTATATATCCGATAAAAACAAAAGTTGTAGTCGGTAATATTTCGGTTTTAAAATCTTGCCCTAGATTACTCGTCATGGTTAAAAACAACATTAAAACCCCTCCGATAAGCGGGCCTATGTAGGGGACTAAATTTAACAAAGCACACAGGAAAGCAATAACAATTCCGTCCTTAACTCCAAATATTGTAAGTATTATAGAATAAATCACAAATAGAATGGAAATCTGAAAAACCAATCCAATAAAATACCGTGATAATAAATCCTTAATTGTGTTAAAGGATTTTTCCATTCTTTTTTGATTTTTTTCTTTGGTTAATATAAGTAAACTATTGCTAAATAGATTGCTGTCCTTCATAAAGAAAAAAGAAATAAAGAGGATGGAGAATAACCCAATACTAATGGAGCCCACTGCTCCAATAAAAGAATTTAATAGCATTGGAACTTCTTTAAATTTTGATAAGAGGTCTAAACTTTTTAGTTCTCCAATAATGTCTATTTTATATAATAGGAAGTAATCATTCAATTGAGTGGTAATTTCCTCCGTATTTTGAGCGAGTTTATCAAAGTTTAACAACGATAAATTTTCTCCTTGCTGCGATATTAAGGGAATAAATAATCGAATAAGTCCAGATATTAAACCTAGAAAAAACAGCATTGTTACTATTACGGCTAGGGTTTTAGGGAGTTTTAATTTACCCCTTAAAAATAATATTATAGGTCGTGCAATTAGTGATAGCATCGAAGCAATAATTATGTAAATAAGTACGGCTTGGATCTTCCATAAAAAAAATAGTAGAATAGAGATACCGAGTAAAACGCCTATTGCTTGTAGTATTCCTTGAGATATAATTTTTGAATTCATAGAATAAATATAGATTATTTTTACAATTGCAGAGATCTCTTTTTGGTGTATTTTATTAAATCTTCAAAAAACAAAAAAAAGTCTTCTTCAAAAGTTTCGTACTGCTCTTCCAAATCGTGAATTGCTAAGTTCATGTGCGATTTTAGTTTAGTCCTTCTATTCATTCCCTCCAAGACAGAAAGCATTCCTTTTATATATTGATAATTGTATAGCCAATTATACTTTTCAATATAAGGAAGCATTTGTTGTGTCTTTTCAGGAAGGATTTTATAGCTGTTATGCAGTAGTTTGTAAAAACTTTCGGAATAAACTATTAATGGGATTCTAGAATAATTATTCCAGTTTTTGGCTAAAAAATGATCGAAGAACAGATCGATTATTACGCCGTCATAATGTCTGTATCTTTTATGCAACCTTCGTTTACTTTCTCGTACGATAGGATGCTGGTCTGTATAAGTATCAATATTCCTATGTAAAATAATTCCCTTCTGAATTTCGGGAGAAAAATTATTAAACTTGTTTCCTCTTATTGAATCAGCTATAAAATTACCAACCATCACTTCTTTATTATCAAAAGAAAGATATAAATGAGCCAAGAAATTCATGAATAAAACAATTATTCAGTTGCTTTTTTAAGCAAAGTAAGATATTCAATCAAATCTATAAGATCATTTTCACCCATCGCTTGACCCAAACCAGAAGTCATTAATGAATTTTCCAATTTTTCAATAGAAACTATATTACTTTTACTCATGCTAGTTGTGATTCCTCCCATTTGTCTTAATTCAATATTTTCTTCAGTGTTGCTATTAATATACCCTACTAATTTTGAGCCATCTGAAGTTTCGATGACAAACCCTTCATAACCGAATCCAATTCCGTCATTTGGTAACATTACGGAAGCATAAAGTCCATCTTTAGAAAGCTTATTACCTATTTCAGATAAATTCGGACCGAAATCAATACCTTTTCCATTCACTTGATGACAAGAAGTACAATAATTTTCAAAAATTGCTTTTCCTTTGATGGCATCGCCATTCGCAGCAACTAATTGATTAATGGATGGAAGAATTGCTCCTTCCGGAAGTTTTAAATAGGTTGCAGCTTCTTTCCTTATTTTACCTCTATTTGCACTTATAAGTATGGTCGCTGCAGTATTTTTCAGTTTTTTGGGAATATCTCCTTGTTTCAGCATTTCCATCAGTCTAACTTCTTGTTCCCAACCAGTTCCTAAAACTTGGAGCCCTTTTCTTCTGATACTAATACTATTATTTTCGTTTAAAACAATTTCTTTTATTAGGTTCCAGGATTCTATGTCACCCAAATTTTTCATAGCAGTTAAAGTTTGTGAAACCATAAGTTCGTTCTTTGAATTCAATAAATTTTGAAAGTAAGAAATATCTTTATTTTGTCTTAACCATCTAGTAGCATCAATTCCAATAGCAGAGTTGGTTTCTTCAAACATTAATCGTTGTAATTCTGATTCTTGTCCTTGGATATCAAATTTTTGAATCCACGCGATAAATTGAATTTCGCCTTTTACCTTGGCAAGTGAGTTAAGTATAATTTTTTGAAGTGCCGCCGATTTTTTGACAGTGGAAGGATCAATATGATTCAACACAAGTTTAGTTATCAGTTCCTTTTCTTTATGTGAAACTTTTAGCATTTCAATGAATACTTTTTCTTTTAATGGATCTTTATGAAAGTCAAATGCTCTAAAATAACGCAACAAAGTAGTTGAATTTTGAGAGGGGTCCAAGATAATTTTCTTCAATAAAGGAATACATGACTTGGCTCTTGTTCTCCAAATAATATCTTTACTTTCTTCGGAATCGAACTTTCCTTTTATCCTTTTTAAATAAGCAGCAAAGAACTCCTCAGCTCTTGGGTCAGATCCAATACCCAAAGCCTCAAGATACCATCTGTCACCTAGGGGGTACTGCACGGCAACATTAGCCCAGATTTCCGCAGCTTTTGGAGAATTCAGGAATCTTACTGCAAGAGCAACTTCTCTTCTTACTTGCGGAGATATATCATTCGCCAAGATTTCCAAATAATCTGAAAGGCTGGCACTATCTAATTGTTGCGCCATACGAATTCCAGTCATTCTTATTTCTTCACTTTTGTCCCTGATTGCGAGGGCAATATATTTGGTTGATTTATCCTTAATATTGGATAACAACCATAACGCTCTTGCTCTATGCCTTTGATTTTCAGAATTGAGCACTTCCAGCAAGTTATTCTCGGCTAGAAGTCCAAAATTTTTCACTGCCGTCCAACCTAGAAAGCGTGTTGCCATATTAGCACTTCTCATAGCCTCTACGGCACCTTCTGGTGTAGATATATCCATTTTGGGTACGGAGAATGAATGTCCTTTTGGAGCAATTCTAAATATTCGTCCACGTTCCTGATCACCCATTTGATGCCCTCCAACTCCTGGATCATACCAATCGGCAACAAATAAAGAACCGTCCGGTGCCACACAAACATCTGATGGTCTGAACCATGAATCTCCTTTGCCCGAAATTAGATTTACTATTTCCGCTTTAAAACCAGCGCCCTCTTTTTTGACAGGATACGAACGAACAATATTTGGTCCAGCATCTGAATGAATCATTTGATCCCAAAATATTTCTGGTAGTAATCGTCCTTCATAGATAGTAATTCCAGTTGGCGACCCTGCGCCAGTCTGAAGTAAATTTGGAACAACTCCGGGATCATTTAAGTGCCAGTGTCTTTTTGGTATTTCATCATGCATCCCTGTCCTCGTTGTTCTCCATCCTGCACCTGTCATTTCATCTTTATAGCCGTAATTTCCGTATTCCATTACATAATTAATTCGGACTCCTTTATTACCGTCATCATCGTTATCAGATTGCCAAAGGGCTCCATAGGCATCCACAGCCACTTCAAAGTTGTTTCTGAAGTTATGCGCCAAAACTTCGAACTCACTACCATCAGTATTACATCTAAATATCATCCCTTCACGATAGGGATTACCAGTATTATTTACAAGATTTCCAACTTTGTCAATAATGGGGGCTCCATTTTTATCAAGTATTTGATTTCCTGCATTTCCAAAATTAAAATATAATTTCCCGTCTGGTCCAAAAACAAAAGCATGAATGGCGTGGTCATGCTGAAAACCTCCAATTCCAGTAAATAGCAATTCTTTTTTTTCAGGTACATCATCTCCGTCTTCATCCGTGAAAACCCATACATTAGGGCTTGTAGAAACGACCACCTTATTACCGAAAACTGCAATTCCTAGGGCGGCATCAATATCTTTTCCTTGATAAAACACTTTACGCGAATCTGCTTTTCCGTCTCCGTTTGTATCTTCTAAAATTAGAATACGATCCCCTTCTTCTCGAGTTGGATAACTAGGATTAAGATTGTACCTGTAGTTATATGCTTCACAAACCCAAACTCTACCTCTGCTATCTATGTCCATATTCGTAGGGTTCACTAATAAAGGCTCTGAAGCGAAAGTGGAAATTTCCAAACCTTCATAGACTTCCAATCCAACGAGTGCATTTTCAACTTTTCTTTTGTCTTGTTCTAATAATTCTTTAGAAGACTCTTTCTGCTTAGTAGGAGTACATGAAATCAAAAAGAGAGTAATAACAGAAAACAAGAAATATTTAATTGAGGGTGAAAGAGAATTAGTCTTAAAAATTGAAAGTTGGTTTTTTTTAGTCATTACGGTTCGTTTTTATAATTCAAACGGTAAGCAATTTACAAAAATTAACCGTAATGGCTGAAAAAAAAAGTAAACAAAAAAAGTCAATTATTCGATTTTTACTAAGGGACCCTCTTTAAGATATCCTAAAGACTGTAGGAATTTATCAGTTTCAGAAACCGTTTTCTTGTAGTAGTCAAAATTTTTCAAATTAAAAAAACCATGGCCTTGATCTTCATACAATTTTAATTTACAAACACTACCCACTTTTTCCATGACCTTTTTATAATATGACGCAGTCTCAACAGGTATTAGTTTATCCTTTGTTCCAAGATATAGTATTGTAGGTGGCGCACCTTTTTTAATATTATGCAAAGGAGAAAATTCCTTATAAGCTTCTCCAATACGGTCAAAGCCATATCCTCCCGGACCATTATCAATTACCGGATTAAACAATA
>TARA_B110000037_G_scaffold60664_1_pt1 | contig 25751 bp, 26 predicted proteins | sample TARA_B110000037 | Tara Oceans TARA_B110000037 (sample SAMEA4397196) | marine metagenome | biome: Polar Biome; feature: [MIX] marine epipelagic wind mixed layer (ENVO:01000061); material: water (ENVO:00002006), including particulate matter (ENVO:01000060) such as... | depth 10-100 m
TTACTAGCCCATTCCAGTATATTTTTTTTATCAAAAGGTGGGGTGCATATTAAGCCAGACTCAATATATTCTGAATCAATATTAGTGTACTGAAATAGTTTTTTAGAAAAATCTTTATAAAATTTTGATGCATTTTTACATAAATCAAAAACTCTAGATTCGTATTCCCAAGGCATCAAAGGAAACAAAATACCAGCACCAGCCCAAGTTGATTCTGACCCTAGTTGAGATTTATCAACTATTGTTACATCAAACCCTTCTTCTTTTAATTTAATAGCAGTTAAGCACCCAACTACACCTGCTCCTATAACTACGATTTTTACATTCAATTTTTATTTACCAGTAATTGCATATTTTTCGAATAAATTTAAATCTTTCTGCAATCCCAAAATAACAATTGTATCGCCAATGTCCAGTTTAATATCCTCACGAGGTTCTACATCCTCAAGCATATTGGGTCTCCTTAAATATTGTATTTCAATATTAAATCTCTTCAATGGTAAGGTATTAATTAATTTACCTTTAATAAAAAAGTATTTTTTAATCTCTACTGAATGAAGTTGAAGGCGATCCTGAATATTATTTTCTTGATCTAAATCAGTTGCCCCTACAAAATAACCTCTAAACATTTTGTATCTTTCACTTCTAAAAATCCTTATTTTTTTTATCACATTATTTAATGGAATACCTAAAAGAACAAGTGCGTGTGATGCCAACATCAGACTGCCTTCTTGAACTTCTGGCACAACATCTGTAGCTCCAGCATTCTTTAATAACTCTACTGAAGATTCATCTTTTGCTCTCACAATAACAGGGAGGCTTGGATGAGATTCTCGAATAACATTTAATACTTTTTCAGTCGATCTATCTTCTGCATATGCAATTACAACTGCTTTTGCCCTTTCTAAGCCGGCAGCTTTTAAAACAATTCTGCGACTTGCATCTCCATACATTACATTTTCCCCAGCATTAGAAGCATCACTCACCCGATTCAAATCCATATCAATAGCGATGTATTTAATATTCTCATCTTTTAAAAACCTACCTAGATATTGACCGCTTCTTCCATAGCCACATAAAATCACATGATCAGACATATCGTGCCCTATTCCTTCAAGTTGCTTCATCATTGTTTCTGTTTTTTTAGAATACCCCTTAGCGATATATCTTGCGATTCTTCCATTGAATGGTATTAATATTGGAGCCAATAACATCGATAATAAGCAAACAGATAATATAATCTGTAGAATTTCCCCTGAAATTATTCCGCTTTTTTGTCCAAGCGCTAAAATTACAAAACTAAACTCGCCTGCTTGCGAAAGAATAATTCCCGTTCTAATTCCGACCCCAAGTTCATATTTAAAAAAACATGTAAGAAGGGTTATTAAAATTATTTTAAAGAAAGTAAGACCAATAAATAATAAAAATATTAATAAAAAGTTATTACTAAGGATATCTAGATTTAGCATCATCCCAACACTAATAAAAAATAGCCCCAGTAAGATATTTCTAAATGATGTTATATCTGACTCTACTTGATGCCTATAACGAGTTTCTGAAATTAACATTCCAGCTAAAAAGGCCCCTAAAGCATAGGAAAGACCTGCTAGTTTTGTTACATATGCAAAAATTAGTGTAATCATCAAAACGTTTAAAACAAATAATTCCCTAGATTTATTCCTTGCAACAATACCAAACCAAAAATTCATGACCGGCTGACCAGCTTTAAAAACAATAAATAATAATAAAATTATTTTTGCTAAAGAAAAAATTATGAGTTCAAATAAATTGGTATCTTGAGAATTAAAAACAGGGATTAAGATTAGGATAAAAATTACTGCAATATCTTGAAACAATAAGATACCTATTGCAAGCCTACCGTGTCTACTATTTAGATCGATTCGCTCCATTAAAATTTTAGAGACTATTGCTGTTGAAGACATAGTTAGTGCAGATCCAATAATAAATGCTGTTGGAAGATTTAGGCCAAAAAATACTCCAATTAATATAACGGTAAAAATTGTTATTAAAACCTGAGAACCACCTAAACCGAAAAGAATATTTCTCATAGAATTTAATTTAGGTAAGCTAAACTCTAATCCTATAGTAAACATTAAAAATACTATGCCAAACTCAACAAAATGCCTACTTGACTCTGAATCTGGTAAAACTCCAATCGCATGAGGCCCTAAAACCAAGCCAACAACAAAATATGCAATCATTGGAGGTAATCTCAAATAGCGGAAAAGAGCCACCATTAAGACTGAACTGACTAACAATAAAATAATTAATTGGATTGATTCAAACATAACCACTAGTATGACTTAAGATATGCTTTATTCTACTATCAAATCAATCTATACTTTCATGATAATTCTAATTTTATTAAAACAAGAAATTTTCTATGAATGCACAAGAAATTATAAAACGAGCTCAAGATGTTTTAAATATTGAGGCAAAGGAAATACAGAAATTAAGTTCTGGTATATCAGAAGACTTTGTAAAAGCTGTATTTGAAATCTTGGATTGCAAGGGAAGAGTGGTTCTTAGTGGAATTGGTAAGTCTGGCCATATAGCTGGGAAAATTGCTTCAACATTTGCAAGTACAGGGACTCCTGCTTTCTTTATGCATCCTGGTGAAGCTAGCCATGGTGACTTAGGTATGATAACTGAAGATGATATTGTTATATTTCTTTCGAACTCCGGCCAAAGTAATGAGTTAATATCAATTTTACCAACTATTAAAAGAATTGGGGCTAAAATTATAAGCATAACAGGTGATTCTAGCTCTAACTTAGCTGAACAAAGTAATATTCACATTAGTGCGAAAGTTACCAAAGAAGCATGTCCACTTGGGCTTGCGCCTACAGCAAGCTCAAGTGCCTCTTTAGCCCTTGGGGATGCTTTAGCAATTTGTGTTCTAGATTTAAGAGAATTTACAGCAGAAGACTTTGCACGCTCTCACCCCGGAGGAAGCCTTGGTAAAATTGTTTTAGTTAAAGATATTATGCTTGACTTAAAATCAACACCAATGATAAATATTGACGCCAGCATAGAAGATGCAATCAATGAAATTTCTTTAAAGAAAGTTGGATTTACAGCAGTCATAAGCGCAGATGGTCAGCCTTTAGGTATTTTCACCGACGGTGACTTAAGGAGATCTCTTCTTGATGGAAAGAAAATTAATTCTCCCATAGATAAATCTATGAAAAAAAATCCAATAATTTTACAATCTGATCAAATGGCAGTAGAAGCAGTTAAAATTATGGAGAAACTTAAAATTACAGCCTTACTAGTTACTGACTCTAATAAATCACTAATTGGTGCCCTAACAATACAGAATTTATTTAAAGCCAAAATAATTTAATTTATATAAAACATTGAATAAACTTTCCACATTTTTCGTTGCAATTTTCTTAATACTTATTGCTTTAACTAGCTACTGGCTAAAACAAGAAGTTGATAAAGAGTATATTGATAAAAAAAGAGACTTTAACAGTGGTCCTGATTTTTTCTTAAATAATTTTATAACAACACAAACTAATAAAGACGGAGAAATTAAGTACAAATTAAAAGCCAAAGAAATGAAGCATTATAATTACTCGGACAAGGCTTTTCTCATTCAACCCTTCTATACAAAATATGAAAATGGCAAGCCTCATACATCTATCAAGAGTATCGCTGGTGAAATTAATAATAAAGGAGATGAAGTATTTCTTAAAAAAAATGTTGAGTTAGTGCGACTACCAACGGCAAAAAAGAAAATAATGAAACTTTTTACAGATGAATTAAATATTTTCACTAAACTTGATCTTGTAACAAGTGACAAGCCTGTAAAAATAATACAAGAACCAGATATTGAAATTGATGGTATTGGAATGAAGTATGATAAAAAAGAAGGGACAATTAAATTACTAAGTAATGTGAAGGTCTATTATGAAAAACCACAAAAAAAATAAACTATTATTTTTAATATTTATATTAATGTCATCTTTAGGAATGGCAGAAAAATCTGATAGAGATAAACCAATAGAAATAGAGGCGGATACAATGACAGTTGATGATACCAAAAGTATTAGTACTTATACTGGAGACGTAATACTTACACAAGGAACGTTAATTATTCATGCAGATACATTAATTGTTAGAGAGGATAAACAGGGCTTTACTCATAGTACCTCTTTAGGAAAGCCAGCAACCTTTAAGCAAAAGATGGAAGGAGAAGATGAATATATAGATGGAGAAGGGCTTAGAATAGAATATGATGGGCATATGGATAAAGTTCACTTATATGAAAAAGCATATGTAAAAAGAGGTGTAGATGAGGTATGGGGGGATTATATAATGTACGATGCTAATAGCGAATTTGCTCAAGCGCTATCTGGAGATACTAAAAATAAAAATGGAGAAGTCAGTAAAAAAGGACGGACAAAAGCAATTATAAATCCTAAAAAAGAAAATTAATAATGTCAGAATTAATAATTCAAAATATTAAGAAAAGCTATAAAAGCAATGTTGTTGTTAAAGATATTTCATTATCCATTAAAAGTGGAGAAGTTATAGGCTTATTAGGTCCAAACGGAGCAGGAAAAACAACATCTTTTTATATGATAGTTGGACTAGTTACTTCGGACCATGGAAATATTTTAATCGACAATAAAAATCTAACGAAAATGCCAATTCATAATCGTGCAAAAGTTGGTATTTCATACTTACCTCAAGAACCATCAATCTTCAGGAAAATGACAGTTTCAGAAAATATATTATCAATTCTAGAATTACGAAAACTCTCAAAAAAACAATTAACAGAAAAACTAGAAATTTTATTAACAGAGTTAAATATAGAACATATAAGAGATAATTCTGCAATCAGTCTATCAGGGGGGGAAAGAAGAAGAGTAGAGATAGCAAGATGTCTTGCAACAAATCCAAAATTTATTTTGTTAGATGAGCCATTTGCTGGAATTGATCCAATTGCAGTAATAGATATTCAAAAAATTATTAAACACTTAGCCGCAATTGGTATTGGTGTATTAATAACTGATCACAGCGTTAGGGAAACACTTGGAATTTGTGATCGTGCATATATAGTTAACCAAGGTAAAATTTTTGCTTCAGGCCCACCATCAGAAATAACTTCAAACCAAAAGGTAAGAGACATCTATCTTGGCAAAAATTTCACTCTTTAGATATGAAATTAAGTTTTAATCTAAAGCTATCACAATCTCTAAAACTTACTCCTTTACTTCAGCAATCAATAAAATTTTTACAGGCATCTCAAGCAGAATTAAATGATCTGGTTGAAGAATATTTAGCTGAAAATTTGTTTCTTGAAGAAGATGGCAACGAATCAAAAAACCATATAGATAAGTATAAAAATAATGTTAATAACACTTCTATTAGTCAAAATTACAATATTTTTGAAAATCAAATTAAAAACCAAACATTAAAAGAATATCTAATTGAAAACATATCTATTTTATCTTTTACAGATAGGAATCAAGTTATTTTTTCATTTTTGATTGATTATATTGATGACAATGGATACCTATCAGAAAATTTAGAAAAAATAAGAGAAGAAATTCCATATGACCCTTTAGTTGATTTAAAAGAAATAGAAATATTACTAAAATTAATACAAAATGCTTCTCTTCCAGGAATTGGTGCAAGAAATCTAACAGAATGCTTAAACCTGCAATTAGATATTATTAAAGATAATCCTAGAATTATTAAAATAGCAAAGATAATTTCAAATAAATACCTAGGTTTACTTGCTAGTGCAAATCTTAAGCAACTAAAAAATAAAATAGATTGTGAAGAAAACGAACTAAAAAATGCAATAGAAATAATTAAAAAACTTAATCCTAAACCAGGCTTAACATTCCAAAAAATAGAAAATACTAATTACATCAGTGCCGATGTGACTGTAAAAAAAGTTAATGGCGATTGGGTTGTTGAATTAAATAACGAACAATTTTTTAAAGTAAAAATAAATAGTGATTATGAAAATATTTTATTAGATAAAAACAAAAGCAATTTAAAAGATCAGTTTCAAGAAGCTAAATGGCTTGTTAAAAATCTTCAACAACGATCAATATCAATATTGAGAGTTTCTCGTTCAATAATTGAAAGGCAGATTGATTTTCTTGAAAAAGATGAATCATACATTAAACCACTCACACTAAAAGATATTGCATTTGAATTAGAGCTTCACGAATCAACAATTTCACGAATTACTAGTAATAAATATATATCTACTCCACACGGAATATTTGAATTAAAGTATTTTTTTGGCTCTTCCATCAAAACAAAAGATAAGGAAAATTTATCATCAAAAGCGATTCTTTCTAAAATTAAGAATATTATTGACAATGAGTCTAAAAATCATCCATACTCAGACGAACAATTGTGTTTGCTGCTTAAACAACAAGGAGTTAATATAGCTAGAAGAACAATTACAAAATACCGTGAAATTCTCCGTATTTTACCGTCTTCTAAGAGAAAAATTATTTAAGGAAAGGTATGTATGAATATAAATATAACTGGGCATCATTTAGACATCACCCCTTCACTTCATGAACATATAACTAAGAAATTTCTAAAAATAAAAACGCATTTTGATTATGTTATAGATGTTAAATTTACACTAAGTGTTGAAAAACTAACTCATGTTGCAGAAGCTACTATTCACCTACCAAAAATTGATATTCATGCAAAATGTCAAGATCAAGATATGTATCATGGAATAGAATTGCTAATAAATAAGCTAGATAGGCAAGTTATTAAATATAAAGAAAAAAATAAAGATCACTACAATCAAAGATAGGACTTACTAGTTTTACTTTAGCAAACTAACAAATATAAAATTGAATTTATAACTAAAAATTTACTCAAATAAAATCTAACAAAATAAAAAAAATATGAACCCTTTACTAAAAAGAAATTGTCTCCCTTCCTTTGAAGAAATAAAAGTTGAACATATATCACCTGCTATTGATAAAATTATTACAGAAAATACTAATACTATAAAAATAATTGAAAGAGATAAGCAAAAACCTAATTGGGATAATTTTGTGAAACCACTTGAAAAATGTGAAGAGAGATTAAGTCGTGCATGGTCACAAATATCTCACCTAAACTCAGTGATGAATAATGATAGCCTTAGAAAGGAATACAATACAAATCTTATTAAAATTACAAAATACTATTCTACTCTCGGACAAAATGAAATTATTTATAAAAAATTTAAATCATTAGATAAGTCATCAGGAAAATTTAACTTAATTCAAAAGAAAATTATAAAAAATGAATTACTTGGCTTTAAGCTTGCTGGAGTCTCTTTACCTAAAATTAAAAAAAATCAATTCAAAAAAATTAAAAATCAATTATCAAAGCATTGTTCTAAATTCGAAGAAAATGTCCTTGATTCTGTCAATGAATTCAGTCTTCTTATTAAAGATGAAAGTAAGCTTAAAGGTATTCCTAAAGATATTATTAATATGTCTAATGAAAAAGCAATTATTAATAATAAAGATGGGTGGCTTTTTACATTAGATTTTCCAAGTTATATTCCTGTCCTCCAGTATGCAGACGATCGAGAATTAAGAAAGCAACTTTATAGAGCATATTCAGTTAAGGCTTCGGAGTTGGCTGTTCCAAAGTTTGATAATACAAAAACTATTCGCCATATTTTAAAATTACGAAATGATCTGTCCTCTCTTCTTAACTATAAAAACTTTTCAGAAATGGCTTTAGAAACAAGAATGGCAGATACTGCCGATGAGATTATTACTTTTCTTCAAGACTTAGCAAATAAAGCAAAGCCCTTTGCAGAAAAAGATATGTTGGATTTAAACAGAATCGGGAAGGCTTTTGATATTGATATTCCTCAAGCATGGGATATTGCCTACTTATCTGAAAAACTAAAAAAAGAGAAGTTTGACTTCTCAGATACTGAAATTAAAAAGTATTTTCCAATTAATAAAGTAATAGATGGTCTTTTTGGTGTGGTATCAAAAATTTATGGCCTTTCTTTTAAAAAAACAAAAACTCAAGTTTGGCACAAAGACGTTATTTTTTATGAGATTTATAATGAGTCAAATAATTTATTAGGTCAATTTTATTTTGACCTCTATGCTCGAAAGAATAAAAGAGGCGGGGCTTGGATGGACGAAGCGATCTCCAAATATAATTTTGATGATGATTCTGCTTTACCTGTTGCTTTTCTAACTTGCAACTTTACAGCTCCTGTTAAAAATAAAAGTGCTTACCTTAATCACGATGAAATAGTTACTCTATTTCATGAATTTGGTCATGGGCTTCATCACCTTTTAACAGAAATTGACTATTATTCTGTTTCGGGGATTAAAGGAGTTGAATGGGATGCAGTTGAACTTCCTAGCCAATTTATGGAGAACTTCTGTTGGGAATGGTCAGTGATAAAAACAATGACTGAAAATATGACTACAAAAAAGAAAATGCCTAAATCTCTATTTAATAAATTACTTAAATCTAAAAACTTTCAATCTGGTCTTCAAACACTTCGTCAGGTTGAATTTTCTTTATTTGACATAAAGCTTCATAGCAATACTTATAATCATAAACAAAAATTTTTAGATATTTTAGAAGAAGTTAGAGATGAGGTTGCAGTAATTAGGCCTCCAAAATGGAATAGATTCTCCCATAGTTTTTCTCATATTTTTGCTGGGGGCTATGCTGCAGGATATTATAGCTATAAATGGGCTGAGGTTCTTTCTGCAGATGCATACAGTATGTTTGAAGAGGAAGGAATATTATCAAAAACTACTGGAGAAAATTTCAAGCGTGAAGTTCTTTCTAAAGGTGGTTCTCGTGGTGCCTTAGATTCATTTACTGCATTTCGAGGGAGGCCTCCAACAATTGATGCATTGCTCAAACATCACGGACTAAAATTATAAAATGAAAATAGCAACATGGAATGTTAATTCATTAAAGGTTAGATTGCCTCAAGTTTTAGATTGGATAAAATCATCTAAAGTTGATGTACTCTGTTTACAAGAGACTAAACAAAACAATGATAATTTTCCTCATGAAGTATTCAAAAAATTAGGTTTATATTCTTACCACAATGGTCAAAATACTTATAATGGTGTTGCACTTATTAGTAATAAGCCTTTATCTAATATCTCGATAAACCTGCCACATTTTAACGATCCACAAAAAAGATTAATATCTGGAGAATACGAAATATCAAAAAATAACAATGTTGTAGTTATTTCTGCTTATATTCCGAACGGTCAGTCACTAGAATCAGATAAGTTTATCTATAAAAAGAATTGGTTACTTCATTTTTATAATTGGATTAAACAACTGACTAATGAAAAAATAATAATAACAGGTGACTTTAATATTGCTCCAGAAGATATTGACTGCCATGATCCTAAAAGTTGGGTTGGACAAATTCTAGTCTCTGAGGAAGAAAGACATTATTTTAACAAGATACTTGATATTGGCTTTGAAGATTCATTTAGAATACTTAATCCAGAAAGTAATGAGTATTCATGGTGGGATTATAGAATGGCTGGCTTTAGAAGAAATCTAGGTATGAGGATCGATCATATATTAATTTCAAAATCGATGGTCACCAACTTGAGTCAGTCTTATATCGACAAAGAGCCCAGAAAATTAGAAAGACCTTCAGATCATGCTCCTGTAATAACTGAATTTACAGATTAAAACTTAATCTTCAACTGCTTTAATTTTCTATATAAGTGAGTTCTTTCAATTCCTGATTTTCTTGCTAAATCAGCAACACTCGTACTATTTTTAAAATGAAAATCAAAATACATTTTTTCAAAATTATCCCTGGCATCTCTTAAAGGTAAATTAAAAAGATGGGTAGTATTGTTGGTATCTTCCTCATTTGTTTTTTCAATTGAATTGGTTATGCCCTTATTTAAAGAGCTTATATCTGCAATTGTAATTTTCTCTGATTCCGAACGAATCATTAAATTTAAAATAATCTTATCTAATATGTCAATATTAGTAATATCCTTGTTTACTCGTAACTCATTTAATGCGGAGATTTCAAACTCTTTAAAGCCAAAATCTTTATTTTTTTCAAGGTAAAAGTTTAATATAGCCACAGATAAATCAGGAATTAAATCTTTGTTTCCGTTTAAATCTGGCATTTCGAGTACATTCTCTCCAAAGTTACTATCAATTAATTTTAAAGTTCGAAAACTTTCTTCATTCATCGATCTTTCAATAAATATTATTTTTATTTTAGAGATATTTATTTCTTCAACTAAAGAAATGAATATATTTTTTTTGTCATCTGCATATTTACAAAAACCATCAATAACTATAAATTTTGTTCCTTTAGCTTGAGCAACCTTAATAATATTTTGGGAAATTAGATCTTGTGAGTCAATATTGAAAGAACTACTGCTTATCAATAAATTCTTACAAACATTTATAAAATTCCCTTTTGAACCAACTAAAGCAGAGAAATATGTATTTTTTAACTTCTGAATACTATTTTTAAAATCATTTATATAATTAAGTCCACTACTTTCTATAAAATCTTTATCTATTTTATCAACCTCAACTGTTTTCTTCAGTGCTCCTGATATTGATTTTAGTAACTTTTGAAGTGAAATTGGTTTTTCAAGAAAATCTGTTGCTCCTATTTTAGTTGCTTCAATAGCAGTATCTATGGTTCCATGACCAGACATCATTAATACAGGACAATCTATTTCTTTATTCTTTGCCCAACTCTTAAGTAAAGAAATCCCATCTGTATCCGGCATCCAGATATCCAAGAGTATTAAATCTATTTTTTGTTTTTTTTTAATATTGATTGCATTAGCTGCATTATTTGCTAAAAAAACATTAAATCCTTCGTCGCTTAAAATATCGCCTAAAGAGTCCCTGATATCTTTTTCATCATCTACAACTAATATATTTGTAATCTTTTTCAAAATAAATTTATTTCTTATTTGGTAGCATAATTGTTATTTTCACTCCATCTTTTATACGGTTTTCTATTTTAATAGTCCCATTATGTTCTTCAATAATTTTATTTACAATTGCTAATCCTAGTCCAGTCCCATTATCTTTAGATGTTACATATGGCTCATATATTCTATTTATTATATCTTGTGGAATACCAATGCCGTTATCCTGAATTATGATAACTACCTTATCTTTTTGTTGGGTTAATGAAACAATAACCTCAGGCTTCTTAATTTTTTTAAGGGCATCTTTTGAGTTATCAAAAATATTTATTAATACCTGTCTTAATTTATTTTCATCTGCTTCAATATAAATAGAATCTTTTTTTATTTTTAAATTGATTAAAAATGACTTATTAGTATATAAATCAACTACCTCTTCTAGCAAGAGCTTTATGTTTAGTTTATTTTTTTGTATTCTTGGGGTTCTCGAATATTCTGAAAATTCATTAACCATAACTTTTAGAGCATTTACTTGCTTAACTATTGTGGTGGTTGAATTATCTAAGATGCATGCATCTTCTTTATTTAATTTTTTGCTAAATTTATGTTGTATTCGTTCTGCTATTAACTGAATTGGTGTTAAAGGATTTTTAATTTCATGCGCTAATCTTCTTGCAACCTCTCCCCAAGCTATTTGTCTTTGAGCTTTTGTAACCATGGTTATGTCATCTATTACCAAAACATAAGATCCTTCAACTTTTTCAGCTAAGGGTGAAATCTGTAAAATAATTATTTTTTCTTGCTTGTTAAGTTGAAATTTGAACTCTGTACTAATCTGCTTCTTATTTTTTTTCGGATTTTCAAGGTATGCCTCAACAAAATTCAATAAACCTTCATATGCTTTTTGGTTTTTAATAGCATCAGTTATTAATTTACCTTTAGCATTTGATGATTTAAAGTTAAGCATTTTTGATGCAGACTTATTATATAGTCTTATTTTTTTAGAGTTATCAATTACTACAACTGCAGTAACTAAATTAGTAAGAATTATTTCTAAAAATGATCTTGCTTCTTCTAAACTATTTCTATTTTTTTTTGCATTTTGAGTAGCAGAATCAAGCTGACTTGTCATACTATTAAAGGACTTTACTAATAAGCCTAATTCATCTTTTCCAGATTCCGGAATAAACTTCTTATAATTACCCTTAGCAATTTCTTTGGTTGCATCCGCTAGCATTGCCAATGGTCTTGAGAATTTACGACTAAGAATAAATGATATGGCTACAGAGGTCAAAATTGCTAGTAATAAAACAAGTGTCAATGTTAGGGTATAAATTATTTTTAATGAGTTTCTACTATATGTTAATTGTTGATATTCCTCATAAACAGATTCGACTGATACTGCAATATTTGAAATTGATGGAGGTATTGGCTGTGTAAGCATTAATATCTGTTGTTGTGAACTAACATCTAATACATTTTTAAGTTTAGCTTTACTGGATTCCACTGGAATAAAAGCTTTCAACATTATTTCTTTATCGCCCGTTTTGTTATTATCTGAAAATTCAATTTTAATAAAAAAATCTTTACTAGCTTTTGCAATATCATCACTATCAATTAATGGCGGAATTAGGTCTTCTTTTGAACTTGAAATTAAATTAATACTGCCGTTCTTATTAAATAATATTGCATCTTGTATTCCAAATTTTTCTCTCATATCAATTAATAATCTTTGCCTTTTTTCAGGAAGAGTATTTGATAATGAATATGCAATACTTTTACCTTTTAATTTAATATCATCAACTAGTATATCGACTGTTTTTTGCCCTAAAGTAAGCCCGCCTTCAAGAGCTGTTTCAACCCTAACATCAAACCATGATTCAATTGATTTAGTTAAAAAATTGACAGAAACAAGATAAACAATTGAAACAGGTATTAAAACCATTAAGCCAAAAGACATTACCAATCTTAATGTTAGCCTACTCCCAATTATTTCCTTTTTAACACTTTGTAAAAGACGAAAAACTTGAATTGCTATTAAAACTATTAGTGAGAAAACAAAAAATACAGATAGCATCACTAGAAATCGAAAGGTATCACTTGAAATTAAATCAGTATTTGATAAAGACTTTGCTAATAAAATTAAGAGTGCAATGCCTATTATTGCAACTGTTGTGATTATATATTTCAATTTAATCCCCCCAGCCAATACTCATACTTCCTAGATTCAATATTCCATGACTTATCAAAAAAGTTTACCTGTAATGGCTTAGGTAATTTTTTCTTATCGAGTTTCACTTTTATTACAATGTAGTGATCTTCAATATTTGCTGAAGTAGTAATATTTAAATACAGGTCCTTAACTTTATTTAAGGATTTAATTGCTTCACCTAAATCAATAAATTCTTTTTTTTTGTTATTTATATCTTTAATTTCATAAACTTGTTTTAATGTTTTATATTTAATACTGAAAGAATTCTCGAAATTCTGAATTTTTTGATCAAACCAAAAATTATTTCTTTTTAACACTTTACAAACTACTTTAAAGTCAAAAGGTATCCCTTTATTAATTGCACTTTTAATGGTCTCAGATAATGTAATTTTTTGGATAAATCCAATAGAAATACTATCTTCTTTTTTTTCAAAATAAAAATCTTTAATTTCAATACTTTTTTCTTCCTCGAAAGCATTTAAATTTGCTGAAAACAGAAAAAATACCATTGCAGCATATAAATTATTATTATTTTTCAAGCAATGCATAAAATAAACCATCATGATTTTGATTTGGGATTAATTGGTTATCAATAGAAATTACATTATCTGGAAATTTTATTTTTATCTCTTTTACTTTATTATTTTTTTTAAATTTTTCAATCACTACTCTATTTTCATCCTTAAAGATTGAGCAAGTAACATAAAGTAATTTACCTTTTTCTTTCAACATTACCCATGATGCTTGTAATAATTCTAATTGTTGTCTGCTAAAAAATTCTATATCTGATTCCCTTCTCAGCCATTTAATATCTATATGTCTTCTTACGATTCCTGAAGCACTACATGGTGCATCAAGCATTATCCTATCAAATTGCTCTCCATCCCACCATTTATTATTTAGATCTACTTTTGCATTAATTACTTTTGCATTTAAGCCTAATCTCTCTAGATTGTCTTTAATCATCTCAGATCTTTTATTATTTGCCTCTACTGCGATTAGTTCTATCTGCTGTAATTCCAACATATGACATGTTTTACCTCCAGGGGCAGCACATAAATCTAAAACTTTGTGACCCTCTTTTAAATCTATTAAATGCCCAGCCAATTGGGCGGCCTGATCTTGAATTGATACATATCCATCAATAAAATTTGGAATTTGATGAACATCAGTGGGTTTTTTTAAAATTAATACTTCTTTACTTATTACTGAATAATCGATTCCTTTATCTTTTAAGTTTTTCTCATAAACTTTAGGGCTAACTTTTCTTAGATTAATTCTTAAACTTAAGGAAGGGTGTTTGTTACCAGACTTTAGTATTTCAAACCAGTTTTTAGGGTACTCATTTTTAATTTTTGTTACCCACCAGTCTGGATAGTAAAGGCTTGATTCTTCATCCTGCTCTGCTTGCTCTCTTAGACTATCTTTATCTCTTAAATAATTTCTTAAAATAGCATTTACGAAATCACATTTTTTTGAATTTATTTTTTTACATGCATTAACCGCTTGATTAACGATAGTAAAATCTGTAGCCCTATCATGATTAATTTGATACAAAGCTACATAAAGAAGACACTCTATAGAATTATTATCGATTCTTCTCTTTACTAACTTATTTATGATAAATGAGGACTCCCCTAAAAACCTTAATGCTCCATATACCAAGTTTTTTATTTCTGGCTTATTTATTTCTTCTAATTTTTGATTGTATTTTTTAAAAAATACTAAAAAAGTCTTATCAAGGTTCTTTCCTGACAATACATTTTGTAAAATTAATGACGCAATCCATTGCGATACATTCATTATGTAATTGATTCTCCGGTTACCACACTATAACCATGAATGAATTCTTTAGCTGTCATTGATCTTGACCCCTCAGGTTGAATTTTTATTATTTTTATTGCTTCATCATGCAATTGTAAGTATAAATTTTCTTTTACAATTAAAAAATTACCTGGCAATAAATTAACTATAGAGTCTATTTTTATACTAACAATATCTGCTTCCCAAATTTTAATTATTTTTTCTCTAAAAAAACAATGTACTACTGGATAGGGATTAAATGCTCTAATTTTCCTACAAACAATATGTGCAGAATCATTTTTATTAAGAAGAGATTCAGTTTTTTTAACTTTATGTGCGTAGGATGCATCGGCATCATTTTGATTTACTGCATTAATGATATTACCTTCCTTTATTTTTGTAATCACTTTCAGCATCAACTTTGCCCCTATTTCTGACAACTTTATATTTAAATCTCCTGTTGTGTCTGAGTCCTTAATTACAACATTCTCTTTTATTATAATTGGACCTGCATCCAATTCTGGAATTACACGCATTATTGTTATCCCTGTTTCTTTATCGCCAGCTTCTATAGCTCTATGAATTGGTGCAGCACCTCTCCAACGAGGCAACAACGAAGCATGAATATTATATTTATGTTTAAAATAATTTAAAAAATCTGTCGGCATGATAAGTCCATATGCTACTACTATTAAAACATCAGGATTTAATGATAATATTTTATTTTCTAAATCCTTATTTTTTGATAGTTTTTCTGGCTGATATAAAGGTAACTTATTTTCAATCGCATATTTTTTAACAGGGCTAGGGTTGATTTTCATACCTCTTCCTGATTTTCTATCAGGCTGTGTGATGACTAGACTAATTTCATATCCTGAGTCATGTAATAACTTTAAAGTTGGAACTGAGAATTCTGGAGTTCCTGCAAAAATAATTTTAAGTTTTTTATTTTGCATTTAAATCAGGCATTTGATTGTTTATTTTTTTTAATCATTTTTTTTTTAATTCTATCTTTTTTTAAAAGAGATAAGTATTCAACAAATACTTTGCCCTCTAAATGATCCATTTCATGTTGTATACATACGGCCAATAACCCTTCAGCCTTAATTTCAAATTCTTTTCCATTAACATTAAGAGCTTTAACCCTAATATTTTTACATCTTTCAACTTTTTCATAAATACTTGGTACTGACAAACAGCCCTCTTCTAAGTTTTGAATTCCAGATGATTCTATTAATTCCGGATTAATCAAAACAACTAAACTATCTTTATCTTCTGAAATATCAATTACGATGATTTTCTTATGAAAGTCTACCTGTGTGGCAGCTAGACCAATTCCCTTAGCGTGATACATGGTCTCCACCATATTATTAACGAATGTCTTAATTTTTATATCAAAAACTTCTACTTTACTTGCAACCTTATAGAGTCTCGGATCAGGATAGTTTAATATTTTTAAAAGTGACATAATTGGTATTGATTAATAATTTATTAACTGATAAATTTATAATAATCTTAAATTACTAAATATTTTAAAATTAAACTATATTATACTGTTAACTTAAATTTTTTCTTTTAATTTAAACCCCTGATACCATAAACTAGTCTTATAACCAATGAGGATAAATAATGTTTGATTTGCTAATTTATATGTTTGAAAATTATTTAAGCTCTAAGCCTCACTCTGACTTTACAAACATAACCCAAGAGCTCGAAGCTGCAGGGTTTGATAATAAAGAAATTAAGAATGCCCTTGACTGGTTTACTCAACTTGAAAAATTAGCTGATAAAGATAGCATTTTAATTAAACATAAATGTGAAAATTATTTAAGAATTTTTACAGAAAATGAAAAAAATAAAATCACTACTGAAGGACTCGGCTTTATATTATTTCTTGAACAAGCAAATATTCTTAAATCAGGTGAGCGAGAAATAATTCTCGACCAAGCTATGGTGATTAATCAAAAAACAATTAGCCTCAATGAAGTTCGTTGGATCGTAATGATGACTTTATGGCAAAACGGCAGGGAAAATGATTATTTATTTGTTGAAGATGCTCTCTATAAGCCTGAGCAGAACAGAATGCACTAGTCACTGATATTTTTTACGATTTTCGAGATAATCCCTGCTTCATTTAGAGTATAGAAGTGAATGCTTGGAACACCATATTGAATAAGAGTCTCACAAATTTCAGAAATAACATCAACACCAAAAGCTCTAAGTGAAGGAATATCATCTTGATAATCCTCTAACCTCATTCTAAGCCACCTAGGAATTTCTGCTCCGCAGTTATTTGCAAATCTGGATAATTGCTTAATATTGTAGATTGGCATTATTCCTGGAATAATTGGAATTGAAATAGAGTTTTTCTGGCACTCTTCAATAAATCTAAAATATGCATCTACATTGAAAAAGAACTGTGTTATTGCTGAATCTGCACCAGCATTAACTTTATTCTTAAAATTAGAAAAATCTTTAAATGCATTATCAGCTTCTGGATGAAATTCTGGGTACGCTGCAACTTCGATATAAAATTTGTCTCCCATTTCATCACGAATAAACGCTACTAGCTCATTTGCATAATTAAGATCGCCATGACTAATTGTGCCAGAAGGATTGTCCCCCCTTAACGCAACAATATGGTCTATCCCTTTACTCTCATATTGTTTCAATAATTCAAGGATCTCGCTTTTGGGTGATGATATACAAGATATATGTGGCACCGCTTTTATGCCTAAAGATCTAATTTCTAAAACAGTTTTTAACGTTTTTTCTTTAGTTGACCCGCCTGCACCGAAAGTAACAGAAATAAACTCTGCATCAAGCAACCGAAGTGCTTCCGTAGTTTTCCTTAATTTTTGAATTCCCACCTCTGTCTGAGGCGGAAAGAATTCAAAACTTACCGATGGTAGCTTTGGCATATTAAAATTTAATAGCGATAACTATCATTTTTAAAAGGCCCAGAAACGGGAACATCAATATATTTCGCTTGTTCTTTGGTCAGCTCTGTAAGCTCAGCATTTAAAGTAGTCAATTGAAGTCGAGCTACTTTTTCATCTAAATGCTTAGGTAACGTATGAACTCCCAATGGATAGCGATCTTGTTGATTAAATAATTCAATTTGTGCTATCACTTGATTTGCAAATGAAGATCCCATGACATAACTGGGGTGGCCTGTGCCACACCCAAGATTAACAAGACGACCCTTTGCTAACAAAATAATTCTCTTGTTGTCAGGGAAAATCACATGGTCAACTTGAGGTTTTATTTCTTCCCATTTATATTCTGACAATGAGGCAACTTCAATTTCATTGTCAAAATGTCCTATATTACATACTATTGCTTGGTCCTTCATTTTCAGCATATGGCTATGGTTAATAACGTTATAATTTCCCGTTGCTGAAACAAAAATATCAGCATGCTCTGCTGCATAATCCATAGTTACAACTTGATAACCTTCCATTGCTGCCTGAAGCGCACATATTGGATCAACCTCAGTCACCCAAACTTGTGCAGATAAAGCTCTTAAAGCTTGAGCTGACCCTTTACCAACATCACCATACCCACAAACAACCGCTACTTTCCCAGCAATCATTACATCAGTAGCTCTTTTGATAGCATCAACGAGTGATTCACGGCAACCATATAAATTGTCAAATTTAGATTTTGTTACTGAATCATTTACATTAATTGCAGGAAATGATAACTCATTATCTCTAAACATTTGGTATAAGCGCATTACGCCAGTTGTTGTTTCTTCTGTTACGCCCTTAATATGTGAAATTCTTTCAGAATACCAGCTAGGACTTGTTTTCAGTTTGTTTCTAATAGCATTGAATAAGCATACTTCTTCTTCTGTTGATGGCTTTTCAAGAACTGAAAGATCTTTTTCAGCCTTAACTCCAAGATGAAGAAGAAGAGTCGCATCTCCGCCGTCATCTAAAATCATGTTTGTATATTTACCATCTGTCCATTCAAAAATACGATGAGTAAAATCCCAGTAATCATCTAAACTCTCGTCTTTAAATGCAAATACAGGAGTTCCACCTTCTGCTATTGCAGCAGCAGCATGGTCTTGAGTTGAATAAATGTTGCAAGATGCCCAGCGGACCTCAGCACCTAAATCGACTAAGGTTTCTATTAAAACTGCAGTTTGAATAGTCATATGCAAGGAGCCAGTAATTAAAGCCCCCTTCAATGGTTTTGAGCTCTCATACTCAGCTCTTATTGCCATTAAACCAGGCATTTCTGTTTCAGCAATTGCAATTTCTTTACGACCAAAATCAGCTAGACTGATATCAGCAATAAGGTAGTCTTTAGTATTTAATTTTGAATCAGTCACAGTATTCATTTTTTCTCTCTTATAAATAAATGTGACCAGTGAGATGTTTTGTTCACCTAACATCCCGAACTGGCACGGGTTAATTATGGTGAACGCGGTTTACAAAAAAAATTGTATTCCGAGCCTGGGAAAATACTTGCAGCGTTCCTCGGATAACGACATGGTAATTCAAATATTAGTATAAATCAACCAGATACTAATCTTTATAGAGAAGCTAAAGCAGTTTTCTTATCTAAGGCTTCCCATGTAAAACCTGGCTCATCTCTTCCAAAATGGCCATAAGCTGCAGTTTTGGTATAAATTGGACGAAGTAAATCTAAAGCCTTAACTATACCTTTGGGTCTTAAGTCAAAATGTTCAACCACTAGCTTAGATAAAATATCTTCTGAAACCTTTCCAGTCCCATAAGTATCAACCATAACAGATGTCGGTTGAGCCACTCCAATTGCGTATGAAACTTGAACTAAACACTTTTCCGCTAAACCTGCAGCTACAATATTTTTTGCAACGTATCTAGCAGCATATGCCGCTGAACGGTCTACTTTACTTGGATCCTTTCCAGAGAATGCCCCTCCGCCATGAGGTGCTGCCCCTCCATATGTATCTACAATAATTTTACGGCCTGTAAGTCCACAATCCCCTTGAGGCCCTCCTATAACAAAACGCCCAGTAGGATTAATTAAAAACTTAATATCCCCCTTAATTAAATCTTGAGGTAAGACAGGTTTAATTATTTCTTCAATCACAGCCTCTCGAAGATCATCAAGTTTTATATCAGGAGAATGTTGTGTTGATAAAACCACTGTATCAATCCTCTCAGGTTTATTATTTTTATACTCTACAGTCACTTGAGATTTTGCATCTGGTCTTAACCACTCTAACCCTCCATCTTTTCTTACCATAGCCTGACGCTCTACTAAGCGGTGAGCAAGGTGAATAGGTAAAGGCATTAATTCATCAGTTTCATCACAGGCATAACCAAACATAAGTCCCTGATCACCTGCGCCCTGATCTAAAGGATTATCCATAGCACCATCGACACCTTTAGCTATATCAGGCGACTGTGTATCATACTTAACAAGGACCTCGCAGCTTTTATAATCTATCCCGTATTCACTATCATCGTACCCAATCAACTTTAACGTTTTTCTTGTAATATCTTCATAATCTATTTTGGCTGTTGTGGTAATTTCTCCGGCAAGAACTACTAAATTTGTATTTGTTAATGTTTCTGCAGCAACCCTTGCTGCTGGATCTTCAGATAAAATAGCATCTAGAACAGCATCTGAGATTAAATCAGAAACTTTGTCAGGGTGCCCTTCTGAAACTGATTCTGAAGTAAAAAGAAAATTTTTCATAAAAACCTTAAGTTAAATTAATTATAACGAGCTAGAATAGCAAATAATAATAAAAAAAAATAGGGCTCATCAAAACTACATATGATTAATTTTACAAAAATGCATGGTATTGGGAATGATTTTGTTGTCATTAATCAAATGAATACCAATTTTAATTTAAACGAAAAATTAATAAAGTCTTTGGCAAACAGAAACTTTGGTATAGGTTTTGACCAGCTCTTAATTGTGGAGTCAACAAAAAATCCAAAGGCTGAATTTAAATATAGGATATTTAATGCTGATGGAAAAGAAGTCGAACAATGTGGAAATGGGGCCAGATGCTTCTATCGTTATATTCAACATCATAAATTAACACAAAATAAAATAGTCTTAGTTGAAACTAAATCTGGAATTATTGAGCTCACAGAAAAATCAGAAGAAAATATATCAGTAAACATGGGTCGCCCAGTACTTAAGACCTCTGGAACTAGAGATGATTATATTCTTGTCTCAATAGGGAACCCTCATGCGGTTATGACTGTTGCTAAAAACCCTAGTTGGGAAAAATACATAACGATAGGCAAAAAAATACAATCTAAATTTTCTGATGGAGTTAATGTTGGCTTTATGTCAATAATGGATAAAAAAAATATCAAATTAAAGGTTTTAGAAAGAGGGAGTGGGCTAACTCTTGCATGTGGATCTGGAGCCTGTGCAGCATGCGCTGTCGCAATCTCTAAAGGCTTAGTTGACTCTCCAGTTAAAGTTCACATGGATGGAGGAGATCTTGAAATCAAATGGGATGGGTCAAATTCAATGACCATGTCTGGCCCTGCTAAAATTGTTTACGAAGGGAAGGTAGACTTAAAATCAATTGCTGACAATGACTAATAAAGAATACATAAAAGCCTACACCGAATATATTACTTTTGAAAAAGGACTTAGTAAAAATACAATAAAAAATTATCTAAAAGATATTGTTAAATTAGAGGAATTAAATAATCTGAGGCCATTTAACAAGATAGAAATAGATAATATACGGAAAAATATTTCTTCACTTCACTCAAAAGGCTTAAATGGAAAATCTTTATCAAGAATGCTATCTTCCTGGAGAGGTTTTTATGAATTTTTAATTAATCGCTTTAATTTTATAAAAAATCCTATCATAGGCATTAAGGCTCCAAAATCATCTAAAAAACTTCCTCAGATACTTTCAGTAGATCAGGCAGTTAGATTAGTCGACATTAAAGATGAAAGTTTTTTAGGCATAAGGGACCACGCAGTATTAGAGCTTTTTTACTCGTCTGGCTTAAGGTTAAGTGAACTCACAAATTTAAATGAAAACGATATTAATCTTTCAGACGAAACAATTACAGTTATAGGAAAGGGAAACAAAACGAGAATTCTGCCGATAGGAGATATGGCAATTAAAGCAATAAAAAAATGGCTAACTCTTAGGTTGAAATTTTTAGACGGAAGCTCTAGTAATTCAGCTTTATTTTTAAGTAAGCGCTCAAAAAGATTAACTACTAGGGCCATACAGTATCGATTAAAATTTTGGGCGATTAAACAAGGAGTACCTGAAAATATTCACCCCCACCTACTTCGACATAGCTTTGCTTCTCATATCTTGCAATCTAGTCATGATTTAAGGGCTGTGCAAGAATTATTAGGGCATGAAAATATTAGCACCACACAAATCTATACTCACCTAGACCATCAGCATCTAACTGAAATTTACGATAAATCACATCCAAGAGCAAAGAAAAAATAAATAATTTTTATTGGCTATTGATGATGGAGAAAATTTAAATTATAGTGAATGTATGGATGAAGATATAAATCTACTTGAAAACAAACTTAATCAATTATTTGATTTTATAACAACTCTTAAAGAAGAAAATGCTGATTTGAAGCCAAGCCTCCAAAATGCTCAGCAAGAAATAATAGTTTTAAAAAATAAAATTAACGATGCAACTTTAAAAATGGAAAATTTACTTGCGCAATTACCGAAATAAACACCTTAATTGGATTTGGGATAGTTTTTGAAACAACTAGATATTAAATTACTTGGTCGTGACTTCAGTATTTCTTGCCCTGAAGAAGAGGAAGCTAATTTACTAAAATCAGTAAATTATTTATCGCATAAAATTGAAGAAATACAAAAGACCGGAAATGTAATTGGCGTTGATAAAACTATTATTATGGCAGCACTAAATATTACCCATGAATTTCTTAATCAAGAAGGTGGGTCTAATATCCATACGATGGATTACAAAAATAAATTATCTAATCTTGGGTCTTTGATAGATCAAGCATTAGATCAACATTAAGAATTAAATATTTGCTTTGATGTTGCTTAGATTATATATTCTTTGAACTAGTCTATAGCATCGGTTTTAGTCAATCAGATGTGGTGCGAGCACTCACGATTGGGTAACCTTTTAAGGGCTCTTGGCGAGTGCACCTAAAACTTCTTAGTCTATTACCACCTGAACTCATTGGTTCTAGATGCTAGTCTAGGCAACATCAAAGCGAATATATATGTAATTAAGGACTGATTCAAAATATTCTATAAAAATTTTGTAAGCTCTAATTTTATAAGAAATGATATTCATTTGCTTAAACCATGGTATTGCAAGTCAGCTATAGCAACAACCTCTAGTGCTTTTTCGTGAGTAGATTCAAGAATTACCGGCGGAGCACACCCAGCCTCGGCAGCCTCCAACCATCTGTTAGCGCATAAGCACCATCTGTCACCCTCTTCTAATCCTACAAAGTTATACTCCGGACGTGATGTACTCAAATCATTTCCTTGTGCCTTAGAAAAAGCTAGAAATTCATTATTTACCTCAGCGCAAATTGTATGATTCCCAGTATCTGATTGACAATGATCACATTCACCATTTCTAAAATAGCCTGTTAATGGATCTAAACTGCAAATTTTTAAAGGAGTTCCTAGTACATTTTTCTTTTCCATAATTTTTCTCTTGTATTAAACTTCTATTAACATAACAATAATATATTAATTAAGGAATATTTATATCATGCGCTACTGGCTAATGAAATCTGAACCATCTGTTTTTACAATTGAAGAATTAGAAGATACTCCAAAACAAACAGTCGATTGGATTCCAACAAAAGGTATAAGAAATTATCAAGCTAGGAATTTTATGAGAGATGACATGTCATTGGGTGATCAAGCTTTTTTTTATCAATCAAATTGTGAGACACCAGGAATTGTAGGAATAATGGAAATTACAAAACTTGCCTATCCAGATCCACTCCAATTTTTAAAAGAAAATAAATATTATGATCCAAAATCAACACCCGAAAATCCAAGATGGCTAAACGTCGATGTCACTTTAGTAAAAAAATTACCTTTGATTGAATTAAAAAAATTAAGATCCTACTCTGCACTAAAAGATATGATGATATTAAGAAAGGGTAACCGCTTATCAATCACACCAGTGACTCATAAAGAATGGTCATTAATTAATGAAATTTAATGACCATATTTTAATGTTTTACCAATTTTAATCATGATTATGCGAGCTATGATCATCGCTAACTTGGTCTAAGCTACCAATTGATTTTGGATAAGTTACTATTCCCCAAGGTATTCCAGAAATAGGGATTCTTTTGGTAATGTCTAAACTATCTGAATCAATAACTAAAACTTCATCCGACCTTCCACATGCAAGAAGAATATTTTTATTATCAGGAGTAAACGTAAAATGCCAGCATCTTCTTCCATCAGTCTTAATTCTACCTATTCTTTCAAAAGTTTTTCCATCGTAGACTTCTAAAGAACTTCTTTTCTTATAACCACCACTAGCCGCAACAAATAATTTATCTCCTTTAGCATTAAAGCTGACTCCATAAGGAGATTTACCTGTATGAAGGTCCTTTCCCGCATCAGAGAATTCAGTCATAACGGTTTTAATATGATTAAAATCTTTATCAAGAACGATAAAATTATCACTATGTTCAAGTGTTGCTATATAAAAGTTTCCATCTGGAGAAACTTTTATACCTCTAGGCCTTAAGCCATAAGCTTCTGCTTTAAAAGTTTTAAGCAAATCTCCAGAATCAAAATCATGAACAGTAACTGTATTGTCAGCTTCGTTCGTTACAACAATTTGTGAACCATCTTTGCTAAACTCGATACCTTCTGTTTCAGGGCCAGCAGTAATCTCTCTTATTTTTTTTCCGGAGGCAATGTCAACTACAGCAATTTTTGCTGGTGTCCTATCTTCATCTTCATCTTCTTCATGCATTTCTCCCTTAGCAGGTGGCTTTCCTTTTGAAGAAGGTTCTGTTGAAACAAAAACTTGCCCCTCATAAACTCTAACAAATTCAGGATTAATTCCTACATCAATATTTTTCTCTATTTCTTTTGTATTTAAATTTATTACAGATACATTAGCTCCAGCTTTATTAGCCGTAATTAAATATTTACCATCATCTGTTATACCTATCCCTCTTGGGTAGTCACCAGACTTTATAGACTCCACTAATTCCATTGTATTTAAATCGATTACCGAGACTCCCCCATCTTGAGAAGTAATATATGCTTTGCCTCGATCAATTTCTCCGCATCCTGTAATTAAACCAATTAAAAATAATAATTTAAACCACTTCATTTGAGAACTTCCTTTGATTAAAATAGATATTATATAGATTCATAAATATCACTCAAGTTATAAATTTATATTTTGTTTATTTATGAGTTTTTCCTAGAAATATTTTGTAAGCTTCATTATTAGTTTCATTGACATAGGTATATCCAAGATTCTTTAAAAATTCTTTGGATTCTGCTTTGCTTTCTTCATCGACTTGCATTCCTACCAAAACTCTTCCAATATCAGAGCCATGGTTCCGATAATGAAATAAACTAATATTCCAATGCCCCATTTTTTCTAGAAAATTTAAAAGTGCTCCAGGCTTCTCAGGAAACTGAAACCTATAAACAACTTCATTCTCTGCCTCTGGGGCATGTCCTCCAACTAAATGTCTCAGATGAAGCTTTGCCATTGTATTATGAGTTAAATCTATTGGTTCAAGAGAAGCTCTTTTTAAAACTTCAAATATTGATTTAGCTTCATCAAAGTTTTTTA
>TARA_B110000037_G_scaffold76930_1_pt1 | contig 25723 bp, 20 predicted proteins | sample TARA_B110000037 | Tara Oceans TARA_B110000037 (sample SAMEA4397196) | marine metagenome | biome: Polar Biome; feature: [MIX] marine epipelagic wind mixed layer (ENVO:01000061); material: water (ENVO:00002006), including particulate matter (ENVO:01000060) such as... | depth 10-100 m
ATTAAACATCATTAATAAAGAAAAAGAGGTAGTTCTCCCAATTCATCCAAGAACCAGAAAAATCATTGAGCAAAACAATTTGAAAGTGGAGTTTACCGTAATACCTCCAGTAGGATATTTCGATATGATTGAACTTCTTAAAAACTGTAGTTTGGTTATGACTGATAGCGGTGGGCTTCAAAAAGAGGCTTTCTTTTTCGGTAAATTCTGTATTACCATGCGAGACCAAACCGAATGGGTTGAGTTGGTTGAAAATGGATTTAACATAATTACCGGTGCTTCAAAATCAAAAATCTTAAATGCGTATAAGGATTCAATCAACAAGTCTGCAAATTTTAGTATAGATTTATACGGAGGCGGAAAAGCAGCTCAAAATATCGTAAAAGCTTTAAAAACACTTTGAATAAAATAGATAAATATGGATTAAACATTCATATATATCTGAGCTGTGCTATTGCTTTTTTAATACCTACGCTGCCCATTTTATTGCCAATATTTATTGGTTTAATATGTATAAATTGGCTTTTTTACATTATCAAAAATGGCATTTCTTTAAAAAGAATTGGGCATAATAATATTGCTATTGCAATGATTGGCTTTTACCTGATTAATTTGCTAGGCTTGATTATTACAGACCAATCTAACATGCGTTATGGCTGGTTTATGGTTGAAATTAAACTGTCTTTTATTCTTTTGCCTTTGGTTTTTCTAACTTCATATTCATTTTCAAAACATCAGTTAGACATGGTTTTGAAATCATTTTTACTTGGTAGTGTACTTTCAGGTACTTATCATCTTGTGAAAGTTGTTGTTGAAGTAAATACTGAAAACTTGTCAGCTCATCATTTGTTTGGTAAGTATTTTACAGCTCCATTACATCTTGGATATTATGCTCATTATTTGGTTTTTGCTTTTTTAATTTCCTATTCTTTTTTAATTCAAACAAAAAGTAAAACCTACCAAATTCTTTATGGAACATCTTTAGCTTTACTGCCTGTTTTTATTTTTTTCACCACTTCTAAAGCTGGAATTATTGGATTTTTTGTAGTGCTAACTGGAATATTAATTCACTGGATAAAGTCGAAATCAAGTAGGAAGAAGATTCTTTGGTCAGTTTCGACTCTTGCTATTGTCATGTTGGCCTTACAGCTTACTTATAACAGCAAAACTGCCTTAAGATTCCGTACAGCCTATAATTCATTGGTGCACACTGAAATATCACCAAGTTCATCGGCGAGTTCCCAAGCAAGGCTTTATGCCTGGAAAACAGCTTTGAGTTTGTTTCAGAACAATATAATAACAGGTGTAGGTACTGGGAATTTAAAAACGTACACATTAAATCATTATCAACAAAATGGATATATAGGTGTTTTAAAACATAAACTAAATGCGCACAATCAGTTTTTTCAAACAGCAGCCGCAACAGGCTTTGTTGGTTTGATTATGTTGTTAATTATTTTCTGGTTTATTTTAAATTATTCAGTTAAATACAAATCAATATTACTCTTGGGCTTTGGTACAATTATGTTTCTTTTTGCTTTTACCGAATCTATTTTCGAAAGGCAATCTGGTATTATATTTTTCACCTTTTTTGCACTGTTAATATCACAACTAAAAATCTCAAAAAATGATTCCATTCTCACCACCCCGAATTGATGAAATTACTCTTGAAAGCGTAAAGGAAACTTTACTGTCAGGATGGATTACTACAGGTCCAAAAACAAAGCTTTTCGAAAAAAAATTAGCTGAATATGTTGGATGTGAAAAAGTGATGGCATTAAATTCTGCCACAGCAGGATTAGAATTAATGCTTCGTTGGTTTGGGATCCAAGAAGGTGATGAAGTAATAGTCCCTGCCTATACCTATTGTGCAACGGCAAATGTTGTGGTGCATTGCGGCGCAAAAATTGTTTTTGCCGATGTGGGCCACGATTTTAATATTGATGTAAGTAAGCTCGAAGGATTAATAACCGAAAAGACAAAAGCAATAATGCCTGTAGATATTGCTGGTATGCCGGTTAATTATGATGAAATAATTGGACTAATTAATAAACCATCAGTCAAAGCAAAGTTTAATCCTCGAAATAAAAAACAGGAGGAACTTGGCCGCTTGTTTTTATTGGCGGATTCCGCACATTCTTTTGGCGCTAAGTACAAAGGAAAATTTACAGGAAACCAGGCAGATGCATGTGCTTACTCTTTTCATGCGGTTAAAAATTTAACTACTGCCGAAGGAGGAGGTGTTGCTTTAAACCTTCCTAAACCTTTTGATAACGATGATATTTATAAGTTTTTATGTTATTATTCGTTACACGGTCAAAGCAAAGATGCTCTAGCTAAAGCGCAGCTTGGTGGTTGGAAGTACGATGTAATTGGAGCTGGTTACAAATGCAATATGATGGATATACAAGCCGCTATTGGATTGGTAGAACTTGAAAGATACGGTAATGATACTCTTATTCGGAGGAGAGAAATTTTTGATAAATATACTGAGGTATTGTCAAATTGTGGCTGGGCTGAAACACCGGTGTACAGCACTGAAGATAAAGAATCATGTTATCATGTATACATGCTCAGAATAAATGGAACGGAGCAGCAGCGTGATAGAATAATTGAAGAAATTACAAAAAGAAAAGTAGCGGTAAACGTTCATTTTCAGCCTGTGCCTGGTTTTTCTTTTTACCAAGGATTAGGTTACAACGTGCACGATTACCCGAAAGCATATGAAAATTATACAAGAGAAATTTCACTGCCAGTATACTACGCATTATCTAATGAACAAGTTGGAATTGTATTAAAAGCAGTGATTGATTCTGCCGAATTGGTTCTAAATAATGGTTAAACGGCTATTTGATATTGTTTTATCTTTTTCGGCTCTGCTAGTATTATTACCGGTATTTGTTGTTATCGTTGTTCTGATTGTTCTTTCCGATGGGTTACCCGTGTTTTATAAGCAACAGAGAATAGGTCTTAATCATAAGGCATTTGGGTTGTTTAAATTTAGAACAATGGTTAAAAACGCCGATAAATCGGGCAAAATAACCATAGGTAAAAAGGATTCAAGAGTTACAACTATAGGGCACCTTTTACGCAAAACAAAGTTCGATGAATTCCCTCAACTTTTAAACATTATTAAAGGCGAAATGAGTATTGTTGGACCTCGACCTGAGGTTGAAGAGTATGTGAATTTGTATAAAGTTGAACATCAAAAAGTTCTTTCAGTTAAACCAGGTTTAACCGATTATGCATCTATTGAATATTCTAATGAAAGTGAGTTGTTGGGAGCTTCAGTAAATCCTCATGAAACATATATTAATGTTGTAATGCCTGCCAAACTAAGTCTAAATTTAAAATATATAGAGGAAAAAGGAATTATTACTGATTTGAAAATTATTTTTAGAACAATGGCAAAAATTTGGACCTAGACTTCTTTTGATTTAATACAAGTCATTAGTTCGTTTATCTCATTAACTTTTTCTTCATTTCCTAATGAATTAAAGCTATGGCTTAAATTGAATAATGCTCGGTAAATCATGTCAATCGGACCACATGGTTTAAAAAAGCTTTCGGCAGGATCGATTTTTAATTGCTCGCAAAATCGATAAATCTCATCTTTACCAAATACTCCGCCTTGACTAAATGGGTTTATGTAAAATAAAATATCGTCGCTATCCAGTTCATCTTTTAAAAATGCTTGCGCTTGATCGGCAAAACCGAGAATGAAATGTTTAGGTAAATTGATTCCAAAAACTGGCAATTTTAATTTTTGGCACAAATGGCTGTATAAAATACTCAATGAAAGGGGATTCCCTTTTTTTGTTTCAACCACACTCGAAATAAAAGAGTTTTGCGGAGAATGGTAGTTTTTAGTGTTGCCGCTAAATTTATAAACGTCATATAAAATATGATTGATTACCCTTATTTGTTCCATGGCAGTCAAGTTAGAATTTAACTCAATCCAAATGTCTTTTTCGATTTTATCAAGTTCTTTAAAAAAAGCAGCTCTGTTAAAATCTGGATATTGATATTTACTCAATATTAAAGCACCTTCCAGTAAATCTGGCCTATCTGATTTTGACCAATGGTCTAATTCTTTTTTTATTGATTTAAATTGAATCGAATGAATTACATCTTCGACTCTGTTCTGAAAAATTAAGCCATATTGATTACTTGACCAAGCATGTTCTAACCCATCAATAGCACCATACCCAAGCTCTTCAAGCTTTTGCTTGATATGGCTAAACATATCCGGATCCGGATCGTCTAATAAACTTATTAATGCATTTAGTTCTGGACTATTGTTCATCAGCAATTTTGATAACCCAAAACAAGAACTTTAAATCATGGATTTTGGATGCTCTTAACACTACTTATCCTCATTGAACTGTTAATCGTTGCAATGTGAGCTCTATCATTTCTTCTACAACCTTCTTATAGTCTTTGCTGTAGCTCTTTGTGAATCTATTTGCAATAATGGCACAAATTGTTACAGCATTGTGTCCTAATGCAGCTGATAGGCCATACAATGATGATGTTTCCATTTCGTAATTGGTAATCTGTAAGCCTTTATGCTTAAAATTGGTCATCTTATCATTTAAGTCTGGTTTTTTTAATCCTAGTCTTACTGACCTTCCTTGCGGACCAAAGAATCCATTTGCAGTAGCAGTTATACCATTGTACATTCCTTCTCCAAGTTTATCGAATAACTCATTGTTGCTCCTTACCAAATATGGAAGGGCCGAATCCAAATTCCAATTGGTTTGTTTTAAAAATTCATTCTGTAAATCGAGTTCATCAAGTTCATAATCGCAATCATAAAAATGCATAACACCATCAAAACCAAGTCCGTATTTACTAATTAGATGTGTGTCAACCGGTATGTTTTCTTGCAAAGAGCCCGATGTACCTAGCCTTATTAAGTTTAAACTTTTGAGTTCTTTTTTAGATGTTCTTTTCTCCAAATCAAAATTTACAGCAGCATCTAATTCGTTAAGGACAATATCAATATTGTCTGTCCCTATTCCAGTTGATAAAGCAGTAACCCTTGTTCCATTGTAAAATCCGGTAATTGCATGAAACTCTCTGTTTTCAGAGTGGTGTTCGATGTTTGTGAAGAATTTTCCAATGGTTTTAACTCTATCTTGATCACCAACTAGTAAAACATTATCAGCAACATGTTCTGCGCCTAAATTAATATGATACAGCGTTTTATCTTTATTTATAATCAATTCTGATTCAGGAATTATATCAGGTCTTACTAAAAAGCTTGGTTTCATAAATAACAAATGTTAATGAACAAATTTAAACCGATTTATCGTTAATAATATGAACTGTTACCACGATTATTTTATAATCTGTTATAAAATTACTCGGTTTCAATTCTTTTCTTTGTATCCTTATTTTGCATTAATGAAAGCTACCATTGTAACCATAGGGGATGAAATTTTAATAGGTCAAATTATTGACTCAAATTCTGCATGGATTGGTCAACAATTGACCCAATTGGGAATCGAAGTTTATCGTATTATTTCCATATCAGACCAAAAAGAGGAAATTGTAAAGACTCTCGATGAGGTTACAAAGGAGGCTGATTTAATTATAATTACAGGTGGTCTAGGCCCAACTAAAGATGATTTAACCAAACAAACTTTAACGGAGTATTTTAATTCGGAACTTGTTTTGAACGAAGAAATATTGGTTTGGGTGAAGAAAATATTTAGTGATAGAAACATTGTAATGCCTGATATTAATATTCAACAGGCGATGATTCCTGACAATTGTATCCCAATTATCAATCATTGGGGAACAGCTCCTGCAATGTACTTTGATAGAGGGTCAAAAGTGTTTGTTTCCTTACCTGGGGTGCCTCATGAAATGAAAGGAATGATGGAAGGGCAAATTCTTGGAATGATTGAAAATAAATTTGAAACGGAGCATATTTATCACAGAACGGTTTTAACTCAAGGTATTGGTGAATCTACATTGATGGAGAAAATTGCTCCTTGGGAAGAAAGCTTAGAGAAGAAAAACATTAAACTTGCTTATTTGCCGCAACCTGGTATGGTGCGTTTAAGACTTAACATTAAAGGGAAAGATAGAATTACATTAGAATCGTTAATTGAATCTAAAATTGATGAATTAAAACTCTTAATTCCTGATTACTTTTTTGGTTATGATGTAGATAAACTTGAACTGGAAGTAGGGAAATTATTAGTTAAATCTAATTTTAAATTAGCAACTGCTGAAAGTTGTACTGGAGGTTATTTAGCACATTTGATTACAAGCGTTTCTGGAAGCTCGAAATATTTTGAAGGTTCTATTGTGTCATATTCAAATGAAATTAAAAAACGCCAATTAGGCGTATCCTCGCAAACCTTAGAAGACTTTGGAGCTGTATCTGAACAAGTGGTAATTGAAATGGCGAATGGTGTTAAATCAGCAATGAATGTTGATTATACAATTGCTACTTCAGGCATAGCAGGACCAAATGGAGGTACGACAGAAAAGCCTGTTGGAACAGTTTGGATCGCAATTTCCACCCCAAATGGGGTTTTAACCAAATTAAAAAGATTTGGGAATAACAGAGAAAAAAATATCCGGCAAACAGCTTTAGAAGCATTAAGTATGTTAAGAAAAGAGCTGATAAAAACCAGTTAACAGGTAATTGGTTTTAGACTTGTTGCAGGATAGAAGAAAAAATAATAAATTTCTTCATAAAGAATTCATTAATCTGTGGAATAGAATGCTATATTTGCACACCCAAATTTTGAAGGAAAATGTCGAAGATTTGTCAGATTACAGGAAAGACAGCAATGACGGGAAACAATGTTTCTCACGCGAAGAATAGAAGTAGAAGAACTTTTGAAGTTAATCTACAGTCTAAAAAGTTTTTTATTCCAGAAGCAAACGAGTGGGTTGCACTCAAGGTTTCTGCATCAGGAATAAGGCACATTAATAAAGTTGGTATTTCTGCTGCTTTGAAAAAAGCTAAAGAAAACGGATACATCAAATAATTAGCACGATGGCTAGGAAAAAAGGAAATAGAGTTCAAGTAATTCTTGAGTGTACAGAGCATAAAGAAACTGGCATGGCCGGTACTTCTCGATACATTAGTACAAAAAACAGAAAAAACACAACCGAAAGGCTGGAGTTGAAAAAGTATAACCCTGTCTTAAAGAAGTACACACTTCATAAAGAGATTAAATAATTATTAGATATGGCAAAGAAAACAGTCGCAGGTCTACGTCAGTTAGGTGCAAAAGATTTTACTAAAGTTATTAAAATGGTGAAATCAGCTAAATCAGGTGCTTACTCTTTTAAAGAAGAGGTAATGGCAAAAGATAAGGTAAAAGATTTTCTAAGTAAGTAAATCTAATTTATATATGTATTTTAGGAGCTTCTTTCTTTTTTAGAAAGGAGCTTTTTTTATTTATACACTATGGGAATATTTAATTTTTTTTCTAAGGAGAAAAAAGAAGACTTAGACAAAGGTTTATCAAAAACCAAGCAAAGTGTTTTTCAAAAATTATCAAGAGCAATTGTCGGTAAATCAAAGGTTGATGATGAAGTACTTGATAGTCTGGAAGAAACTTTGGTTACTTCTGATGTGGGGGTTGATACAACTTTAAAAATTATTGGAAGAATTGAAGAACGGATATCTAAAGATAAGTACGTTGACACAAGTGAACTAAATGGTATTTTAAGAACTGAGATTTCATCCTTACTTCAAGAAAACAATGCTCCTGATGAAGAATCATTTTCCGTTCCAAACACGAATACGCCCTATGTAATTATGGTTGTAGGGGTAAATGGAGTTGGAAAAACTACTACTATTGGTAAACTTGCTTATCAATTTAAAAAAGCTGGTAAATCAGTTATTCTTGGTGCAGCTGATACTTTTAGAGCTGCGGCTGTAGATCAATTAAAAATTTGGGGAGAAAGAGTTGATGTACCTGTTATTGCACAAAATATGGGTTCTGATCCTGCATCAGTTGCTTTTGATACATTAAAATCTGCACTAACAAGAAATTCGGAGGTTGTAATAATTGATACAGCAGGTAGACTTCACAATAAAATTGGGTTGATGAATGAATTAACCAAAATTAAAAATGTGATGAAAAAGGTAATTCCAGCTGCACCACATGATGTTCTTTTAGTTCTAGATGCTTCAACAGGGCAAAATGCAATTGAGCAAGCAAAGCAATTTACAGCAGCTACCGAAGTTTCATCCTTAGCACTTACAAAGCTTGACGGAACAGCTAAAGGTGGTGTTGTAATTGGAATTTCAGATCAATTTAAAATTCCCGTTAAATACATTGGAATTGGAGAGCGAATGGAGGATTTACAAATCTTTAACCGCAAACAATTTGTTGACTCTCTGTTTGGCGAATAAAAAAACTCCCCGAATAAATTCGAGGATTCTTAACCTAATTAAAACAGAAAGACAATTAATTAAGTAATCCCCAATCAATTGAAGAACAATTACAAGAAGAACTAATTAATTTTAACTTTTAATTCGATAACTAAAAGTACATATCTGTTAAACCAATTTTTGAAAGAGATTAAAGCACAATGAAAACTAAAACGCTAAAACCAAACAAGGTAAATGTCATTACCTTAGGCTGTTCAAAGAATCTATATGATTCAGAGGTTTTAATGGGGCAGCTTAAAGCCAACAACATTGAGGTAGAACACGAAGCCAAAGAATTTGATTCAAGTACCGTTATTATTAATACTTGTGGTTTTATTGAAAACGCAAAACAAGAGTCTATCGAAACCATACTTAACTACGTTAAAGCTAAAGAGCAAGGCTTGGTAGATAAAGTTATTGTTACTGGTTGCTTATCTGAAAGGTACAAACCTGATCTTGAAAAAGACATTCCAGAAGTTGATCAGTATTTTGGAACCCATGATTTACCGCGACTTTTAAAAACACTGAAAGCCGATTACAAACATGAACTAGTTGGGGAAAGATTACTTACAACACCAGTTCATTATGCATATTTCAAAATTGCAGAGGGCTGTGACCGGCCTTGTGCTTTTTGCGCCATACCTTTAATGAGAGGTAAACATAAATCTACGCCTATTGAGCAATTGGTTAATAATGCAAAATCTCTTGCCACAAATGGAACAAAAGAGTTAATGTTAATTGCTCAAGATTTAACATATTACGGATTAGACATTTACAAAAAACGAAATCTTGCTGAGCTAATTGACCGTTTATCAGATGTAGAAGGTATTGATTGGATAAGATTGCATTATGCATATCCATCTGGATTTCCTTTGGAAGTATTGGATGTGATTAAAAACCGGTCAAACGTTTGTAATTACCTAGATATGCCATTACAACATGCTACTGATAACATGTTGAAGTCGATGAAAAGAGGAATAACTCGAAAAAAGTCAGATGAATTGGTTGATAAAATAAGACAAACCGTTCCTGAAATTGCATTAAGAACAACCCTCATTAGTGGTTTTCCAGGTGAAACTATTCAAGACCATGAAGAAATGCTCAAATGGGTTGAGTCCACTCGATTTGATAGACTTGGCGTTTTTCCATACTCTCACGAAGAAAACACATCAGCTTATTCACTAAAAGATGATGTGCCTGAAGAAGAGAAAAGTAGAAGAGCAGAAGAAATAATGGATCTACAAGCAGGAATATCATTTGAATTAAATCATGAAAAAGTTGGAAAGTCATACAAAGTACTTTTTGATAGAGTTGAAGACGATTATTTTGTAGGCCGAACGGAATTTGATTCACCTGAAGTTGATAACGAAGTTCTTGTTTCTAAAAAAGATAATTTCGTGCGGATTGGAGATTTTGCAGATGTTAAAATTATTAAGGCTGATAATTTTGATTTATACGGCATATTGAACAAGTAGTATGATTAGAGAGGTGTCATTTAAAGACTTATCGTTGTTACAACAAATAACAAATGATTATTTATATACTGATAAGCTTAATGATTTTTGTCAATTCAAACCCTCGTTTGATGAGCTCAAAAATGCCATCGACAAACGTTCCAATTTCCCCGTTGATAGAGAAGCTTTACACTCAGTAATTAAAAAGCAATATGCATCATTAAAGATGGACGATTTAGCAACCAAAAATCTGGATTTGCTATTAGACTCCAATACTTTTACAATAACCACAGGACATCAATTAAACTTATTTACAGGACCACTTTATTTTGTCTACAAAATATTATCGGTTGTGAGTTTAGCTAAATATTGTGCTGAAAGATTTCAGGATAAAAATTTCATACCAATTTATTGGATGGCAAGTGAAGATCACGACCTAGAGGAAATTGCTTCGATTAAAATTAAGGGTAAAAAGTATAAATGGAACACCACCCAAACTGGAGCCGTAGGTAGAATGAAGGTAGATGGAATCGATCTTGTAATTGAAGAATTAGAGAAAGTAATAGAAAATAAGAAGACCATTTCTTTGCTTAAAGAATGTTTTATCGGAGTGGATAATTTAACTGCTGGAACAAGAAAATTTGTACACCACCTTTTCGGGAAATATGGTATTTTAATTCTTGATGCAGATGATAAAGAATTAAAAAGAAAATTTAGTGATGTACTAAAGGAAGAGCTTTTTCATCAATCGTCCTTTTCAGATTCAGGTGTAACATCAAAAAAAATAGAAGAAAAAGGCTATAAAACGCAAGTTTATCCACGTCCAATAAACCTCTTTTATCTTAAAGATAATTTAAGAGAAAGAATTGAAAAAGAAAGTGACATCTATAAAGTACTAAACACTTCAATTAGTTTCTCAGACTCAGATTTGCTTAAAGAAGTAAATGAATACCCTGAGAGATTTAGTCCAAATGCGGTGTTGAGGCCTGTATATCAGGAATGTATTCTGCCTAACATTGCCTACGTTGGTGGCGGAGCAGAGGTATCCTATTGGTTACAGCTGAAATCGGTGTTTGATAGTTTGAAAGTGTTTTACCCGATGGTGTTGATGCGCGATTCGGCAATAATTATTCCATCGGCAATCAGTCGAATTACAAAAAAGCTTGAGCTTAATCATTCTTTTCTGAAATTTAAGAAAGACGAATTACTAAGAAAACTTATTTTAGAAAAATCAGAAGGAAAAATACTAATTGATGAGCATCAAAAAGTAATTGAAAATGAATTTTACAAAATGGAAAAATTGGCTTTGGGTATCGATTATTCGTTGGACAAATCAGTGATTTCAGCATTGGTAAAAACTAACAAGCTTCTTAAAAATCTTCAGAAAAAATTAATTAGAGCTGAAAAAAGAAAGAACACAGAGTTGATTGTTCAAATTGAACGAATCTACGATTGTATTTTCCCAAATGGAATCCTTCAAGAGAGAATTGACAATGTGATTCCTTTTTTAAATTCAGAAAATGAATCACTTTTTGACTCTATGCTCAATTCTTTTAATCCTTTAAATGCTACTCTAAAATTGATAGATTTAAAACAGCCCAATTGATTGTATATTTAAATAGCAAGCCATAACTGTTCATCGGAGTTTTGAGCCGTTAATTGAAAATATAGCTGACATTATTATTAAATATAGTTCATTCGTAATCTATGTTTTCAGTTAAAAACATTTGAAATATCAAACAACCATAATTCTATTTATTTTTATAAAGTCAATTTTCAAAGGCTTTTCAAAAGAGCTATGACAAGGCCATTAAGCGATTAGAAAAGCTACAGAATAAATACGATAAAGTAACAACCACTCAATGTTAATTGTATAACAAGCAGAGCGAAAGCAAGAGGTTGAAAAAATATTGGTGGATCTAGATGATTACAAAGACATTACGCTAACCGTATAATTTTAATAAGAACCTTTTGTTATTTATCTAAGATAATGGAATAGAAAATTAGGCGCAATTACGTGTTTCAAGTTTTGATTTCAGAAAACTGTTTTATGTATTTTATAAAATACTTAATTCTATGTTGAAAACACCTTAAATAAGCTGACGCTTAGAGCATCCAAAAATATATTTTTGCGTATGCATCAAAAGCTATTTATTCTCGATTTTGGTTCACAGTACACTCAGCTAATAGCACGCAGAGTGCGTGAGCAAAATGTATTCTGTGAAATTTTTCCATATAATAAGTTGCCTAAAATTGATGAAACCGTAAAGGGGGTTATTTTTTCAGGCAGTCCATTTTCGGTGAACGATCCAAAAGCACTAATTGCACCAGTTGAAATGGTAAAAGGTAAGGTACCTTTATTAGGCGTATGTTATGGTGCTCAGTTTATGGCAAAACATTTTGGCGGTAATGTACAAGCTTCTAAAACCAGAGAGTATGGAAGGGCTTATTTAACCATGGTTAGAAGCAATAAATTGCTTAAAAATGTATCTCCAACTTCTCAAGTTTGGATGTCGCATGCTGATACAATTTTGGAATTACCCGATAACTCTGAGTTAATATGTAGCACCAATGATGTTGAGGTTGCAGGGTTCAAGTTTACTGACGATGAAACGTATTGTTTACAATTCCATCCTGAAGTTTTTCATTCAACTGATGGTCCGACTATTATAAAAAATTTTTTGGTTGATATTTGTGGCTTTGAGCAAGACTGGACACCAGATTCATTTGTCGAAGAAACAGTTGAAAGTTTGTCGGAACAAATAGGCAACGATAAAGTAGTTTTAGGATTAAGTGGAGGCGTTGACTCGTCGGTAGCAGCAGTATTGGTGCACAAAGCAATTGCTGAAAATTTGTATTGCATTTTTGTTGACAACGGATTACTTCGTAAAAATGAATTTGAAGAGGTTTTAGAACAATATAAAGATTTAGGTTTAAATGTGCTTGGCGTTGATGCAAAAGATAAATTTTACAATGCATTAAAAGGATTGAAAGATCCAGAAGAAAAACGAAAAGCAATTGGTAAAACCTTTATTGATGTTTTTGATGAAGAAGCCCATAAGTTGGAAGGTGTAAAATGGCTGGGACAAGGAACAATATATCCTGATGTTATTGAATCAGTTTCAGTAAAAGGACCATCTGCAACCATAAAATCTCACCATAATGTTGGTGGGCTTCCTGATTATATGAAATTAAAATTGGTTGAGCCGTTAAGAAACCTGTTTAAAGATGAGGTAAGGCGAGTGGGGTACTCCATGGGGTTAAGTAAAGAAATACTTGGTCGTCACCCATTTCCTGGACCGGGTCTAGGAATCAGAATTCTTGGAGATATAACTCCTGAAAAGGTTCACATGTTACAAGAAGTAGACGCTATCTACATAAATGGATTAAAAGAAGACGGATTGTATGATGAGGTTTGGCAAGCGGGCTCAATTTTATTACCGGTACAATCAGTTGGAGTGATGGGTGATGAAAGAACATATGAAAATGCTGTTGCTTTGCGAGCAGTTTCATCAACAGATGGAATGACGGCTGATTGGGTTCATTTGCCCTATGAATTTTTGGCACGAATTTCTAATAGAATAATCAACAACGTAAAAGGAATTAATAGAGTGGTATACGATATCAGTTCAAAGCCACCAGCAACTATCGAATGGGAATAAAAAGACAAATTTCATTTTTATTGTTTTTAGTGTCTATTCTGGGGTATTCTCAGAATGCATTTACTCAGGTAGAAGCTGAAAATTATATCATTCACAAAATTGATGGAAACAAGTACTACTTACATACAGTTAAAAAAGGCAATACCCTTTATTCGCTGTCAAAAGCTTATGCAATTGAAATAAGCGACTTAGTAAGTGAAAACCCAGGCGTAAAAGATGGATTAACGATTAATCAGATTATTAAAATACCCGTTAAACACGTTGATAAAAAGGAGTTTAAAAGCAACCAGGTTGGAATAGAAGGTAATTTTGTAACTCATCTGGTTAAACCACAAGAAACCTTATTTTCTCTTAAAAAGAAGTATGGAGTAGGTATAGAATCGATTTTGAAAGAAAACCCAGAAGCTGCTGATGGGCTAAAAATAGGAATGACCTTGAAAATTCCAGTAATTTATGATGCTAAAGCTCCAAAGGTATCCACTAAGCCCGCAGAACCAGACTCGTTTATAGCGCACATAATTAAACCAAAAGAAACGCTGTACTCGTTAGCTAAAACCTATGAGGTGAGCATTGATACTTTAATATGGGTAAATCACGGTCTGCCAAGTGGATTAAGCGTTGGGCAGCAATTGCGAATCCCAAAATTAACAGAGGAATACGGCAAAAAAAAGAAAAATAGACAAGCAAAAACGCGATATGAATTACTAGGAGAGTTAGCTAAACGCGATACCAATATGGTGAAAGACACCTATAATATTGCTGTTTTTCTGCCATTTTATTTAGATATTAATGATACCATAGAAGTAAATAAAACTGAAATTGATGAGGAAACAGTATATTCAAAAGCAACAGTAGCTATTGATATTTATAAAGGTATGATGTTGGCCATAGATAGCATTAAAGGAACTAAGGCCAATTTTAACATTAAGATTTTTGATACAGCCAACGATTCAAATAAAATAATTGAAATCATTTATGATACAAGTTTCACGGATTTTGATTTAGTTATTGGACCGCTTTATAAATCTAACTTTTTAATGGTCTCTGAGAGATGTAAAAAGTTTGGGATACATCAAGTTTCACCGGTGCCGCTATCAAATAAAATACTGTTAGGAAATCCACATGTTTCTAAAATTGTTCCATCGTTGCCAAACCATGTTAAAGCAATAACTAATTATGTTTTGGATACAAGTGATAGTGCTGAAGTCATTCTAATAAATAGTTATCGAGTTAGAGATGAAACGTTATATAATCTTGCTAAACGAGAAATTGAAGAGTTCGAAATGTTGTATTATGATTCTCTGTATTTAGATACTATTAAGACATTAAAACTATATGAAATAGACACGAACATCATAAACGCGACATTCAAAGATTCTGGTGTCTATAATATAATTGTTCCATCAAAAGATCAGGTTTTTGTAACTGAACTCGTTGTGGCTTTAATGAAAAAAACAGACCGTTGCTCAATTAATGTTTATGGAATTGAGCCTTGGGAGAATTACGATAATTTGGATATTAATCATCTTCATAAGCTAAATTTGCACATTACAAAGTCGTTTTTTACAAATGAATCTAACCCAAAGGTTACCAATTTTTACAATCAATATTTTAGGCGATACGCTACATTCCCGAACGTTTATGGTTTTACGGGCTTTAACGCTACTTACTTTTATTTAAAAGCATTAGACCATTACGGGTTGTACTTTCCAAAAAAATACGATGAGTTTCATGCCATATACCCCGATTTTGGTTTTGATTTTTATCAAACAGGTATAGAGAGCGGCTTTGAAAATAAATTTGTTACGGTTGTAAAGTATATTGATTTTCAGTTAGTTGAGCAATAAAAGTAAGGAATACCTTTATTTGAACTAACATATAGTTGTTTAGGCTTTTCTTACAGTGCTATTTAGATTATCTTAAATCAATTACATCGTCGGCTCTTGATTCATCAAAATCAAATGTTGTAGAAGTAACAGGCAAATTTGTTTTTAAATTCTTTAGCTCATAAGTGAAAATATTTCCGTCTTTAGATTTTACTATCATGGAATGAATTTGAGACTCAGCTTTAATAACTTTAACCACAATGGTATGGTAAGATTTCTCACCAGCGTTAATTGGAAATAGATTAATTGAATGAATTGCTTTGCCCTCGATTACTTCTTCTTTGTCGTAAATAAATTTAAATCCCTTTTGGTAAACATTAAATATGTTAGCGGGGTTCAGAAAACCTTCTTCGTCTTCTGACTCGTCTGGTACATCCGAAACTTGTACTTCGCCATCATCTTCAATAAAAGTCCAAACCGTTGTTCCGTTAGAAACTATTTCTTGTCCAGCAATTTTTAATCTGTAATTGTTGCCTGAAAAAAACACATTGCCTTCTTGAGTTTCATCAATGCCATCTGCTTTATTTACCAGCTTGTAAACAAAGTCAGCACTTATGCTTTTGTAGGTCTTGTTTTTGTCGCTCATCCTATCAAGAATCTCTTTTGCTTTTGGATCTTTTGGGGTTAAATCATCTTTATTTTGAGCAAAAGTTATTGTGCTAAATAGAATAAAAACTGTTGTTATTAATGTTAATTTCATAATGTAAATTTTTATTTTTTGAGACTATTCAATAAATGTTCCAAACTAACTTCATCCGGAATTAAAACTTGACGCGCTTTACTTCCTTCAAACTGACCAATAATTCCTGCAGCTTCTAATTGGTCAACAATTCGTCCTGCGCGGTTATATCCTAGTTTTAATCGTCTTTGCAATAATGATGCAGAGCCCTGTTGATTATTAACAACAACGCGAGCCGCATCTTCAAACAATATGTCACGGTCTATATCTTCAATAGAACCCGATCCTCCTTCAGATACTTCTCCTTCAAACTCAGGCAATAATAATGCATCAGGGTATCCTTGTTGATCTCCGATATATTCGCAAATGGCTTCAACTTCAGGTGTATCAACAAAAGCACATTGCAATCGTATCATCATGCTTCCGGTTGATAAAAGCATATCTCCTCTGCCAATTAACTGGTCAGCTCCACCTGTATCTAAAATTGTTTTAGAGTCAATTCTAGAGGTCACTCTAAAAGCAATACGGGTAGGGAAGTTGGCTTTAATCGTTCCTGTAATAATATTTACCGAAGGTCTTTGAGTCGCTATAATTAAATGAATTCCAATAGCTCTAGCTAATTGAGCAATTCTTGCAATAGGTGTTTCAACTTCTTTCCCAGCAGTCATAATTAAATCGGCAAATTCATCAACAACAACAACTATATAAGGAAGGTATCTATGACCGTTTTCAGGATTTAATTTACGTTGTATGAATTTTCTGTTGTATTCAATTATGTTACGGGCAGTACCTTTTTTAAGCATTTCATAACGGTCGTCCATTTCAATACAAAGTGAATTTAAGGTTGCTACTACTTTACTTGTGTCGGTTATAATGGCTTCTTCTTCGTTTGGAAGTTTGGCTAAATAATGTCTTTCAATTTTGTTAAATAAGGTAAGTTCTACTTTCTTAGGATCAACCAATACAAATTTTACCTGCGAAGGGTGCTTTTTGTAGAGCAAAGAAACAAGCATTGCATTTAATCCAACCGATTTACCTTGACCAGTGGCACCAGCCATTAAACAATGCGGCATTTTAGCAAGATCAATAGTAAACGTTTCATTGGTAATTGTTTTACCTAAAACAATAGGTAATTCCATGTCAGTTTTCTGAAACTTCTCTGATGATACAACAGCTCGCATTGATACAATTTCTGGCTTCTGATTAGGAACTTCAATGCCAATAGTTCCTTTTCCTGGAATAGGTGCTATTATTCTAATTCCCAGAGCAGCCAGTGATAAGGCAATATCATCTTCTAAGTTTTTAATTTTAGAAATACGAACACCCGGAGCCGGGATAATTTCATACAAAGTGACAGTCGGGCCAATGGTTGCTTTTATTTTTGAAATTTCGATGTTGTAATTTTTCAGGGTCTGAACAATTTTATTCTTATTCTCCTCAAGCTCTTCTCTGTTAACTACAATTTTGTCTTCCCCATGAGATTTTAACAAATCAATTGGGGGCATTTTGAACTTAGATAACTCTAAGGTTGGATCAAACTCTCCAAAGTCGTTAACTAATTTATTAACCTCTTTTTTGCTCAGTTTTTCTTCAACTATAGTCTTTATATCAAGCGATAATTCTTCTTCTTCTTCATTAACACTTTCGTCATCAGCAATCGTTGTAGTTTCAACAATTGGTTCAAGTTCTGTTTCAACGAGTTCTAATTCATTAGAGGCTACTTCAATTGTTTCATTGCTGCTATCCTCTGATAAAATGATTGATTCTTCAATTATATTTTTTTCCGTACCTGAAACTTCAATTGAAAGAGATGCGCCATTATTAACCTGTTCAGCTATTGATTCAATCTCTTTATTTTCTTCTTCTACTATGTCGCTTTGAGCTGTTGCGTTATTCAAGTTAGGTTCATTATCGATTTCACTTGTTGAATTATTTTTATTGAATAGATTATCAATGAAATCAAACTGAAAACTAAAATTTAGCGCTAAAAACCCTATCAATATAAAGGTTAATAAAAATCCCGTACCTATAGACCCAAGGCCAGTTATTAAAAATTTATTTACTTCATAACCAAAAGCACCACCTAAATACAATAAACTATCATCAAAAATAAAAGCCATCAGTAAAGACAACCAAATAATCACAAAAAATGAATACTTAAAAGTTTTACGAAGAGGTAATAAACTTATTCGAAACAATATTTTGAAACCAAGAAGAAACACAATTAATACAATAATGAATGCTGATATTCCAAAAGACCCATGAATTAACATGTGGGAAATTTCTGCTCCAATTTTACCTAACCAATTTTCAACCTTAACTTCTGTATTAAAAAGAAGTTCGAAGAATGTTGATCCAACTACTTTGTCCTGATCATTTTTCCATGTAAAAATGAATGAAGTAAACGCAATAAGCATATATATTGATGATAACATGAATGTTAACCCAACGATGCGTTTAAATTTTTTAGATTTAATAAATCTTTTAAAATACAATGAAAAATTTGAAGGCTTTGTGTCTTCTTTTCGTTTACCCATAATGGTCTCTAAATTAGACCAAAAGTATTCTTTAAGAACCGTTGCATCTAAAACACAATGACAGAGTTTTCCACCAATGTTTTAAACAATTAAGGAGGGTATCAATTCAGGAAATTGATAAACGTTTCTTTAATTTTGTATTCCATTCTTCTGTTTGGAATTTTCTGGTATTCTTTCGGAACAGCTAAATCATCAAGATCTATTTCCTTATTAATAACTTCAACCGCTGTCATTTTCATCGTAAGGTCGTATTTTGAAATACTGTATTCCATCATTACTCCAGGAACACCTTTAATTGGGTTGCACCAATTTGGATCGTCAAGAGCAAAATGCGTGGTATAAAAAACCTCTGTATCCTCTAAATCCTTTTTTTCGAAATCAACAATCATTCTATGACAAGTATATCCAGCAATTTCTTTTGTATCACTTGTTGGAATTAATGTGAATTTTGGGTATTCACCATTCATGGTAATAATGCTTTCAGCATCATACGATGATTTATACTTAACATTTATCAGTTTGAGTAAATAATCCATTTTTTTTGTTGTGCAATCTGTAACATATCCAGTTTTAAATAATCCTAGCCCAGCTGCCCATTCGTGGCTGTATTTGTTGTCTTTAAAGGACATCTCCATGTTTTCAGGCATAAACTTTAAAACTATATTGTTACTGTCTAATTCAGGATAAGTAACTTCAAATTCAATCGTACCTTGTGACAATGGTTTGCCAACTTCTTTAACCTCACAACTGATGAAAATTAGCGTGAAAATTGCCAAAAGGATTACAGTTAATATTTTTAAATTTTGCATATATTTATTTGAGGAGGAGTAAAAATATCAAACTTATTGTTCTAACGAGAATAATCACGCTTAAATTTGCATAATTGTCGACAAACTCAACAATATTTCCTTGAACAGATAACTTATTAACATATGAACGGTATTTCTTTAGTTTTAAATAAATCAGAAATCGGTGCTGGAACCAGAGGTTCAAGCCTAGGGCCTGAAGCTATTGAGGTGGCAGCCATCAATGAACAATCTGAAATTTTCAATAGATATAAACGAGTTAAAATAGTGCACAATAACGAATCTATTTATAATGAGGTAACTACTCCTAGTGCGATTAGGATAGAGCAGATGCACGATCTATATCAATCTATATCAAATACCATAAGTGATCAATTGTTCGACGATAAGTTCGCTTTGGTTTTTTCAGGCGATCATGGTTCATCCGGTGGCACCATAGCTGGGGTTAAGAAAGCTTTTCCTTTTGATGAAATAGGCGTTGTATGGATTGATGCTCATGGCGATTTACACTCTCCTTATACATCGCCAACAGGCAATATGCATGGAATGCCTTTAAGCACTGCATTAAGTGTTGATAATACTGATTATGCTATAAGCGAACTTAATGATAAAACGATATCTCTTTGGAATAAAATAAAGAACCTAGATGGTGTTTCTCCTAAAATAAAGCCTGAAAATTTGGTGATGCTAGGAGTAAGAGATACTGAGCTTGCCGAAGATATGCTAATGAAAAACTTAGGTATTCGAAATTATACTGTAGAGGAAATCAGGAAAGAGCCCACCAATAGTATAGCAAAACGTGTGCTAAATAGACTTGATAATTGTGGTAAAATTTACATTTCTTTTGATGTAGATGTAATGGACTGTGATTTGATTTCGCATGGAACAGGAACCCCGGTACCAAATGGGTTAATGCCAAAACATATTATTGATATAGTTACCAAAATAGTAAAATCCGGAAAAGTTGTTTGCCTCGAATTTGTGGAAGTAAACCCTACTCTGGATGAGAAAAAAAACAGAATGGCTGAAGCTGCTTTTGAAGTTTTAAAAGAAGTATTGCCGATTATTGAAAAATTTAGCACAACATAAAATTCCTTAATGACAAAAAATTTATCAGACCAGATTAAAAGTATGGTTGGTCAACTTTTGGAAAGTGAAATTTCTGATAGTTTAATTCAATTGCAACAAACGCGTAAAGATTTTGAAGGAGACATTACTCTTGTTGTTTTTCCTTTGGTAAAACAGTTTAGAAAATCCCCCGAACAAACCGCTCAATTATTAGGTGAAAACATAGTTGAGAAGATAGAATTTGTTGAGAAATTTAATGTGGTAAAAGGATTTTTGAATCTTTCATTTATAAATGAATATTGGGTGCAAAGGTTTCAAATTCAATCAGGAGATGCCAATTGGGGTGAAGCAATAGCAAATTCTTCAGGAAAAACAGTATTGGTCGAATATTCATCACCAAACACAAATAAACCGCTGCATTTAGGGCACCTCAGAAACAACTTTTTAGGTTATTCCGTTTCTAATATTTTAGAGGCGAATGGACATGAAGTGAAAAAAGTCCAAATTATAAACGACCGCGGAATCCATATCTGTAAATCGATGGTGGCTTGGCAGAAATATGGAAACAATGAAACACCTGAATCTACCGGTATCAAAGGCGATAAGCTTATAGGTGAATACTATGTTAAGTTTGATCAAGTATATAAAGAGCAGATAAAAGAACTGGAAGCATCTGGTCAAACCGAGAAAGAAGCAAAAAGTCAAGCTCCAATTTTCAAAGAAGCACAACAAATGTTGCTAAAATGGGAGGCAAAAGATACAGATGTTTATTCCCTATGGGAAAAAATGAACGATTGGGTTTATAAAGGCTTTGATCAAACCTATAAAACCATGGGTGTTGATTTCGATAAACTTTATTATGAATCAGAGACCTATTTACTTGGAAAGGATGTTATTGCTGATGGTATTAAACAAGGTAAATTTTATGCAAAAGATGACGGAAGTGTTTGGATAGATTTAACGTCGAAAGGGTTAGATGAAAAACTGTTGTTGCGTTCAGATGGAACTGCAGTATATATGACCCAAGATATTGGGACGGCTATTTTGAGGAAACAAGATTTCCCTAAGCTTAAACAACTTATTTATACGGTAGGCAACGAACAAGATTATCATTTTAAGGTGTTGTTTTTAATCTTAGCAGAACTTGGTTATGATTTCGCGAAAAATTGTTTTCATTTAAGTTACGGAATGGTTGATTTACCTTCTGGTAAAATGAAATCGCGCGAAGGAAATGTAGTTGATGCGGATGATTTAATGGCTGATATGTTTGCTACCGCAAAAGCTAAAAGCGAAGAATTAGGGAAAGTAGAAGGGTTATCACAACAAGAGCAAGATGATTTGTTTCGTCAAATTGGATTATCTGCTCTAAAGTATTTTATACTTAAGGTAGATCCTAAAAAGAAAATGCTTTTTAATCCTGAAGAATCAATTGATTTTACCGGTAATACGGGTCCATTTATTCAATATACTTTTGCACGTATTCAAGCACTTTTAAGGAGAGGAAACATTCAAGATACTTCCTTAGCGCACGATTTACTTTTGGATATTGAAGAGAAAAATCTAATAAAAAAAATAGACTTATATCCTTCTATTATAGGAGAAGCAGGTAAAGAATTTAGTCCTGCCATTGTAGCGAATTACATTTATGATTTGGTAAAAGAATACAATCACTTTTACCAAAACATACAGATATTCGGAACCGATAAAGAGAACTTCAGATTGCAACTTTCTCAGAAAGCTGGTTTGGTAGTGAAATCGGGTATGAATTTATTGGGCATTGAAGTGCCTAACAAAATGTAGAATCACTCAAAAAGTTAATTTTGCATACCATAATTTGGTTAAACTATGTTTGAAAATTTACAAGATAGATTAGAGAGATCTTTTAAAATATTAAAAGGACAAGGACAGATTACTGAAATTAACGTTGCTGAAACGTTGAAAGATGTTCGCAGAGCATTGCTTGATGCTGATGTTAATTACAAAATCGCAAAAAATTTTACTGATCAGATAAAGGAAAAAGCGCTTGGAGCTGATGTGCTTAATGCTATTTCGCCAAGCCAATTGATGGTTAAGATCACTCACGAGGAGCTCTCAAATTTAATGGGTGGTGATAAGGTTGATATTAACCTGACTGGAAATCCTTCTGTTATTTTAATGGCTGGTTTGCAAGGGTCAGGTAAAACTACACACTCAGGTAAACTAGCCGCGCATCTTAAGAAAAAAGGAAAAAAACCATTGTTGGTGGCTTGTGATGTATACCGTCCTGCGGCAATAGATCAGTTACAAGTAGTTGGTGAGTCAATTGAAACTGAGGTGTACTCTGATAAATCAAACAACGACCCAGTATCGATTGCTCAAAATGGTATTAAGTATGCCAGAGCAAATGGTCATAATGTTGTTATTGTAGATACGGCCGGTCGTTTGGCGGTTGATGAGAAAATGATGACGGAAATTGCTGCTATTAAAAAAGCAATTAATCCACAAGAAATTCTGTTTGTGGTAGATGCAATGACGGGGCAAGATGCGGTTAACACGGCAAAAGAGTTTAACGATAGACTTGATTTTGATGGTGTAATTTTAACCAAATTAGATGGTGATACTAGAGGTGGGGCAGCGCTGTCTATCCGACAGGTAGTTAATAAGCCAATAAAGTTTGTTGGTACTGGTGAAAAAATGGATGCTCTTGACATTTTCTACCCAAGTAGGATGTCTGATCGTATTTTGGGAATGGGTGATATTGTTTCATTGGTGGAACTTGCTCAGGAACAATTCGATGAGAAAGAAGCCATTAAACTGCAGCGAAAAATTGCTAAAGACCAATTTAACTTTAACGATTTTTATAAGCAAATACAGCAAATTAAAAAAATGGGTAATTTGAAAGACGTTGCAGGAATGATTCCTGGCGTTGGTAAAGCCCTTAAAAATGTAGACATTGAAGATGATGCTTTTAAAAGTATAGAGGCAATTATTCAATCAATGACCGAAGAGGAAAAAGAGAACCCACAATTACTTGATGGTAGCAGAAGAAAACGAATTGCAAAAGGTTCGGGTAACGATGTTTCTGAAGTAAATAAGCTGATTAAACAATTTTCTGAAACCAGAAAAGTAATGAAGCTGATGAGCAACAAAAACAACATGGCTAAAATGATGCAAAAAATGAAGAATATGCCTGGTATGAGTAATGTAGGAAAATAAAAAGTGGCCTGAAGTAGGCTCAATTCAAAACTTTAAAAATTAGATTATGGCGAAAATATTAAGTGGCAAAGAAACCTTTGCTGAAATTCGAAATGAATTAATTGATAAAGTTTTAAAGCTTAAAGAAGAAGGAAAAAGACCACCACATTTAGCCGCAGTTTTGGTAGGAGCTTTTGGCCCAAGCCTTACTTATGTTAGCGCTAAGGTTAAGGATTGTGAAAAAATAGGATTCGGGCATTCGCTAATTGAACTATCATCTGACGTGACTGAAGAACAATTGCTTGAAAAAGTAAATGAACTTAACGAAAATCCAGAAGTTGATGGTTTTATTGTTCAGTTACCACTTCCAAAACACATTAATGAAAACAACATTATTGAGGCCATTGATCCTAGAAAAGATGTAGATGGGTTTCATCCATCTAATGTAGGGAAAATGGTTTTGGGTTTACCAACTTTTGTACCTGCAACACCGCTTGGTGCAGTTGAGTTGTTAAAACGGAACAACATTGAAACAGCCGGTAAGCATTGTGTGGTGATTGGTAGAAGCAACATTGTTGGAACACCGGTTTCTATTCTTTTATCAAGAAAAGCAAACCCTGGTAACTGTACAGTTACATTAACACATTCTAGAACAAAAAATCTTACTGAAATTACCAAACAAGCCGATATTATTATTGCAGCCATTGGCAAAGCTAAGTTTGTAACTGTTGATATGGTGAAACCTGGAGCCGTAATTATTGATGTTGGTATTCATCACATTGAAGATACATCAAAGAAAAGCGGTTACCGTTTGGTTGGTGATGTAGATTTTGATGGAGTAGTAGATAAGGTATCTGCTATATCTCCCGTTCCGGGTGGTGCAGGACCAATGACGCGAGCTGCATTGTTACTCAATACTATGATTGCTTATAACAACAAATTTTAGCTCATTTAAGGACAACTGACAGGTTATGAATTAGAATGCGCTACTAGAAGATTACTTTTGATTAATCCATAACATTTCTAAACTCTAGTTAAGACAATACAGCGATTGCCTCATAGAATTAAAGGCATTAAAAGTTGTTGGTTAGTTTTAATTTAAATCTTCTATTCAGCCCTTCCGATATAAAAACCTACGGTTTTTTCGCTCTCGTTGCCTAATTTATCACGAGCAACAATTCGCATGGTGTAAAATTTCTTTTTCTTGAATTTAGGTAATTCAGAAATATCCAAAGTCTGAGGGCTAGAGTAATCAGTAAGAGGTCCGTCATCTAGTCTGTAAAGAATTCTGTCGTTTCCAACTTTTTCATCAGTTGCACCTAAATAAATACGGGTATAATTTGGGTAAATATTTACCTCTTTGCCATCCTTTGATTTAGAACCAACAGCTTCAATACTGAAATTGTAATAAATTTCTGGAGGCGTATTGTCTACGTGACACTTGCTTTCCTTAACTGTTTCAACATTATTTATATTGTCAGTAGCTTTAAACGTAATGTTATGAGGGCCTTCTGGGTCAATAGTAAACTCAGCATAATCTTTCATTCCAGCACCATCTATCGAATATTCTGTTTTCTGAACACCTGATTGGCCATCGCGTGATCTTAATTTAATTTTTGTTTTGTTATTGATAAACAATTCTCCTTGTTTAAAAAATTGAGGCGAACCATAAGTAATACCTGTTTCAGGAGTTTCATTATCCATATAAAATGTTTTGAAAGTATTACCTGAAAGGTTTTCAACGTTATCATTAGCGTCAAATTTAATGGTATGTAATCCTGTATTCGAAGGCATTGATATGTTAGATGCATAGTTTGCTCTTTCACCACCGTCAATTCTATAATAAATGTTTTTTACTCCTGCTTTATTATCTGTTGCAGATAACGAAACAGTAGTTCTTGGGGAAATATACAAGTACTTTCCTTTAAACTGGTCACCATTTACAGCATGATCTGTTTCAGGTGCTATTCTATCTAAATAGAAAGAGAAAGAGGTCTTCGTTTCACTGTTTTTTACATTATCAATTGCGTAATAAACCAAAGTATGA
>TARA_B110000037_G_scaffold137836_1_pt1 | contig 25689 bp, 18 predicted proteins | sample TARA_B110000037 | Tara Oceans TARA_B110000037 (sample SAMEA4397196) | marine metagenome | biome: Polar Biome; feature: [MIX] marine epipelagic wind mixed layer (ENVO:01000061); material: water (ENVO:00002006), including particulate matter (ENVO:01000060) such as... | depth 10-100 m
AAAGACCAAAGAGATAGAAAAGTATTTGAGATGGAAGTTTAAGTTAAGAACGCGTTCGTATATAAAACGGTTTGGTGTTGGTAGTGATTATAAACCTTAAAACTAATTCATTTAATGTACTTTTGCTCCCATGAAGTTTGAATACCAAATTGAAGAGAAAGATTACCTCGATTTTCAATTGTACACCGCCTCGAAATCTCCACGGTTTGAGAAAAAGCAAAGTAATGGGCGTTACTTTATCACTATTTGCTCATTGATTTTAGCCTGTTATTTCATTTATGCCAAAGATTGGGGATTGGCGGCCTATTTTGGTTTGACAACCGCCGTGTTTTTTCTTTTTTATCCCTGGTATTTCAAGCGGAGACAAAAGGCGCATTATAACAAATACATCCGCCGTAACTACAAAAATCTATTCGGAAGATCAGAAGAAATAGAGATTAAAGGGAATACAATTCAAATGGTTAACTCGACTGGTGCAGGTCAAATTAAAACCTCAGAATTAAAAAAGTTTATTGAGACACAGAACCACTTTTTTATTCAAATGAAGACGGACGCCTCGTTAATAATTCCAATTCATGATTTGAATAATGTTGGCCTTTTGCGTAAACAAATTCATGCTATGAAAATTCCGGTTGAAAAAGATTTAGATTGGAAATGGTAAGTTGAATGCGCTAAGTTATGCTGGTTCAAAGCCTAAATTAAAGTCATCTGTCAAGGTTAATTTTCCATTGAGTTTTTGATCTGTTCCAGCACGATAAAACCCCTTAATGACTCCTGTTTTCTTTTTTGAAAATAAATCCAACGTTTGTTTATATGTTAATTTTTTACCCATCATTACAAAGGGAACCAAGAAATCGCAGCCTGTTTTGTGATTTGAGCAGCCATAAGCCTTTTTGCCCTTCATTAATGAACCATTTCCGCATTTAGGACAATTGATGTCTGCTAAGGCCTTCTTTTGGGCTTTCACCTTAGGTTTTTCCTTTGCTTTGGTTTCATCATGGAAAGCAATTGTTTTATCTTTTGCTTGCATCACCTCATTGGTGAGATCAACCACCATTTGAATGAGTTCTTTGCGAAATTTCTTCGCGTCGTATTCGCCGTTTTCAATCAAACGCAATCTATGTTCCCATTGGCCTGTAAGTTCGGCCGATTTTAAAAGGTCGGATTGAATAACATCTATGAGTCCCACTCCAGTAACCGTGGCGTGAATATTATTTTTTTTCTTTTCAAGATATTTTCTTCTAAAAAGCGTTTCAATGATATTGGCGCGCGTAGATGGTCGTCCAATTCCATTTTCCTTCATGGCTTCACGCAGCTCATCATCATCTACATTTTTTCCTGCAGACTCCATGGCGCGTAAAAGTGTTGCTTCCGTAAAATATTTGGGAGGCCGTGTTTCTTTTGCTTGAATTTCTGGTTCGTGAGGACCATGTTCACCCTCTTCAAATGTAGGCATGATATTTTCCTCTTCCTTAGACTTGGATGAGGAGGGCTTCTCATTCGCAAAAACTTCGCGCCATCCCGGCTTCAAAATTTGTTTCCCCGTTGCTTTAAATTCGACTTTCTCAACATTTCCAATTACCGTTGTGTTTGAGATAATACAATCCGGATAAAATGCGGCAATAAAGCGTTTGGTGATTACCGCATATATTTTTTGTTCATCAGGATTAATGCCTGAAGGCTTAATTCCGGTGGGAATGATGGCGTGGTGATCTGTTACTTTATTGTCATTAAAAACCTTTTTAGATTTTGGAATAGGTTTATCCAAAAGCGGTGCGGTTAGTTGTGAATAGAAACTTAAACCTTGTAAAATTTTAGGCACTTTCGGGTGGAGATCTTCCGAAAGGAAAGTCGTATCAACACGTGGATAGGTCACTAGTTTTTTCTCATATAAACCTTGCACCAACTTTAAAGTTTGATCGGCTGAATAAGCAAAACGGTTATTCCCTTCAACTTGTAATGACGTTAAGTCAAATAAGCGAGGGGGAGATTCTTTTCCTTCTTTTTTTGTGTATTCTTTAATATGAAAGTCTTTTCCTTTTACATATTCAACGGCTTTTTCAGATTTTTCTTTCTCGGTTAATTTACCGATAGTAGAAGAGAACAGCACGCCTCTATAGTTGGTTTTTAGCTCCCAATATTTTGAGGATTTAAAGGCTTCAATTGTTTTTTGGCGCTCCACAATCATAGCTAAAGTTGGCGTTTGCACGCGACCAATTGAAAGTACTTGTTTGTTTTGTCCGTACTTAAGCGTGTAAAGGCGAGTGGCATTCATTCCTAGAAGCCAATCACCAACTGCACGAGAGCTCCCGGCGGCATATAGGTTTAAAAAATCTTCACCATCTTTTAGGTTTCCAAAACCTTCGCGAATGGCCTCTTCCGTCAAGGAAGAAATCCAGAGGCGTTTAATGGGTTTCGTGTTTTTAGCCTTTAGTAAAACCCATTGTTGAATGAGTTCTCCCTCTTGGCCAGCATCACCGCAGTTGATCACTTCGTCGCAGCGTTGCACTAAGCTTTCAATGACTCTGAATTGCTTTTGAGCGCTTGAACTCTCTGTCAACTTAATTCCAAATGTGGACGGAATCATGGGTAGGGTTGCTAAATTCCACCATTTCCACATGCCTGTATAATCGTGTGGTTCCTTTAAAGTACACAAATGACCATAGGTCCATGAAACCCAATACCCGTTGCCTTCGAAATAGCCGTCCTTTTTAAATTTGGCTCCTAAAATTGCCGCAATTTCTCTCGCAACACTTGGTTTCTCGGCAACACAAAGTTTCATATATTAAGAAGTGACTTTTTTAAGGTTTTGTGAATTTATAGACTTTAAAAGCATGCTTATTTTTTTCATTTATGGCATGCTCTATTATACATTCTTTGTTCCAATTTTCTTCATTTATTTCTGGAAAAAACGTGTCACCCTCAAAGCTGTGATCAATATAAGTAACATACATTTCATCAAGCAAATTATTTTCCATACAGTAGGCATAAATCTGTCCACCACCAATTATAAAAAGATCTCTTCCTTCAGCTGTTGGGGCATGACTTTTATAATGATCTAAGGCCACCTCAACGGAATTGAATACAACACAATCAGGATGTGAAAACGTTTTACTTCTCGTGATTACAACATTAATTCTGTTAGATAAGGGCCGATACTTTAATGGAATTGAATCCCAGTTACGGCGACCCATAACAACAATATGCCCTTTTGTACTTTGCGCAAAAAAACGCATATCTGCAGGCAAATGCCAAATTAAATCATTGTCTTTGCCAATGACGTCATTCTTTGCTTTAGCTACAATAAGTTTAACTTTCACATCAATAATCAATTAAACTGAAACAAGACCCTTAATTAAAGGATGATATTCATAATTCACCAATTCAAAGTCTTCAAATGTAAAATCGAAAATTGATTTAATGTTAGGGTTCATTTTCATGGTTGGCAGTGGCTTAGGCTTTCTGCTTAATTGCAAATCTACCTGTTCACGCAAATTATTATAAACATGCACATCACCAAAAGAGTGAATAAAATCACCGGGATTTAAATCACAAACTTGGGCCACCATCATGGTGAGTAAGGCATAAGAAGCTATGTTAAAAGGAACACCCAAAAACACATCAGCGCTACGTTGGTATAACTGACAAGATAGTTTTCCATCAACCACGTAAAATTGGAAAAAGGCATGACAAGGGGGTAAGGCGGCTTTGTTGTTGGCAATGTTTTCATCAAAAGAAACAGAAGTGTCAGGCATAACGCTTGGGTTCCATGCAGAAATCATAATACGTCTGCTGTCTGGATTGTTTTTTATTTGATCAATTGCGTTTTGTAATTGATCAATCCCTTCATTATTCCAATTACGCCATTGTGCACCGTAAACGGGCCCTAAGTCGCCATCTTCGTTCGCCCATGCGTCCCAAATTTTCACGCCATGGTCTTGCAAATATTTAATGTTGGTGTCTCCTTTGATAAACCACAAAAGTTCATGGATAATTGATTTTAAATGTAGCTTTTTAGTGGTCACCATTGGAAAGCCTTTTGATAAATCAAAACGCATTTGATGTCCAAAGATAGCCTTGGTTCCAGTGCCCGTTCGGTCACCCTTTTCAACCCCCATGTCCTTTATAAGTTGGAGTAAATCCAAGTAGTTTTGCATGTCGAAAAAATTAGTTGTATAAAGTTATATGTTTAGCACATCATTGTGGCATAGAATATGCAAAAAAAATTAAACAATGCGCCTGTATTTATTAACAATAGTTGCGAAAGCGTTGCAGGCCGGTTACATTTGTGAGGATTAGGGAATTTTAACTCCCTTTTTTGTTAAAGTATTAAATTATGAGCGGAAGTTGGATTGCGTTAATGTTCTTGTTTATAAACATCAGTGTGAATGCGCAAGATTTGCCAAAAGATTGTTTTGGCAAGTATGGTGGTGAAATGCCAAGCTATTTGGTGGAAGTTGATGGGGCGCCTATCCAAATTGATAAACACGACGTTTTTATTACAATAAGTGAAGATGAGGTGGTGTATGTTGGTGGCAACTTGGAATTAACAGGAGCTTACACAGTCTTTAAGCAAAGTAAGCACGAATATGTAATAAAGTCCTCATTAAGCAACGGAAAGTCGTTGAGCTATGAGCTAAGCTTTATTTGGGACAAAAAGAAAGATAAGATTTACATCACACCAAAAAATGGACAGTCTGAAGCAGAGTTAGATAGGCTAGACGACTAGTGCTTCAAACCATATGTTTCTATCTGTAGAATCACCTCTTTTTTGCTGCCAGTTCATTTTCGTCGCGCTGATAGTAATCGCTATCAGCGCTCCTCAAGCTTGGTGGCTAAAAAATTAATTTAATTTTTAATAGAAGTTAATGATGATTTTTAGCACTAATCTTTATACTCGTTTCGAGCATACCGCTCCTCAATTTCACGAATGTGCTTTTCCTTTTTGACTTGACGTAATTTAATGGCAGATTTTGTGAAATAAGTATGTTGGTTCAAGAACTTAATCTGAATCTCGTCCCATAAACGATCACTGTTTAATTTGCCATGCTCCCGCAACTCGCGTCGCAAGTAATCTGCAATTACATGGAAATCATCACGGCCTAAATAATCTAAATCTGCATCACACATAATTTGTTCTAGGTGTGTCTTAGGGCTTTGCGGAATTTCGGTTGATTTAATTAAGCCTTCAATAACTACGAGCTGCGCATCTGTATACCCATATTTTGGTAGTATTTCACGCGCCATTCTTATTCCAATGTCCTCGTTTTTATCATATTGCTCTACAAAACCAGCGTCATGGTATGTTGCCGCCGACTTTAAAAGGAAAAGATCTTCATCCGTAATTCCTTCCATTATGGCTAAACGCTCCACGGCTTGTGTCACATCAACGGTATGATTAATACTATGATAAAGCAATTTTGGAGATAAGGCTTCTTCCAGTATTTTCATGATATGACGCTCCGCCTTCATGTAGTTAATGGAACTGTAAAGGTGCAAATCAACAATTTTCCAAAAATCCTCATTTGGAACAAGGCCTTCACCGTCTATTGAAAGTTCAGGTTTAATGCCTTTCACGTAGAACATGTCTAGCATTCCTTTATGTTTCGTCTGAATTTTACCACGGTAAACACAATCAAAATAAGGGGCAATAAATTCATAGGTGTTTCCAGAAATATTTACGGTTCCAGGCTGACCATGCATCTCCATTCGCTGCGCTTGATTCACGGTTGACCCCCAGATATCGTAAGCAAAACGTTTGAGTCCAATCACACCAGCAATTACCTCACCAGTATTAATCCCAATTCTAATTTTCCAAGCTTGTTCACCCCGTTTTTTAGCTGCCTCAGAAAAATCAATCATGAAGTTCTTAATTTCTAAAGCGGCCAAGGTGACTTCAATGGCATTACTTTTATTTCGAATTGGAACACCACCCGCGCACATGTAGGAATCGCCAATGGTCTTAATCTTTTCAAGGTCGTATTTTTCAATAATTTCATCAAAAGCCGAGAAATAATCATCTAACTGTTGCACCAGTTCTTGCGGTTTCATGTCTTCCGCAATTTTTGAGAAGCCTACAAAATCTGTAAAGAGGACGGAAACATTTTTATAATAACGCGCTTTGGATCTTCCTTTGTTTTTAAGCTCCTCGGCGGTTCCAACAGGTAAAATATTTAAGAGCAGCTGTTCAACCTTTTCTTTCTCTTTTTCAAGCAATTCATTCTGATGCTCAATTTTTGCTTTTTGAATTTCTACCTTTTGTTTCTGATCCTGAATCTTTTTACTTTGTTCCGTTACTTGGCGGGTACGTTTTACAACCTCAATTTCTAAGCGTACTTTTTGGCGTCTAATTTTGTCAATTCTTCTTCTATAAAAGAACAAACCAAGTGCTATAAGTAAGATAGCAACAACAATTCTAAACCACCAAGTTAACCAAAACGGGGGAGTGATGTTTATGGTAATGGTTGTTGGTTCAGCGGATTCAAGCCCGTCTGCACTAATGGCATAAACCTCCAGTAGGTAGGTGCCATGATCAATGTTCATATACGTCACCTTATTTTCTTGATCGAGGTAACTAAACTCGGCCTCGTGTCCTTCTAGGCGGTATTTATAGCGGTTTTGTTCAGGGTTTGAGTAATTTGTAGCCGCAAACTGGAAGGTGAGGTCGTTTTGATCATAGTTAAGCTCTAAAACGTCTGAAACCAGAATGTTTTCTGCAATAACTGTTCGGCTTTTGCTGTTTTTAGCCGAAAGGGTTATTTCTGAGATGATTGCTTGGGGCGGATTCGGATTGATAGTAATCGCCTCAGGATCGAAGATATTATATCCTTTAATTCCTCCAAAGTAGAGCAGCCCTTTTGATGTTTTTAGATAGGCGCCCGTATTAAATTCATTACTTTGTAAACCGTCTTTAACGCTATAGGTAGTAAAACGCTCTGTTTTAGGGTTAAATTTGGAGATTCCCTTATTTGTACTGGCCCAAATAAAGCCGGCATCATCTTGCAGCAATCCATAAATTACATTGTTCGACAATCCTTCTGATTCGGTGTAGTTTTTAGCTTCTCTTGTTACGAGATCCAGTTTTTTAATTCCTTCACCGTAAGTTCCCAACCACATACTGCCCAGCTCTGTTTGTAACAAGCATGTTATGTGCGCGTTTGATTCGTCATGGTCTTTAATATTACAATATTCAAAATCAAAACTGTTTTCTGAATTTTCATGAATGGCATACAGGCCTTTATTGCTTGTAACTACCCAGGTTTGATCAGAAAGGTCTTTATAGATGACCTTTACAGATCCTTCACCTAATCCATTTCCGCTGGCATAAAAACCAAACTCTTTGGTTGATTTATCTATTATAGTTAACCCTTCCCTTGAGGCAAGCCATAAGCGATTAGAATCTGCCGGAATGATTGCATAAACTCGGACGTCACGGCTGATATCATCTGGTAAAAAATCAATTGGTGTAAGTTTGCTTTTAAAGGTTCTAGAATCTAGAATGTTGAGCATATAAACGCCATCATCATACCCCAACCAGATTTTATCGTCACTCTCCACATAAATAGAAAGTAAGTGGTGCGTGGTATTAATATCACGCACAATATGGTAATACTTTTGTTTTTCGTAGTTGTAAACCGTTAAATCTTTTTTGGTTCCAATGTAGGTGTTGCCAACGTTGTCTTCGGCAAAAGACCAAACGCTATAATCAATTAATCCTTTGCTGGGGTCGTTGTTTAATGAAATGGTGGTAAAGCCTTGCTTATATTTATCGAATTTCGAGACCCCTTGTTCTGTTCCGATCCAAAACACTCCAGATTCGTCTTCGTAAATACATGAAATGTCATTGTCCGCGATAGATGAATTGTCTAGTGCGTTGTTTTGATATTGTGAAATAACTTGACGACCATCTTCTGTTTGTTGAATTAAAAACAATCCTGCTGCCCCGGTTCCAACCCAAGTGTTGTTTTCGTCTTCAATATAAACACAATTAATACTGCCGTAGCGTATATCTGTGTATTCGGTATAAACCTGCAGGCGCTTATCAGTATCTATCGAGAAGAGTCCTTTTTGAGTTAACACCATTAGGTCTCCTCCGGCGGTGTTGTAAAAACCATTAACTGGGGCAATTGTAAAAATGGAATTATAATCAATTGACTTAAATTTCCCATAAGGATATTCAGAATAATAGGTTTCGCCAGATTCTGTTCCAACCCATAGCTGGTCTTTGTCATCAATATATATTGCGCTTAATTCTGAATTCCCTTTTACCGACTTAATGGATTCAATTTTTTTAGATTTTAAGTTAATAATATTGATTCCATTTTTTTCAGTCAACGCCCACAACCTCCCGCCCTTGTCAAAGGTAAGTGATGTAAATATGTATCCATTTAAATTCGGAAATGTGGGCCGACTAATACGTTCGACAGTATAATCTTTCGGTTTCATTTTACCAATACCGCGATTGGTGCCAAACCATAAATCGCCCTGCGCATCCTTGTCTAAAAAGTGGATGTAGTTATTGGGGATTGAATTCGCATTAACAGGGTTGTTTTTGAATGTTTTAAAGGAATAACCGTCATACCGATTGATGCCATCTTGTGTAGATATCCAAATAAACCCGTATTTGTCTTGAACAATTCCTGTAACGGAACTTTGAGATAAACCATCATCCAATGAATAGGTGTCAAACTTAATGGTTTTTTGCTGCCCGTAAGTGCCTACCGATATAAAAAGTAACAGTAAAAGTGGAGACAGTTTTTTTATCATTGGGTTTAAATTCTTACGCCTATCACTAAAATATCATCCACTTGCTCATAAGATCCTTGCCATTCAAACTTGGTTTTTTGTAAATATTTTTTTTGGTGAGCCATTTCTTCTTTGTGGATAGATAAAAGGTGTTGACGGAATCGGTTGTAAAGGAATTTTTTTCCGCGTTCACCACCAAATTGGTCCGCATATCCATCACTAAATAAATAGATTACATCTCCTTTTTGAAGCTGTACTTTATGTTGGTTATACTTTTTAGTTCCGGGTTCAAATGAACCAATTGCAAATTTATCTGCTTTTATAATCATGAACTCTTCATCACGGATGATATAGAGCGGGCTATTTGCTCCGGCAAAATAGAGTTCCATTTTTTCATAATCAATAGAGCAAAGGGAAATGTCCATTCCATCTCTAATTTGATTTTCCTCTCTACTTTTATTCAATGATTCATTCACGAATTTGTTGAGGTGGTCTAATATTTCAGCTGGTTGCGAGGCGTTGTATTCGCGAATAGACGTATTTAATCCATTTGCACCTACCAAACTCATAAACGCACCAGGCACACCATGACCGGTACAATCTACTGCTGCAAAAAAGTTTGATTTCTCCGTTTTTTCAAACCAATAAAAATCCCCCGAAACAATGTCTTTCGGGTTGTATAATACGAATGAATCAGGGCAAATTGAATTGATGACTTCTTTAGGTGGTAAGATGGAGTTTTGAAGACGTTTTGCATAACGGATACTTGCTGTTACGGCCTTGTATAAATCTTCTAATTTTAAACGCTGACGCTCATTCTCGTCACGTTGCCTCACAACCTCTTCTGTTCGTTCTTTTACCTTTTGCTCTAAGATCCGTTCTGTTTCGGCTAATTCGTCACGCATTTTTAAGAGTGCGTGCCCAAGCACATCCTCATTGCTCAATGGTTGGTAAGGTGATTTAAAATTACTTTGTCCCACTTCTTCAGCAAAATGCGTGGTTTTTGTCATCCCATCTACCAAGTCCACCACGGCTGAGGACATGTCACCAATTTCGTCATTTCTGATTTCAATTTTTTGTTTGGGAAAAATTCCTTTTCCAAGAGACAATAGTACCTCTCTTAAATTGTTAACAGGTTTTACAATTGTATTGGTTGTTAATCCAGCAATAAAAAGCGCAAATATGATTAATGCTCCACCTAACCACCAGTAGACTCGGAGGGCCTGGAATTTTGTTCTAGATTCAACAGAAGATGAACGTACTAAAGCCAATGCATCTTCTTGTTTGCTGACAACACTCTCTTCTAAAAAGTCTAGATTTTTGAACAAATCTGTCATATCTTCACCCACACCATTTTGATCTATCAATGAGCGCGCAAAGAAAACGTTAATGGCATCATCATAACTACTAATATTTGGCAAATAATTCATCATTTGCTCGTAGTTTTCAAATAAAGTAACGTATTGATCTTTTAAAAAAGTGAACAATTCAAGATCTTGCTGATCTGTCCACTTCGTTGAAATGGTTTCAAGATTATTGAGCTTTTCTGGAATGTCTTTATTTATTATTTCTTTGAAGCGCATTTTATGATCCACGTCGTTGCGACTTTGATCGTTTACCCATTGCGCTGCCAACTGCCTAGATTCTATAGTTATGGTTTTTAGACCAATAACATATTCTTTTGACGGCGTAAGTACGTTAATAAGTTGATTAGAGGTTTTGTCGTTTTCTTGAAACGTTTCAATACCATTATTTACAGCCAAAAAAATGGCGCCAAACACCACAATTATAAATACAATAAGCACACCGAAACCGACTCCAATTTTTTTTCCTATTGTAAATCTAAAGTTCATAGTTCTGGTAGCACTGGAGTTGTTTAGTTAAGGGTTCTCTAAATCGTAAAGTATTTTTTTAAAGTTTTCAGCTTTTTCTAAGTCTATTAATGTTTGCGTATACACGCGCAATAATTGTCTTACATTTTCAATGTCATCTGGATGTGTTGTATGGCGATCTAAATAACCTCTTAAATTGCGGAGATCAACCATTTTTTGGTATTTGAGGTATAATTCATTATTGTTAAGTCCGTAATAACATCCCATCAAGGCCTCCGCCACAGCAATATTATTGGTGTCAAGTAGCTCTGCACGGTGTAAATATGGCAAGGCTTTTAAAAACGCTGCCTCTGATTTTTTTTGATTAAGAATCAGTTGTTCAAGTGTTGTTTCAGGCTCAATTGTTGTCACATGATCAACACCAATGTTGTAATAGACAATTCCAATGTTGAAATTCGCTTTAAAGTCGAGGCTGTCTAGGGCAATTACTTTTAATGAATATTCAATTGCTTTTTTCCTTAACTCATTTTTCTTCTTTGTCTCAACAACATCCACTTTTTTAAGATATTCCGCGCCAATTGCGTTGTAATAGCTTATGTTTTGTGCTCTAAAATCGTGATTAGGATCAACTAATTTTTTTTGTTGTCTGACATAAATGTCATAGGATTCTTCAGATTTTTCAAAGTCGCCATCTTCAAGCAATAAGGTTACCGCATCATTATAATAACGCACCAAGGTGTTTCGTAAATACTCATTTATTTTTGCTGTATAAAGCCCAGCGCTATCAGTTTTTTTGGCTAGATCAAAGGATTCTAATGCAATCTCTCTATAATAAATCTGATCACCACTAGAAATATTGCGGTATATAATACCACGAAGTTGCCAAGTTTGTGAATCAAATCGCTCCACGGAGTTAATCGCTGAATCAATTGCAACCCTTGCTTGTTCATAATCCTTTGCCTTGTAGAAATCATAGGCTTGTCCTGTCCAAGACTGAGCGAATGAATGAGAAGCAGTGAGCATCACGACAAAAATCGATATGTAACGGATTAACTTCATTTCACAACATTTGCAGCCAAGTTCGATAACTTCTCTGCGATTACTAATTTATGCTTTTTTGCGTTAGTTTTGTTTATTTCGTATTTCTGTTGATTTCCTTCAACAATAAAATTAATAACTGACCCCCTACTTAACCCACTTTGTGCCTCCGAAACTAGGAGCGTATTTTCTTTAATTGTGGTTTGTACTATTGTTTTTAAATAGTTTGAATTTTCAGGACTTACATATAGAATGTGAGCCTCGTTAATTTCATTCGTTGAGTTGTAATTTTTAACAACAATTTTTTGACTTCCAATTGATTTGCCCGAGTACTTTTTAGTTAACTCCGCGTAAACTCCAGAGGTTTCTCCAAATACACCAATCACAAATTCGCCACTCCTTCTTCCTTGCGGCCATTCAACAAGTGTGGCAAAAGTGTAAATATATAAGGCTCTTACAACCGAACGCGTATCTGTCATCTGCGAAGGACTGGGTGCATTGCTGCGCAATCCCATCAGAACTATAATTGTTATCAGTATGTAAGTTACTCTTTTCAAAAAATTTGTCTAAATCATTTGATACATTACCAAAAGTGTGCCAATTAAACCTCTGTCCCAATAGGATTTGCATTCTGAAGTGTTTCCAAGTCCCTATCAAATAAATAGAGTCCTGCCTTGTCGCTTCCAATCATTTTAAGCTTGTCTAGAATGTTTCTGGCGAGTGCTTCTTCCTCTAATTGCTCTGCCACAAACCATTGCATAAAGTTATGTGTTGAATAATCCTTCTCTTCTAAACAGACAAATACAATTTCATTAATCATATTCGTCACTTTTATTTCATGTTCTAACAATAATGTAAAAATGTCAGTCAATGAATTAAATTCTTGCCGTGGAACCTCTATAGATGGAATCAATGCTCTGCCCCCTCGCTCATTTATGAATCGAACCAGCTTTAGCATGTGTTCTCTTTCTTCGTCAGAGTGCAGATACAAAAAATCCGCCGTTCCGTTAATCCCTGATGATTCGGCCCAAGAAGCCATAGCCAAATAGAGTTGAGAAGAAACCGCTTCTGCCACTATTTGTTTGTTCAATATTTCCTCTATTCTTTTATTCAATTTTCCTTTATTTTATGTGATCAAATTGACCTAAGGGATAAAAATAATCTAAAAAAGACAAACAAAACCTGTTTGCAGATAAATAATTCATAATTTTATTAGGAATTTAAAGAGATGCATGAGCAAGAAGAAGATTAAAAGCAAACAAAAATTTAATAAACAATTACGACAAGATATTCTTGCAATTTTTATTGAGAACCCAAAGACCGGACTAAATTATAAACAAGTTTGTGGTTTTCTGGAGATCCGAGATAAGGCGCTAAGAAAACTAGTGTTTGAAGTATTAGCAGAATTAAGTAATCAAGGAACACTCAAAGAAACCGAGCGGGGTAAATTCAAAATGAGTCAGAACCGCCAAGTAATTAAGGGCAAACTAGATATTGCCAAACGCGGTGTAGGTTATATCATAACAGATGAATTGGAAGACGATTTAGTGGTTCCAACTAAATTTATGAGCCAAGTGGTTCATGGAGATACGGTTCGCGCGGAAGTGCTTCCCGCAAAGGGAGGAAGAAAGTCTGAAGGGCGAATTGTTGAGGTGATTGATAGAGATGAACGACGATTCGTAGGAACGATAGATATCCAAAGGAAGTATGCTTTCTTAAGCCCTGATGATCCAAAAATTAGTGTAGACATTTTCATACCAAAAGGCAAAACAAAAAATGCCGAAACTGGAGACAAAGTAATCGGCAAAATTACGGACTGGCCGAGTTCGGCTAAAAATCCTTTTGGTGAAATAACACAGGTACTTGGTTCAACCGAATCTAATGACGTGCAAATGATGTCAATTTTAGCAGCATCTGGAATAAATATGTCTTTTCCAGACGAGGTTACGAATGAGTCAAATCAAGTAAATATTACACTTGATCCTGAAGAAATTGCTAAACGCACTGACTTTCGAGATGTTTTAACCTTCACGATTGACCCTGTTGATGCGAAGGATTTTGATGATGCCATTTCGGCAGAACTTTTAGAAAATGGAAATGTAAAGTTGGGCGTGCATATTGCAGATGTTGCACATTATGTGAGGCCTGGTAGTGCGCTCGATAAAGAGGCCGTTGAACGTGGAAATTCGGTTTATTTAGTTGATCGGGTTATTCCAATGTTGCCGGAACATCTTTCAAACGGTGTCTGTTCTTTACGGCCGAATGAAGAAAAGTTTACTTTTTCTGCCGTTTTTGAATTAACAAAAGAGGCTGAGGTAGTGAACGAATGGTTTGGTAAAACAGTGATTTGTTCTGACCGAAGGTTTACTTATGAAGAGGCGCAAGATTTAATTGAAACGGGTAAAGGAGATCATGCAGAAGAGGTTCTTATTATTGATAAAATTGCTAAAAAATTACGTCATGATCGACTTTCAAAAGGAGGGCTTGAGATTGTAAGTTCTGAAATTCGGTTTGAGTTGGATGATATTGGCACGCCCATTGCTGTTTATAAAAAAACAAGTAAAGACGCCAATAAATTAATTGAGGAATATATGCTTTTGGCAAATAAAAGCGTAGGTTGTTTTGTTGGTAACACAAAACGGAAAACAAAAATCCCGCTGATTTATAGAGTGCATGATAAACCTGATCGCGAAAAAGTGGAGCAATTTCGCGTATTCGTTTCAAAATTTGGGCAAGATTTTTCCTTTAAAAATGACCGCGATATTTCATTAAAAATGAACACTCTTTTTGCTGAAATGAAAGATGACGGGAATTTTAATATGATTCAACAGATGGCGATAAAATCAATGGCCAAGGCAATATATGATACGGAAAACATAGGTCATTACGGACTAGGATTTGAATATTATGCCCACTTTACATCACCCATTCGGCGTTATGCTGATTTAATGGTCCACCGTATTTTACATAATGTGCTCCGAAAAGAATCTATGCGTTTTTCAGGATTAGATGAAATGGCAGATCATATCTCTAAGACAGAGCGCCGCGCTGTAGATGCCGAAAGAGCGTCTAAGAAATATTTCCAGGCGCAATATTTAAAAGATAAAATTGGAGAAAGATTCCGCGGTTTTGTCACTGGGATTACTGAGTGGGGTTTGTATGTTGAAATGTATGAAAACCACTGCGAAGGAATGATTCCACTTAAAAGCATGAGACATGACCGCTTCGTTTTTGATGAAAAAGAGTACGTGATTATTGGTCAACGAACAGGAGAATCATATACCGTTGGTGATAATGTTGATGTTATTCTTTCGCGCGTAAGCTTAGTCAAGAAACAAATAGATCTTGAACTAGTGGATTAAACGGGCCTATTCTTTTTTCTTTTTAAACAATTTTGATGGCAAAGAATAGTTGTATTGAATCACGTAATTATGCGTGATGTTTTGTTGGTTACCGTGATCTAATTCGTAAATATACTTGATCCCAAGTTCATGTCTTTTAGGCAAATCAAAATCAAGCCCAACGTAAATTCTATAAGCGTCTAAGCCGCTAGCTCCTGCCGGTTGTATAGACTTAAACAATTCATAACCAAAAAATGGCATTACGCGTTTAAAATCCGAGTTCTTATACTTTAAATCAAATTTCCAACGGAACGTACTGCGGATGTTTGGATAGATCACGTCGTTGATGACACCCACTCTATCAAAAGCTAATTGATAACGTGCTCTTGTTTTAAAACGCAAGCCTGTTTTTGCAATTTTATGCGCATAATCGGCGTTTAGACAAATTCTATTTTCTCCCGCAAAATAACCCTCTCTATCTTTACGTGAATAACGATAGATCGTGCCTATTGATAGGTTTTTGACCAATTCATAATCAACCGAAAGTTCGTTATAATACGTTCGTAAAGTCGAAGCGTTCTTATAGAATCGGGCTTGTGTTTCATATTTCAATGAGACCTTGTCGCCTATATTTGCCTTGAGGCCCAAACCAGTCCATAATTGCGCATCTTGATTTTGGCTAAAGCCAAATATGCTAATGAACAAAGCGCTTAAGAGTAAACTTTTCATTAATTAAGTATTATAAGGTTCTCAACTCCAACAGTTTGATTTTTTTCTGTAATTTCTACCGTTAATGATCTAACGTCTAATCCACCAGCACAAACAGCGCATTCAGAATAAACGAATACGGCATATTTTCCAGGTGTTAAATAATCAAATCTATAACTTCCATCAAAACTAGTTTTGAAATTATCGCTATATGTTTGTGTATCTTCTCCGTAAATGATAAATACATCAATGTCCATTGCGTCGTACTGAACAGAGGTTGTATCTCCGGATCCATTCACGTCAAACATGACAACTTTACCAGTAATTGATGAAGTACCTCCTTCACCTGACTCTTTATTACAAGCGGTAATTAATAGAATTGAACAAGCGGTGGCAAAAAGAATAAGTGATTTCATTTGTTTTTTTTTTCGTTGACGTGAAATTAATGATAAATTAATAATTTGCTAACATTTGACTAAGTTTTGCAACAATGGTTTAGTGCCCTTAAGTTAATAAGCGTATTTTTGATACAAATCAAACCAATTTTTCCCTTAAATGGAAACGGAATCAGAAGAGAAAATAACCGTAGACTTTAAGAAATTCAAAGGGCATCACCGTAAATTTCCTTGGGCGCTTATTATTCGAGTTTTTGTTGCATTAGTGAGTATTGCCATTATTTTTTTTTTGGTTCAATATTTAGATGATGTGCGCAAAAAGCAACAGGAGGAAAAACCTGAATTTGAAATAGAGTATGAGTTTTAGTATTGCACTTGTACCGTGCCTTGATACTTTCCAACTTCACCATCTTCGGTCGTTAACTCTACAACTATAAAGTAAGTGCCGGCTGTAACTTTCACGCCTGCATGAGTATATCCGTCCCATGTTCCATTAATTCCGAAATAGCGGTAAATTATTTCTCCGTATCGATTTAAAATGGTGCAAGAAAGGGTGTCATATCCCACTGCGCGAATTGAAAACACATCATTTTGTCCATCACCATTTGGAGTAAATATGTTAGGCACACCTACCGTGTTTTGAGCATAGCTGCCCAATGAAATAAACAAGATGAATGTTAATATGAATCTATAAATTTTCATTCGTAACATCTAAGATATTAAAAATACGGCTGGTAGACGCTAAAACACTAGTCTTTTTTCAGCTCTAAACCATAATTTATACCCTTATCAGTTGCCGGAACTCCTTGCCCCATCCATGAAGGAATATCTGCACCAAGTAGATAATAGTCAAAAAACTGTCTCATACGGATGCTTAAATCTTTTCTGTTAGCCGTTTTCATAAGGTTGTGTTGGTCGCCATTATAGTTCAATAACCATACGGGTTGATTCAATCTGCGCAGCCCCATATACAATTCAATTCCTTGATACCACGGTACTGCACCGTCTCCATCATTATGCATAATTAACAAAGGCGTTTGCACGTTTGGTAAACCAAAAATCGGAGAGTTTTCAATATAGAGTTCAGGTTTTTCCCAAATGGTAGCGCCTATTCGACTTTGTGTCCGCTCATATTGGAACATTCGACTTAATCCTGAGCCCCAGCGAACCCCTCCATAAGCAGAGAACATATTACTCACTGGTGCGCCAGCCATGGCTGCTTTATATTTATTGGTCATTGTTACCAATTGGGCGGTTTGGTACCCGCCCCAACTTTGACCTTGCAGTCCCATTCGTGTGCTGTCAATCCAACTGTGTTTTCGGCTTAAATAATCGGTGCCGCTTACGATACAATCATAGGCAGATTGCGCTGGGTGACCAGCGGTATATTCAATGTCCGGAATAAATATAATGTATCCATTACTTACATATTCTGTTGGATAAACAATGGACGCTGTTGGTTTGGGGGTGTAATGTGTATGAATTGTTTGGGTGTAGTTTTCATAAAAGTAGGCGATCATTGGGTATGATTTTGTTGAATCAAAATCTTCGGGTTTATATAGCAATCCTCTTAGTTCTCTGCCCTCAAAAGAAGTCCATTCAACCATCTCTACGGTGCCCCAATTATATTCCTCTTGTTGTGGATTAACTGTGGTTAATTTTTTAGGTGTTGCAAAGTCAATCGAGGCGCTTTCTAATTCAGGATAGTCCGTAAAATTCATTCTTCTGAACAAGATTTGATTTGATTCCTTGGCTTTAGATAAAAATGTAAAACGGTGGTTGGTCGTAATTAATTCAGTAAACTCAGGTGTGCCATTGGTAGTGAAAACGTTGTAATAAGTTTCGTTTTTGGTTTCAAAGTTTATGCTTTTTATCAGATTGTCAGATATGGTTGTATAAGTGCTGTCCTTATCTAATCGAGAGTAGCGGTATTTATTTGCCCCGTCGGCACCGCGGTTGTTGGAAACGCTAAAAGCTTTAGTAGGATCCGAGGGGCATAAGGCCCAAATATCATTTCTTGAATTAACCAGAAAGTACTCAACACCGTTAATTTTTGTCCAGCCGTTCGACCCCTCTGAATTTGGAATGTGGGGATTGCCATTTATGTCAGAAGCGAAGAGATCGTCTATGTTAGCAGTTAAGTTCTTATCAATATTTTCATTGAGAATTTTCATATTCCAAGTTGAATCTGGTCCATTATACCAAACATAATATACCCCTGAAGGGGAAAGGCTCGTGGCATAAGCCTGCCCATTTTGAATGAGTGAACGTTCTCCTGTTTCTAAATTCGTTAAATACACGTCATTTTTCCAAGGGAATGCCCAAGTGGCAGATTTTTGATAAGGTTTTTGAGAATAAGAAAGCGCAAGCATGCTGTTTGAATGATCAACAGTTCGAAGTCGATTAATAGCTTCATCTGCGACTTGTACAAGGTTTTTTGTTTCAAAGTGGTACACTGCTCTATAGTTCCTTTTATCGTCGCTTTTTCTCTGTTTTAGCTGTTGTGGCTGAATTCTAAGATCAAACCCACTCCAAACATCTACTTTTGCTTTTTCAGTATCCAATAGTGTGTCTTCAGCTTCTTGAGTTACAATTGCATTGGTACCTACAAATAAACGCTCTCCGTTTCTTGAAAAGTACGGATTACAGAATTCTGAAATGGTATAATTGTCAGGCATACCAGTCGTGTTTGAATCTATAATAACATTGGCCCTATCCATGCTGCTTTTCCAATAGCTTAATTCAAATGTTTTCCGCTTATTTGTATCCGAAGAGTTTAAAAAAACAAGTTGTTCATTTTCATAATCAAATGTGAGTTTTGTAATTTTTAGTTGATTTGAGAGCAGGGTATTGCTTTCCATTTTTGTTAAATCAAATGCGTGAATGCTCAACGTGTCTTCATCCCCTTTTAAGCTAGTGACATATATTAATTGGTCACCTTTTTCGCTTATTTCATAAACAGTCACACATTCTATGGTGGCAGCTTGACCAGTGCTTGCATTAATTAAATGCAGTGTTTTTCCGCTTGTTTTAGTTTTTATCTCGCACTTTTTCTTTTTCTTATGCTTACACTTTTTTTTGCTGCACTCTGGCCGTTCATCCTTTTGCGAAAGGTAAGCCAGCCAAACACCTTTTTTGGCGAGCGTATAGGATTTAATGTTTGGGATAAGTTCAAGTGAATCGGTTGCAGGATAATAAATAGCCAATGTATCTATTGAAAACTTATCGTCTTTGACTTTGTCTAGTTTGAGTGAGCGGATGGTATCTTTTTCTGGCTTAATTAAAAAGGTTACGAATGCTTCATCTTGACTGATTTGAGCAGCAGCACCTCTTGCAAAACTGCTTTTTTTAGTGCCATCAATGCATTCAATAAACAAATTGCCATCTCCCGCTAATGGGTTTATTTCATAGGCGATTAATTGCCCAGAGTTGGATTGACTAATAGCAGAAAGACTGTTCCATTCGTCGTAAACGGTATGGTCAATTTTCTTTTTAGATTCTTGAGCGTATGTAAAAGTAGAGAGCAGTGTTAAAAGGGCAAGCGGAGTTTTTTTCATGGTATAGTTAGTTGGGCTGTTTCGATTGACTTCCAGCTACTTTAAAGTCTATTTTATAATAGAATATGGGTAAAAACCCAAGTTGATAACGTTCTGCTGTTAAAGAAGGTGAATTAGGGGTGTAAGTGAGGGCAAGTATATTTTGTGTGTTTAATAAATTCACCAAATCTAAGCCAAGCTCATGAGTTACTTTTTTGGCGTTATAGGTATAGTTTACCTTTGTGTCAAACCTGAAATAGTCTCTAAATCTATTGTCGTTATAACCTTCATCTAAATATATAATTTCTTTTAATGAATCGGTCATTGTGAGGTTAACATTTCCGTAACGCATTCCTCCGGCGTAGGTTATTTTCACACCAATAGCAAATGTGTTTTTTTTCTGTTTACCAATTTTAAATTCTTTCCCGGCTAAGCCATTAAAGATGTAGTTACCGTTAAAGTTTGTGCTGCGTTGTACCCCATCACTTCCAATATACTGCGAGTTGTATAAGCTCGCGGTCGTCATAAAGAAAAAGCTGTTATCAAAGTACTTTTGAATTGTTAATTCAACCCCCATGTTTGTTCCTGTTCCAGTATTTTCTAGGGTATCTGGAAAGAAACGGGCAAAACCGCTTCCTTGATTTAACAATGAGAATGATGAAGGGTCGGACTCAACAGGAACATTATAAAGTGATTGGTAGTAGAGTTCTGTTTTAAACAACATGGATTTTTTAAATTGAGTGGAATAACTCAAAACCGTATGAATACTTCTGGTAAAATCTATTCCTAAATTATGGGGCTCAGTGTTACCAGCTAATCGATAGGCGTATATGTACAAAGGGTGAATTTGTGAGTGCATTCCTGCACCAATTGCAATTACGCTTTTTTCTGTTGCGGCGTATTTAAGCCCAAAACGGGGCTCAATAGGTGAGATGGAATTACTCATTGTAAAATACTGACTGTGTATTCCAGTATTCATGGTCAATTTTTTATTGATTTTAAACTTCCATTGTATAAATGGTTGAACTAAAAACTCAGGGCGCGACTGTTTATAATTCCAACGGTAATAATAATTAGAAATCGAATCTGTTATATCTGTACGAATTGAGTCTACTAAATTGAAATGATAGGCGTCAATATTTATTCCGTATTTGATTACGGTCTTTGAATTTATTTTTTGATTTATACTGGCGTAAGCTGATGCTGTACCTATGTCAAATAAATATCCCATCATATTGAATGGATCGGCTTCATAGTTCCACTGGTTATCGGCATTTAATGAGCGCAAAATATAACGGTGATCAGTTAGCTGTCCTTGTCTCGAATAAGAAAGGGACGTTTTTAGAAAGAGTTTTTTGCTGATTGATTTTTTATAAGTAATACCTCCTACGGCCATTTTCGAGCCGAAGTATTGATCTCTATCTTGCTCACCATAAGCGTCCTGTGCAGGCTCAACTTGGTCTGAGATTAGGATATCAATAGAGCTTGTTCCACCCATTCCCCATAAAGAGAGTTGCCCTCCTTTTTTCAACGGGAAGTTGAATTTAAAAGCGCCGTCTCCATATGATGGAACAGCATCTGTACCATACTGTATGCCAGCCTTATCCATTAAGGTAAGCGTTGAATAGCGCCCCATTACTAAGTAACTTGCCTTGGTTTTTTTAGATAAGGGGCCTTCAAATAAAACCTCAGTTCCTAAAAACCCGAATTGTCCTGTAAACTCGTGGTTTTGGTTGTTTCCACTTCGCAATCTCAAGTCAAACACACCAGATGTACTATTTCCATATTCCGCGGGAAAGGCGCTCATGAAAAAGTCTGAATTATCTAAAAACTTATTATTTAAAATTGAAACGGGCCCACCAGTTGCTCCAGCTACGGCAAAATGATTTGGATTTGGAATCGAAACTCCTTCAATTCTGTAAACAATGCCAAGGGGTGAATTTCCTCTAATCACTAAGTCATTTCTGGAATCATCTGTGCCTGTCGCTCCGGCATAATTAGCCATCATTCTGGCTGGGTCGCCCCTGCTTCCTGCATACCGATTTGTTTCTTCTGTCGAAAAAGATTGTGCACTAACGGTGGCCATTTTATTTAAAATTTCGCCCTTTTTTCTACCAGTTACAATCACTTCCTCTCCAGTTATTCCCTCTTCTTCTATGTCAATGGTTAAAATAAGCTCTTTGCCAGATGTGAGGGTTACTGCCATTTCTCGGGTAGCATATCCCAAAGAGGTAATTTCTAAAATATGTTTACCAATTGGAACGTTGGCTAATGCAAAGTCTCCATTATCGTCGCAAACCGCACCATAAGTGGTAGAGGTGATGCTCGTAATTTTTATTTTGGAACCAACTAGTGCGTATTTGGATTCAGAGTCGACTACTTTCCCTCGAATGTTTTGCGTTATATCTTGCGCACGAGATGCACTTGAAAAGACGAGCAAAAGAGTAATCAGCCAAATAGATTTCATAAAGGAAGGTTTAAATTATCCAAAGTGAATGTAAGAATTATAAACTGAAATCCTTAGTTAAGGCTTAGTTTTTCGATCTCCAAAGGCGATCCCAAGGAGAACTTCGTGAGTGCCTGAGCTGTAATTTTTTAAATCTGTAGTTGTTATATCATAGGCGTAACCTATAGATAATGTTTCGTGGTATTTAAACCCAACCATTGCTGTAACAGCGTCTCGAGATCGAATTCCTAAACCGGCCCAAAACATTTTTTTGTATGTTGCTCTAACGTTTAAATCTAATTTTGGTGGAGCAGGCAATCCTATCTTTAATAATACACTTGGTTGCAATTCCCAATTCTCATTTAATTCCAAATTATATCCGCCGTGGAAGTAATAATGGTCTTCTAAATAACTTTCAGACCCTACTTGGGTAGATAAAAAGGATAGTCTATCGTGAAAAATTTGTTCAATTGACGCTCCGAAATACCAATCGTCATGGTAAAGGTATATTCCAAATTTACCATCTGGATCAAATGATTTTAACAGCCCGTTTGAGAAATAAAAATCATCTGCATGATAAGCAGTAACTTTATTCGCATCAAGAATCCACTGGTTAAATCCTAAGGATAATCCAAAAGAGAGCTGTATGGTTTCAGTCAGTCTAAAATTATAGGCCATTGACGCTTGAAAGCCCAGTCGACGAGTAGGACCAACAACATCTGTATATACGTATCCGCCCAAGGCTAAATTTTCTTTTTTAAGCGGTCCGTTGGCTGATAATGTAAATGTTCGAGGTGCGTCTGTAATTCCAATCCATTGGTAGCGATTATTTGAAACGGCTTCCCAATTATCTTGCGCTCCTGCGTAGGCAGGATTAAATGCATATTGGTTGAACATGTACTGCGTAAATTGCGGTAGTTGTTGTGCTTTTGCAAATCCGCATATAAATAATGCGGCTATAAGTGTGTATGTCTTTTTTAGTTTCATTATTAATCTACCACATTACAGTTAAAGGTCCAGTTATCGGATCAGGAAAATCTTCATGGTCTATATCAATCACGAAATAGTAGGTTCCGGCAGGTAGTCTTTTGCCATCTTCTGTTGTTCCAGCCCAGCCGTCATTATAGGTTTCATCACTTTCATAAAGTAAATCTCCCCAACGGTTATAAATGTTTATCTTAATGGATACTCCAGGATATTGATCAATAAAGTCAAGAATCCACGTATCGTTTTTTCCATCAGAACCTGGTGTTATTCCATCTGGTATAACAACTTCAGGAAATACTTCAACGTAAACGGAATCTATACCGGCGCATCCGCTAGAATCTGTTGCGGTTACAAAATACCATGTTGACATTTCAGGTGTAATTACGGAAGGGTTGTCAATAAATGGATCGTTTAAATATATTGTTGGATCCCATTCTACCGAATTGTCAATGTCTGTTGTTGGCGATCCTCCGATTGTACCTGTTTGTGTATCGTACAGTTCAATGTCTGGCCCTGCATCAACAATTACAGGAGGAGCGGTGGTTACTATAACCGTGTCATAATCTGTACAACCCATGTACATAACTTCTAAAATATAGTAACCATCTCCCGTTATATTATCAGGTAAAACAAGCACACTCGAATCGGAAAGTACGTTTCCTAGGGTATCAAACCAAGTATAAGTGGCTCCATCTGCTATGTTTGATAGTCCAAAGAGTACAATTTCAGTGTTATTGCAAATCAGCGTATCTAATCCAGCATCAGCAATGATGCTGATAAGTGTGTCGACAGTTAAGGTGTCTCTATAAATACAGCCGCTACCACCTGTTATCGTAATATAATAAGTCATTGGCAATAATCCACTAGGATCTTCTACAATAGAGGTGTCTAGTAGTGTTTCTGAAACCCATTCATAGGTATAATCAAGAGTTCCCCCAGTCACTGTTATAAAAATTGCTCCATCAGCCGCATCTTGGCATGTGGCGCCTAGGATACTATCAAGATTCATGATTAGTTCTTCCGGCTCAATTAATGTGGCGGTTTGGGTAACTTCACATCCATTTGCATCTGTCATGGTAATTGTAAATGTTCCTGCGCACAAGCCAGTTGCAATAGGTGTAGTTTGAGCGGCTGGGTCGTCCCAAGAATAGTCAAATGGCAATGTGCCACCAATTGGATTCGCCACAATTATTCCATCACAGTCGCCAAAGCAAGATGGGTCTATAAGGAAGAGTGGATTAACAAGAATGGTGTCCGGCTCGGTAATGCTTGTACCTTGATAGAAAATACAACCTGCAGCATCTGTCACCTCTAAGATATAATCGCCAGCACATAAATCGTTAATAAGCGGAGTGGTCACTCCAAGTGGAATCCCAAGTTCGTCTAACCATTCATATGTAAATGCTGGATTTCCCCCCGTCAAGCTTAGGGTGTCAATTGTACCATTGCAATTTCCGTTACAATCAACATCCGTTGTTACAAGTTCAATAACTGCTGCTGATAGGTTATTGAGTGTGTAAGTAAAGTCAATTGAACAACCGTTATCGTCCGTAATAGTGAGCACATATATTCCTGCATTTAAACCAGATATTGCTGGAGTAATTGCTCCTGTGTCCCAAGAGTATGTGTGTGGTAATATTCCACCTGAAGACATGACGTTAATTGATCCGTCTGATAATCCACAAGCCGGATTAGAAATGATTGCTTCAGCATCAATTGGGTTAGGGTCAAACATTTCTACTTCAATGGTCGTAATACATCCAATGGCATCAGTTATTTCTACATAATAACTGCCTGTACATAAATCGTTTAACGTATTTAAGGTTGATCCATCATGGAGCCATAGATAGGTATAAGGAGCGGTTCCTCCAACACCATTCACCAATACTGAGCCGTCGCAAGATTCTGCACATGTTATCGCATTGACAATTACGTCGCCTGTGAGCCCTTCGCTATTTTCTATTGCAAATGCCTGAATGACATAGCATCCAATTTCATCTGTGATTTCTACTTCATATATGCCTGAGCAAAGTTCTGTTAATGATAAGTCGGGAGCACCTGTATTCCATAATACAGTTAAGGGGCCAGTTCCGCCCATTAAAGTAAGATCGATTGCCCCGCTACATAATCCGCAATCGGTTGGTGTAATTACGGAGGTTGCAATTATTTCTGCTGGATCAACCAAAGAAGTATCTTCAAATGTCACACAACCTAAGTCGTCTGTTACTTCAATAATATAGTCATTTGCACATAGACCTGTAGGATCTTCAGCAATAATGCCATCTGGGTTCCATACATAGGTAAATGGAGGGTTGTCGCCTGTTGCTGTTATCGCGATACTTCCGTCACAAGACCCAAAGCATGTTGGATGATTGATCTCGTCAAAGACTACATCTGGCCCACCAATATCACTTATTGTAGCCATAAACGTTTCGCTGCATCCATTTGCATCCGTCACTGTTACAAAGTAAATACCCGAGAAGACATCTAATAGAGTCATGTCAATTTCACCTGGCAATGGAACCATTCCTGCATCAAACCATTGATAGGTAAATGGTGGATTACCCCCACTTGCAAATACCGTTGCGTTTCCGTCTGATAAAGTACATGTGGCATCATTTGAGAACACACTACCAATAATCTCGGGAAATCCATCAATAA
>TARA_B110000037_G_scaffold205661_2_pt1 | contig 25671 bp, 19 predicted proteins | sample TARA_B110000037 | Tara Oceans TARA_B110000037 (sample SAMEA4397196) | marine metagenome | biome: Polar Biome; feature: [MIX] marine epipelagic wind mixed layer (ENVO:01000061); material: water (ENVO:00002006), including particulate matter (ENVO:01000060) such as... | depth 10-100 m
TCCCCGATGGCGAGCGAGCGCACTACTCCAAGAAGACTTACGACATCGAGTATGATTTTCCCTTTGGACAACAGGAACTCGAGGGTGTCGCCTACCGTGGTGACTACGATCTCGGCAAGCACCAGGAGCACTCCGGCAAGCCCCTCGAATACTTCGATGAGCAAACCAAGGAGCGTTTCATCCCACACGTCGTGGAACCTTCCGCCGGTTGTGATCGCACCATCCTCGCGCTCATCTGCGAAGCCTTCGACGAAGAAGATCTTACCAAGGAAGGCGGCAAGCCCGATGTCCGCACCGTGATGCGCTTTAAGCCAGCCGTTGCGCCGATCAAGGCCGCCATTCTCCCCCTCCTTAAGAACAAGCCCGAACTCGTGGAGAAGGCCAAGGAGGTCAAGAACCTCCTCCAGCCCTTCATGAACATCTTCTACGACGAGACCGCAGCCATTGGCCGCCGCTACCGCCGTCAGGACGAAGTGGGAACCCCCTTCTGCATCGCGATCGACTTCGAAACCCTCGGCCTCGAAGAAGGCAAAGAAGATCTCAAGGACACCGTCACCATCCGTCACCGCGACTCCATGGAACAGGAGCGGATCGCCATCAGCGATCTCCTCCCATGGTTGCTTGGGCGCATTCGGTAAGCTCAGACTCCTCAATCCCAAAAGCCCCGAGCCTCAGCACGGGGCTTTTTTTGCACAGGCTGCTCACTTCTCGGAGTGCGGTTCCGTTGCCTCATCCTCTCATTCCTTTTCACTTCTTGCTCTCTTCAAATCGAGCAAGACGAAATAATGCTAAAAAAAATGCATTTCTTAATGGCACGGATATAAAAAATACGTCATCCTTGAATAATCCTAAGCAACCATTCGTTTAAGAATCACATGAAAACCACTCAGATTATTGCGGCAGGCTTGACTGCCGGAGCTCTCACTCTCGTTTCCTGCACTCAGTCCCAGCAACAATATGGCTTGGGTGGGGCCGCCGCTGGGGCCGCCATTAGCGCAATTGTCGGAGGCGACGGAGGCGACATCGCCAAATCTGCCGCCATCGGAGGTGCCGCTGGAACCGGATATGCAGTCTATCGCGAAAATCAGAATGAAAATCGCGGCGCCTATAACACCGGAGGTGACACTTACAACCAGCCAGCGCCGGCTCCCCAGCCCACTATCCCAAAGTATCCAACCGCCAATCATAGCGATATCGCCGGCGTGGTCGTGAGCCCTTACGAGCCATACAACAAAGTCCGTGTGACCGGCTTCAAACCCGGGGACCTCGCCAAGGACCCCACCACAGGCAAAATCTTCGTGGTTCCCCAGTAAAGGATCTAAAGAGTTAAAATCCCAACAAAAAGCCCGCTCGCAAATCTCTCGCGTCGGGCCTTTTTTTTAATCTTAGGAAGAGGAGAACTCTAGATCTTCTTGAGGGATCCAGTCGAGTCGCCGAAGCGCTTGGTCTCAACTCCAAACTCGTTGAGCATGCGAACGTAAAGATTCGAAAGGGGCACTTCCTCTCCAAGATCGACATGACGGCCAGTCTCGAAAGCTCCACCACCGTTACCGGCAACAATCACAGGGAGGTCACTGTGGCTATGGCGATCTCCGTCAGCGATTCCGCTACCGTAAACGATCATCGAGTTGTGGAGGAGTGACTTCCCGTCCACGTCCTCGGTGGCCTTCATCTTCTCCATAAAGTAGGCCAATTGCTCAATGTAAAATTGATCGATCTTTTGGATTTTCTCCAAATTGTCCTCCTGGCGTTTGTGGTGTGAAAGATTGTGGTGACCTTCTGATACGCCGATGTCCTTAAAGGAGCGATTACTTCCATCATGGGCCAGTAAAAAGGTCGAGATCCGGGTGCTGTCGGTCTGGAATGCGAGAACCATCATGTCCATGAGAAGACGCATGTGGTCTTTGTAGTCCCCAGGCTGACCTTGCGGAGCTGGAACGCCGGGGTCACCGGGTGACCCTAAGTTTTCCGTATTCTGAATCTGGCGCTCGATCTCCCGCACGCCGGTGAGATATTCCTCCAGCTTGTGCTGATCATTCCGTCCAAGATGCTTGTGCATCGCCTTGGCATCGTCGCTAATGAAATCAAGAATGGATTTTTGTGTCGAACGACGCTGGGCCAAGCTCTTGGCCCTCTCATCCGCTGAACCCGCACCAAAGAGTCGTTCAAAAACGAGCCGCGGATTGGCTTCCGGGGTGTTCGGTTGATTCTCGGAGCGCCAGGACAAGTTAAATTGATAGGCACACGAATACCCGGAATCACACCGTCCGGACTTGCGCACCCCGTCGCATGTGAGTTCGAGCGAAGACAAGCGTGTCTGATTCTGGACCGCCTGGGCAGCGATCTGATCCACCGAAGTTCCCACTTTGATGTCGGAACCGGAAGTCTTCTTGGCTCGCTGGCCGGTCAGGAAGGTCGCGTTACTTCGGGCGTGATCGCCCGCCCCATCACGTCCCGCGTAGGCGTGCTTGTGGGTAAATCCCGAGTAGATTTGCATGTCCCCTTTGAGCTTCTCCAAAGCCGCCATGCTCTTGCCCAGCTGATAGTTGCTTCCTTTGCCCTTCGGTTTCCAGTGCTCGAGATTCACTCCGTTCGGAATGTAAAGATAAGCCATGCGGAGCGGGCTTCCCTTGGCCGTGGTCGCCAGCCCGTCGGCGGTCGCAGCCATGAGTGGACTCAGCGAGTCCATGGCAGGAAGGCTAACCGCAGCGCCAATTCCGCGAAGAAACTTGCGACGATCCAATCCGGTTCGAGAGTTCATAATAGCATCTTACGTCTACTTTTCGGTATTTCTCACAGTATTTCCACTCATCGCTACCCGCCACGACGCTTCTGAAACGGGGCGCTCTCAATAATGGCAACCACAAGCTCTTTCAGGCTGCCCTTGTGCTCCTTGAGCCGCTTGACAAGGAAATCAATGGTGGCCGCGTCGTAATATTCCGGCCCCCGACCAATCGCGTAGGTGAGGATCTTTTCACTCAGGCATCGATAGAAGTCATCTTTTCGTTTTTCAGCGAGCACCTTCTTCAGCCCGGCGACATCGTGAAATTCCTCGCCCGTGATCAGCTTGCCCCCTGAGTCGATGGCTTGACCTGCTTCCTTGGTGCGGAATTGACCGATGGCGTTAAAATTTTCAAGTCCAAGACCGATCGGGTCCATGCGCTGGTGACAGCTAGCACAAATAGGCTTTTCCCGATGCTCCTCCATCATCTGGCGCATTGTGAGCGGTTTTCCACTGTCGTGGCCCACTTCCTCAAGCTCCGGGACATTAGCTGGAGCAGGGGGAGCCGGTGTCCCCAGAATGTTATCGAGGACAAAAAGGCCTCGTTTCACCGGCGAGGTGCGGGTTGGGTTTGACGTGACCACCAAAAAAGTTCCCTGAGAGAGCAGGCCTCCCCGCTGCGGATGTTCATGAAGATCAACGAGGCGGTGCTCCTCTCCTTTTACTCCGGGAATGCCGTAAAAATTGGCAAGACGCTCGTTGAGGAAACTATAGCGGGCTGAAATCAATTCCTCGGCCGGGCGGCCATTCTTGAGAATGAAATCAAAGAAACGTTCGGTCTCCTCTTTCATATCAGAACGGAGGCGACTGCTAAAAAGACGCTCGGCATATCGGCTGTCCCGTGTTTTCAGGACACGACGGGCATCAATCGCGACACTCTCAATATCACGGGCCTGCAGCCATTGCCCCACAAAGTTATCGACGAACCTTCGGGACTTTTGACTCGCAAGCATCCGCTCAATTTGCGGGCGCAGATTCTTCCGCAGTTCTTTTCGAAACGCCAGACTGAGAAGTTCATCATCAGGCACGGAACTCCAGAGAAAAAAGGAAAGACGCGAAGCCAATGCATATTCATCGAGTTCGACAATCTTCCCCTTGTTATTGGGTTCCGGCTGAATCTCGGCCCGGAAAAGAAACCGTGGCGAAGCCAGCACCGCTGTCATGGCATGCTTGATCCCCTCTTCGAAGCTTCGCCCCGGAGACTGATCCACTTCCATTGCCATCTTGACCAAACGAGCCACCGTCCCCTGGTCGAGCGGGCGGCGAAACGCGCGGCTCACGAAACTGCGCATGATCTTGCTGGCATAAAATTCACGCTCACGCATGTCACTAGGAGCGCCCCCATCGACCATGATCATGCTGAAGCCTTTGGGATACTCTTTGTAACTTCCATCAAGAGGCCCCTTCACCGTAACAAGCTTGAGAACGGCCGACTGCTCACCTTCGCCCTCACCTGGCGGGTTTTTGGGCGCCAGGTGAACTTCGATGGTATTCTCCCCTTTCACCATGTCGGCCTGCCCCCCGAGAGTGATTTTATCCCGCTGATCCCAGCCGACGAGACGCTCGGCGATTTTCTTTCCGTTGACGAAAAGGTAGACCGTCGCGCTTTGGTCTGTGGCCTGATCCGAACCGCGAACCGCGTAGTCGAGGTTCACCTGGTAAACGCCCTTCGCTGGCACCTCTCCCTTCAATTGGACTTTATCCTCGCTCTTGAATGCAAGCCAATCGGCGCGTTGCTTTTCATCTCCCTCTTTTCGAAAACGTGAACCGTCAAAGGTTCGAACCGGAATCTGCGCGGCGGTTCCTTTCGGAAGAGCATTCTCCACAATCGAGGATGCCGCCTCGAGATATTTCTCCATATGAAGCGGCGAAATCGTCAGAACATCGCCAATCGTATCAAAGCCCCAACCGGTATCATCGGCCGGAAAATTCTCCCAGGTTTCGTATTCCACACCGAGCAGGTCCTTGATCGCATAATAATACTCGACCCGGTTGAGTCGTCGAATTGTCACGCGGCCGGGATCGGGATTCTTGGGATCCAGCTTAAAGACCCTCTTTTCGATCCACCCGAGAAGATCGCGTTTCTCCTCCAGATCCGGCTGATCCTTCTTGGAAGGTGGCATGATCTGGGAGCGGAGATTGCGCCAAACCGCGAGCCAGTGCTCGACATCGTCAAGGTGGTTGGAGAGATCTTGATATTCATCCATCGAGAATTCTCCCTTCGCCGTGCCATCGCCATGGCAGTCGTAGCAATAATCCTGGAGTAGCGGTTCGATCTCCTTTTCAAAGGTCACGTCACCCAAAACTGCAGCAGGCAGGAAAAAATAGGGCAAAAATCGGTTCATCGATCGAGATGATACGGTAGGAAAGCGCAATTTCTAATTCGTAATATCATAAATTCCATCTTATCGTTCTTGCATGAAACGTCGCGTTTTCCTCACTACCGCTGCTGCGACCGCCGGAGCCGTTCTTGCCAACCACCACGGAGAAAAGAAATCAACCGGAGATGACTCGTCTCTCTACCTCTCCCTGAAGGACGGAATGATTGGTGGAGGCGGTTCGTTGGAGGAGAAATACGGTCTTGTCAAAGAACTGGGCTACGACGGAGTAGAGTTAAGCGTGCCCAAACGCGAGAATCTCGAACAAGCGGTCGCCGCTTCAAAAAAAGTGGGCCTTCCAATCCACGGTTCGGTCAATTCGGTTCATTGGTCCATCAAGATGTCCTCTCCCGACGAAACCGAACGCACGAAAGCGGTGGAAGCGATGAAAACCTGCCTCATGGAGACTCATCAGGCTGGTGGTTCGTCCGTGCTTCTGGTGCCTGGAGTCGCCGGTGGTAAGGTCACCCAAAAAGCAGCGTGGGAGCGCTCCATCGTTGAAATTCAAAAATGTCTTCCGCTCGCCTCGAAACTTGGTCTTCATATTCTCATCGAGAATGTTTGGAACGGTATGTTCTATGACCCCAAGGGGCCAAACACCCAGTCAGCCGACCGTTTGAAAAACTACCTCGATGAAATCGACTCACCCTGGGTCGGGTCCTACTTTGATATCGGCAATCATCAACGCTTCGGCAAACCCGCCGAATGGATCAAGACCCTCGGCCGCCGCATCGTGAAACTCGACGTGAAGGACTGGGGAATCAAAGGAGGCTTTGGGAAAATCGGTGAAGGCGACGTCGATTGGCCTGCCGTGCGAGCTTCGTTAAAAGAGATCGGCTACTCCGGTTGGGCCACTGCCGAAGTAGGAGGCGGCAAAAAAGACCGCCTTGCCGAAGTCCTCCAAAACATGCGCCTTCATCTTCTTGGAAAGTAAATGAAAGCTCTCGTTAAGGCCGAATCCGCTCCCGGACTCACTCTCACTGATATCCCCCGGCCCGTTCCGGGTTCACGCGATGTCCTGATCCAAGTGGATCGAACCGGCATTTGTGGAACCGACCTCCACATCTACAACTGGGATTCCTGGGCTCAAAAAACGATCCCGGTTCCCCTCGTCGTGGGCCACGAATTCGTAGGTCGCATTGTTGAGCTCGGCAAAGATGTCGATTTCCTCAAGATTGGCGACCTCGTTTCAGGGGAAGGCCATCTCATTTGCGGTCGTTGCCGCAACTGCCTCGCCGGCCGGCGCCACTACTGTAAAGATACCCTCGGTGTCGGAGTTAACTCGCCCGGCGCTTTTGCCGAATTCATGGTGCTCCCTTCCACTAATGTTTGGAAACTCGCGCCCGAAGTCTCAAAGGACAGTGCTGCCATCTTCGATCCCTTCGGCAACGCCACCCACACCGCATTGGCGTTCCCACTTCTCGGGGAAGACGTCCTCATCACCGGAGCAGGCCCCATCGGCTGCATGGCCGCTGCCATCGCCAAACACGCCGGAGCCCGCCACGTGGTCGTCACCGATCTCAACCCCAACCGCCTCGCTCTCGCCAAAAAACTCGGCGCGACCCGAATCGTCAACGTCACGCAAGAGAAGCTCCCCGATGTCCAAACCGATCTGGGTATGAGCGAGGGCTTTGACGTCGGCCTTGAGATGTCAGGAAACAAGCATGCCTTCAACGACCTCATCGCCAACATGCGACACGGAGGCCAGATCGCGCTCCTCGGCATCCCGGAGCCCGGCATTGGAATCGATTGGAATCAGGTCATTTTTAACTCGCTCACCATCCAGGGAATCTACGGACGAAAAATGTATGACACCTGGTATCAAATGACATCAATGATCCAGTCCGGTCTTGAAATCGAACCCGTCATCACTCACCGCTTCGACTTCACCGACTTCGAAAAGGGCTTCTCTGCCATGAACGAAGGATCGTGCGGAAAGGTCATCCTCAAATGGGCCGACCTCGGATAATCCTTCAATCAACACTCTCATGCTCGCCGAACAATTTCAAAGCCAGCTCGCCAACACGCTCGACGAAATCAAAACCGCCGGCCTTTACAAAAGCGAACGCAAAATTGCTTCGGCACAGGATGCCGAAGTAACCCTAGAGGATGGCCGCCGGGTCATCAACATGTGCTCCAACAACTACCTCGGACTGTCCAACCATCCCGAGGTTTGTGACGCTGCTCGCTCCGCCATTTCAAGCCACGGCTTCGGACTTGCCTCAGTCCGTTTCATTTGCGGAACACAAACCCTGCATCGCCAACTCGAGGAAGCCCTCAGCGAATTTCTCGGTACCGAAGACACCATCCTTTACCCCTCGTGTTTCGATGCCAATGGCGGACTCTTTGAAACCATTCTGACGGCCGAAGACGCTGTCATCTCCGACGCCCTCAACCACGCCTCCATCATCGATGGCATTCGTCTCTGTAAAGCCAAGCGATTCCGCTACGCCAACAACGATCTCGTAGATCTTAAGAAACAACTGCAGGAAGCCGATGCCGCCGGAGCACGTCATAAACTCATCACAACTGATGGTTCATTCTCGATGGATGGCGTCATTGCCAACCTCGCCGGTATCCATGCACTCGCTGATAAATACAACGCACTGGTCCACTTCGACGATTGCCACTCCACCGGTTTCCTCGGAGCAACCGGTCGTGGCACTCACGAGCACTGCGGACTCATGGGAAAAATTGATCTCACCACCGGCACCCTTGGAAAAGCCCTCGGCGGAGCCTCCGGCGGATACACCTCAGGCAAAAAGGAAATCATCGATCTCCTCCGCCAACGATCCCGCCCCTACCTCTTTTCAAACAGCATCGCCCCGCCCATCGTGGCAGCTTCGCTCAAGGTGCTCGAACTCCTCACTGCATCCACTGAGTTGGCTGATCAGGTAAAAGCTAATACGAAGTATTTCCGCGACGGACTTGCCTCCACCGGCTTTGAGATTCTCGGCAAAGAACATCCCATCTCGCCCGTCCTTCTCGGCGACGCCGAACTCTCCCAGCAGTTCTCAGCCAAGCTTCTCGAGCGAAGCATCTACGCCATCGGCTTTTTCTTCCCGGTTGTCCCGCAAGACAAGGCCCGCATCCGCACCCAAATTTCAGCCGCCCATACAAAAGACCACCTCGATCAGGCTCTGGAAGCCTTCATCGAGGTGGGTCGTGAATTGGGAGCCTGTTAGTGCCCCTTACTCGTCGGCCAGAATTCAAATCCGGAAGAAGCTCCTGGAAGCAACAGGAACGTTCAAGAGGGGCATCCACCTCGATCTGATTGGTTCCATCAACTCCGACAAAGTCATCCAGTTCCTTCGTAGTCGTTGCTGAGAATCGCAACTTGGCCCGTAATCGGGGTTCCCCATCACTCAAATCGTCAGCGGATTAAAACAGATCTACTATCGCGAGCGGAAAATCTCGCTCATGAGCGACTCAACAACAAGGGTCCTCAAGCCTCCCTCTTTTGCTTGGACCTTCGCTAAAATATCCTGGATCGCAAACTGATCCACAGCCTCCATGTGTCGCCCCGTTGCATGGGTGAGCACAGTGGAAATCAAATGCCTCTTGAAGACCTCCGCTCTCGTCGTGACCAGAATTTTTCTCAATTCACTGAACCCCGCAAACTTCTCTCCAGACGGCATTTCCCCGGACGCATCGACTTTCAAAGCTGAGGCTTTTTTATGCGCTTTGGGGTAACGGTCACGCCAACGACCGAGTTCATCAAAAGCCTCCAAACCAAATCCGGGAGGATCAATCTTACGGTGACACTCGGCGCAGGTTTTGGAATCAAGATGCTTCGCCAACCGCTGCCGCAAAGTGGTCGCGCCTCGGACATCAGGCTCGACCGGAGGGACTTCATCGGGCGGAGGTGGAGGAACCACCCCCAGGATATTTTCGGAAACGAACACCCCCCGGAGCACCGGAGAAGTCTCAATACCATTCGCACTCACAGTTAGAACCGCCGCCATTCCCAAAACTCCTCCCCGTCGACGCTTGTCCGGCAGTTTCACCTTTTGAAAGCCATCCTTGAGTCTGAGCGACTCTCCCTCGAGTAGCTTATAGTGCTTCGCCAAATACTTATCCACAAAAGTGTAATCCGCATCCAACAGCTCAAGAACGGGGCGGTTCTCTCGCAACAAGTAGGCGAAGAAACGCCTGACTTCCCCTTTCATCGATGCTGGAAAATTCTCAGAGTAGTAACGCCAGGCCTTCTCTCTGGGCGGAGGCATGCTTCCGAGATCCCGTAGATTCAACCACCCATCAAGGAAGCTGTTCACGAACCCTCCGGAACGCGGATCATCCAGGAGACGCGCCACCTGTTCCCTTAACACCTTAGGGTCGTTCAGACGCCCGGACGCAGCAAGTTCAAGAAGCACCCGGTCAGGCGGAACGGCCCAAAGTGCGTAGGAAAGGCGCGAAGCCAAATCATAAGGCTTTAGAGCCGGCTTCTCTTCAGGAGTTATTTCGCTGAGATAGAAAAACGAAGGCGAACAGAGAATCAGCTTTATCACGTCAAGGGCCGCTTGCCGCGGCCGGGTCCCTTCCTGAATTTGATTCTCATAGAACCCATAAAGACGCTTCCGGTCCGTGTCATCAAGAGGACGCCGAAAGGCTCGTTCCGCAAAACGAGCAAGCTGATTAAGTGCCACTTCAGGCTTAAACCCACCTTCACCAAATACCGCACGCTCCTCAACACTTCCTCCCTCCTCAGGAATCGGACCGCGAACCTTGATCTCGGAAATTCGAATGTGCGGTAGCTTCCCCTCGCGTAAAAGCGTCGCACGACTCACTCCATCCAACGGATTTTTAAACTCTTTCTTATAACGCTTATTGAGTTCAATCACCGATCTCCGCGACTCATAGGGACCATTTGGAAAAATAAATCGAGGAGTCTGCCCGGTCTCAAGCCAGACCCGGAACTTGATCCATTCCGGTTTCTGATCCGGCACCACCGACTTGGCCAGAATTGGCTCAATGCGCTGGGGATAGTGAATGTGCCCTTTGGTGACATCACCAGGAACAACCCCCATGATAAAGGGCTCGCTCAGATCAATTCCGAAAATCTTGGGATCGTAATGAGTGTCCCGATGCATCCCCTGCACAAGCACTTCAAGATCGTAGAGACCGGAGACCGGAACCCCTTCGAGAAAGTCTTCAATATGCCCGTAGCTGCCCTGTCGGGTGTCCGTGTCCGGTTGCTCGTAAACGCAGAGGAACTTGTTCTTGAAAACCGCCCGATGGGAACCTGCAAGCTCCTCATACTGTTTGAAATTTTCGGTGAAATGCCACGACTTCGGCTTCATCTCCGGCCTCCCCAAACGATGTTCAACCAACCGCTGGGCCGACTGAAAGTAGCGATCGAGGAGAAATCCCGAGGTCACCAAACTCTCTCCGATTGTATCGATATGCCTGCTCGTTTTCTCCTTCGGAAAATCGGCAGTCAGCCCCAACGTATCCACTCTCCGACCAAAAAGAACCTTCAGAGTATTCTCATACTCACGATTAGAAAGCCGACGCATGACCGTCTTGCCACCATTGCTTTTGAAACGCCCGCGGGCGGCTGCGATCTCCGAACTCAAAACACGAACGACCTTCAAACGCTCCTCGTCTTCAGGCTGATCCTTTTTCTTTGGAGGCATCTCCTTCAGCGTCACTTGATCGATGATCTCCTGCGCCATAATCAGATCATGAATACTTTGCAGCGGGATCTTCAGGCCCTCAAAATCCCTCTCTCCTTTTTGCGTCGCTGAATCGTGACAATCGTAACAGTAATCAGCGAGGAAATCGAAAACCTCCTCTTTCGAAGACAAATCCTCCCCGTTCGAAATGCCGCTTACCGCAGCCAGCAAAAGGACAATGATTCCTATTCTCATTCCATGAAGGGAGATGAATAAAACCGGGGCCTAGGAAAAGGTCCCGCTGCTATTTCCAAAGGATTCTGCCTCGACCCCCATTCGTTGGGCGATATCGACAAAGAGATTACAAAGCGGCACTTTGTTAAGCCCCTTTGATTCAACCTTTTTGAATTCACCATGGCGATATCCACCTCCAGCAAGGATGACCGGCAATTCTGAATTGGTGTGGGAGTTCCCGCTTCCAATTCCGCTTCCAAAGAGAACCGAACTCGAGTCGAGCAAGGTTCCTTCGCCATCCTTGATAGACGAGAGTCGGTTCAGGAACTTTCCAAAGTGCTCGAGCTGGTAGGTCTCCAGTGCGATCAGATGGGCCACCGCGTCCTCTTTGTTTCCATGGTGGGAAAGGCTGTGGTACGACTTATCAATCCCGAGATGTTGGGGAAGAAAACAACCGCCAATTTCCAAGGTCGCTATCCTCGTCGAATCAGTTTGCAGCGCTAAGGCAATCAGCTCGTAGAGCATCGACAAATCCTCAACGGTATTCGCATTGGCAGGTTTTTCAAAGGGAGCATTTGGCTTCTCGTGATCAGTCCAGCGGCTACGGAGCTCGAGACGTTTTTCCACATCGCGAATCGAAGTGAAATACTCGTCCAGTTTCTCCCGATCTTCCCGGTTGACTTTGCGAGACAAACCTTTTGCTTCATCGTTCACCGCATCCAGAATTGATTTCTGAAGCCGGTTCTCCTCGCCCCGCTGTCGCTTCCTTGCGGGAGTATCATTGGCAAAAAGACGGTCAAAAAGCTCGGCAGGATTGGTGATGGGCGGCACCCGAACGCCGGAGCGTGTCCATGAGAGCTGACATCCACCGTGGATTCCCCCTTCCGAACCGACTGTGAGAGAGGGGAAACGCGTCTGATCTCCCACTTTCTCGGCGAGGAACTGATCAATCGTGACATTCCCATCTTCGCGATCCCTGGCCTCAGAATGAAGAACTCCCGAAAGAAATGAGTGAACGGCAAAATGCCCCCCTTTGATCCCGTGATCAAGACCACCATAAACGGTCATCTGCTCACGCATCGCCTTAAGCGGCTTAAGAAGGGGCGTCGCGTCGTAGCCCTTGCCCGCCGTTTTTGGGAAGAAACTCTTTTGCTGGAATCCCAATAAATTTCCCACCGCCACAAAACGCTTGGCTCCAATGCCGGCCCCACAGGTGGCCTGAATGGTCGCGAGCGAGTTGGAGGTCTTCGCCATCAACGAAGAAAGCCCTGGCAAAGCCAGAGAAGCCCCCGCTGTCTTGAGCAAAAAACGACGGCGATCGATTACAGATTTCATGGGTGGTACACTTTATCGTCGAGCAGGACCTCTAATTAAAGATCAGTTACGCAGAATCCCACCAAAGACTTTCACAACTCAAGACCCTCCAAGCGACAGCGAACGTCTCACCCCTTTTAAAAGGGTTACAGAGTCCCCTTTTCCTTCTTCAATCGGAGCTGCCCACAGGCCGCATCAATGTCGTGACCTTTTTCCAACCGGAGTGTCGCGGAAACACCCGCATTGGACAGCACGCTTTTGAAATCTTTGCAACTCGCATCCGACGGCCTGATCCACTCCAGACCCTCAACCGTATTGTAGGGAATTAAATTCACCTTGGCCCTGATCGAAGCTGCACGCTTCGCGAGAATCTGGGCATGTTCAAGATCAGCATTCACACCATCGATAAGGATATATTCGAGTGTGATTTTCTGATTCTTCTTAGAATTCCAAATGCGAAGGGCATCGAAGAGCTGGGCAACAGGAAACTTTCGATTCACCGGCATGATCTTGTCACGGGTTTCGTCGTCAGGACCGTGCAGTGAAATCGCGAGACGAATTTGCTGCGGCAGTTCGGCGAGTTTTTCAATCTGCGGAACGAGACCCGAAGTGGACACCGTGATTCGTCGGGCACCAATATTAAGGCCCCAATCCGAAGTGATCATTTCCAACGCTTCGCACAGGTTTTTGAAATTCGCCAGAGGTTCTCCCATTCCCATGAAGACGAGATTGTTGACCTTTTCACCTGAAAGTTCTTCGGCCACGATGATCTGGGAAACGATCTCTGCAGAGGTAAGATTTCTCGAAAATCCATCCAGCCCCGAGGCGCAAAACTTACAACCGTAGGCACACCCAACCTGAGAGGAAACGCAGAGCGTGTGGCGGTCGGATTTTTCTCCGTAAAGAGCCGGAGAAGCAGGAATGAGAACTGTCTCGATGTAGCGCCCGTCAGGAAGCTCGAGGAGGAATTTCCGAGTCGTATCCTCGGAGCCTTTTGTAAGCGTGTGCTTGAGCGGACGCAGCGGATACCGATCGGCAAGAGCCGTTCGGACGGACTCGGGAAGATTGCTCATTTCATCCCAGGAGCGAGCTCTCTTTTTATAGATCCAATCAAGAATCTGCGTCGCCCGGTAGAGTGGTTGACCTTGTTCTTCAAGAAGCTCGGTGAGTTGGGTCTTGGTCAGCATCTCAAGATATGGGTCGGAAAAGAACGAAGGGAGAAACAACCAATGCCTCAAATTGTTGATCTGAATCTTTCCACTGAGTGGCGTGGAGGGCCTCGATTTTCACCAGATCGGCCGACTTCAGCCAACCTTCCACTTTCTTAGTTTGATCGTCTGTTATTGCCGCTCCAGCCTCTTCCAACTTCAGCTCCGGATCGACAAAAAAAAGGACGCCATTTTTATAGTGTTCTCTAAGATACTCCCACCCCACCTGTCCGGAATATTTCACCAGCTTCTCCTCGTCGGTCGATTGGTCATCGCCGAGCATTCCATATCGCATTTCTTCTGAAGCCATCTTTCTAAATCAGTTTCAATGTGTGGGCCCCTTTCACAAGTGTCCCACCTTGTCGAATCCGGCAACGTAATCCGCCGTGACCGCGCAAAAACTTTTCAACACCAGGCGCGCAAGCCTCGTCCATCCAATAGCAGGGCTTGGCCTCCTCACTGCCTGAAAGTTCAATCTCTCCCAAGTGGAAAATCCTCCCAATCAAATCATTAAGATCAACTCCCTTCACCACAATATTCCTCCGGAACGCACTCGGTCCGAGATCGGGGAGCTCAAACTCATTCATCACCTTTTCGTAAATCGTATGGTCGAACAAAGTGACCTGCCCCTTATAGTCCTCTTCGTAGTCAAAAAAGCGATCATTCAGCACTCCTCTCTCCGCCACCAGCTCGATCTTATCTTGATCGACGATTTCGTGATCCTCAGATCCCTTTCCATGCCTGCCATAATAATTATGGCCGGGGGAAATAAAGAGGTGGGTCAAATCCACCGACTGGTTGCTCATGCGAGGACCCTATCAAACAACCCTTCAAGCGCAAGAATCCCCCTGTCAACGGCTTCTTCGATTCATCGGGCGGGGCGTCGAGGGGCGACGCTGGGGCGTCGGACTGGGGCGTGACAGCTGCACCGCCGATCGCGTGGGCCGTGACCTCTGCGCCGCTGGTTGCGACGTCGTCGTCCGGGAACTTGGGCGGACAACCGTTGAAGCCGGCCGGAGAGCAGGAGCAGGAGTCGAGCGACTTACGGGAGGAGGGGTGGGGCGACGGACCGAACCTCCGTTTCCTCCCCGAATAAGCGGAATTGACGAATTCGGGGTTCGAACCACTGTCGGCCGTATGATCGGAGGGCAATAGACGTCGTCATTAATACTCCTCTCCTTATGAACGATAATCGGCCGATTCACCACGATCTGCCCCTTGGCCGCCGGGGGGGCTGGCACGAGATTGGGCTTGTTAAGATCTTCCACAGCCCGAGCCAGTCTTTTCAAACTGATATCCTGCCTCTTCATCTCATCCTCTTCTTTCATCGCGATCATCTGATCCCTCACCACTTTATTGTATCGTAACCGATTCAAATCCTCATCCTTCTGAGCCTTCAGCGCCAGTTCGCGGTCATAGTAGAAGCGGTCCTGCCAGGGGACGGGCAAATCTTGAAAAGACACTCGGGCAATCCCTCCTTTATGCCGGAATGTCACTCCAATATCGGTCACACGACTGATCACAATGTCATGAAACGGATCTCCCGTGTTTGTCACAAGAATCTCGTGCTCTTCCCCTTGGGCTTTCAAACGAGCCACTCGACGGGTCTCAATATTCGGATCTCTTTTCTCTTCTGCTTGATCCGGTTTTCCAAGCGGCTTCACGACCGCAGGCCCAGTCGAAACCCGTTCCTCCCCCAACTTCTTAACTAAGTCCCTCAATTCATAAAGAACACTCGTTTGCTCCGCATCCTGTTTGAACCTCAAATTTTGCTCTGCAATCAGATTTTCTTCGAGGCGTTGTAGCTTTTCCTCCAAAGCCGCGATTTTTTCCTCGGACTGACCATCCGAGACAGGAGCTACTTCTGCTTTCTTCTGACATGAAACGAGTAAAAACGGGATGATAAGTCGGGGCGCAAAGAATTTGAACATAACAGGAAGCTTAATTCTAATAGGACCGATCCTAATTCGGAATTATTCGATTCCACGTAAAAAAAGACCGAAAAGTTTCCTTCCAAGTCTTTCAAATCACAAAATCTGCCTCAGAAACTAGCGACGGCTTACGAACCGACAACTTCATCACCACCGAAATCGCCAGCACCGACACAAAACGCTTGGCACCAAAATGCCAATCACCCCCTCATCTTCCGACAAAAGGCCCAGTGAGGATCCCCCGGACTGAGCAACGCCATCAAAGGCAACTTTCCAAATCACGACAGGATGTCATCCTCCTGCTCATGCTTCGCAAAGTCATCCCCATCATCGCTCTTCTCCTCCCCACCCACGCCTCCGAATGGGTCACCCTTTTCAACGGCAAGGACCTCTCCGGCTGGACCCCGAAAATCGCCCAACATCCCCTCGGCGAAAATACCTACGACACCTTTCGCGTCGAAAGCGGCGTCCTCAAATGCGAATACGGAAACTACCCCAAATTCGACAAAAAGTTTGGCCACCTCTACTCCAACCTCTCATACTCCCACTATATTCTCCGCATGGAATACAAATTCGCCGGAAAGATGATGCCCGACGCCCCCGGCTACGTGAACCTCAACAGCGGAATCATGGTTCACTCCCAGCCCCCTCAAAGCATGACTCTCGACCAAGGCTTCCCCGTCAGTCTCGAGTTCCAATTCCTCGCCGATGAAGGCAAAGGAAAACGCCCCACCGGCAACGTCTGCACCCCCGGCACCAACCTAGAGATGGATGGCAAGCTCGTCACCCAGCACATCGTCCAATCCACTTCTCCCACCATCCCCGCCGATCAGTGGGTCAAAATTGAAATCGAAGTACGAGGAAACAAAGAAATCATCCATCGCGTCAACGGAAAGGAAGTCCTCCGCTACCAAAAACCCCAACTCGATCCCAAAGGAGCCGTCGTCCCCACCGAGTCCCTCCTCAAGGCCGGCCAACCCATCCAACTCTCCCACGGCCACATCGCCCTCCAAGCCGAAGGCCAACCCGTCTGGTTTCGCAATATTCAACTCAAGCAACTCGAGAAGTAAACGCCTATTCACCGAAGCCGCGCGTCAAGACCTTTGCTTTCTGAAGGACTATCTACCCCGCTCTCTCGCCCTGTCGAGTTTCGGAAACTACTACATTCTTACGTGGGGCCATCCGCATCACCTCAAGGCTACCGCGTTTTTGCCTATCGCTGGTTTTCGGCAGCTTCCGTTAAATCCTCTTCAACTTCTATGGTTCCCTCAACCTGATCGATTCAAAATCTGGCAAGTCTATGTGCTTCGTGAATTTCTCGACCAAGGCCTCAGCGACCAACTCATGGCGAGGGCCTTCGTCCAACTCCATGCGCGCCACGTCAGCGAAATCTGCGATCGCGCCATCCGGTTCTACCAAAAATATGGATTCCAAATGTGCGGAGAATACGACTTTCCCGCCGAAGAGCACATCGATCTCGAGTGGCTCATGAAAAAAGCCAACTTCCGGGGAATAAATAAGTTTTAGGCAAATCACCCATTTTATGCTTACCTTAATCTCACGTAGAGAGGGTTACTCTGTCTGCACAACCAATTAAAGAAATGAAAACTACTATCACCATGATCGCTGCTTGCGCAGCATTCACGGCCGGAGCCTTCGCCGCTCCAGCCGCTATCGGTACGACCTCCACTTCGGAAGTCGTTGCCGCCGACGAAAAAACCGTCACTCTCGAAGTGACGGGCCTTAAATGAGCTGCCGGTTGTCCAAAAAAAGTGCAGGCTGCACTTAAAAGCGTCAAAGGAGTCTCGAAAGCCGTCTGCGGCAAAAAAAACGGTACCAAGGCCCAAACGGTCGTCACCGCCGAGAAATCAGTGCAGGTCAAAGCCCTCATCCAAGCCCTCAAGAAAAAAGGCTTCGGTGCTAAGGAAGTGACCAAGAAGGGAGCCGCCTAAACCGCGCCCTCAATTCTACTTAATTTCAAAACCCCGCATCGCTCCGGCCATGCGGGGTTTTCTATGCTCCCACCTCATTTTCCCAAATTAAGAGTTTAGCATTCCCCCTCCCCGCCCTAGACACCACCCATGCCTCACACCATCACTGTTCTCCCCGGCGACGGAATCGGCCCCGAAGTCATGGACGTCGCTCTCGAAGTCCTCGACGCTGTCGCTTCCAAATTTGATTTCCAAATCTCCCGCTCCACCCATCTCGTCGGCGGCGCAGCTCTCGACGCCACCCACAACGAAACTCCACTCCCTCAGGACACCATCGAGGCTTCGGAAAAAGCCGACGCCATCCTCTTCGGCTCCGTGGGTGGCCCCAAGTGGGAAAACCTCCCACCCGAAATCCAGCCCGAGCGCGGCGCTCTCCTTCCCCTTCGAAAACACTTCGGCCTCTTTGCCAACCTCCGGCCCGGCTCCTGCCTCCCCGCCCTCACCCACGCCTCCCCCGTCAAAAACGAACTCATCCCGAACGGATTCGACGTCCTCTGCGTCCGCGAACTCACCGGCGGCATTTACTTTGGAGACCCCAAGGGCCGCGAGGAACGCAATGGTGAAACCGTCGCGTTCGACACCATGGTCTATAAAAAGTCCGAGATCGAAAACATCCTCCACGTCGCCTTCAAAGCCGCCATGGGTCGCGACAAGCGCCTCACCTCCGTCGACAAGGCCAACGTCCTCGCCACCTCCGTCCTGTGGCGCGAAACCGCCAACGAAGTCGCCTCACACTATCCCGAGGTCACCATGGACCACCTCTACGTCGACAATGCCGCCATGCAGTTGGTGAAACGTCCCGACTCCTTCGACGTCCTCGTCACCGAAAACCTCTTCGGCGACATTCTCTCAGACGAAATGGCCATGATCTCCGGCTCCATCGGCATGCTCCCCTCCGCCAGCCTCGGCAAGGTACAGGACAACGGCCTCTACTTTGGCATGTACGAGCCCTCCGGTGGTTCAGCACCCGATATCGCCGGCCAAGGGATCGCCAACCCCGTTGCCCAAATCCTCTCCGTCTCCATGATGCTCCGCTACTCACTCGGTGAAGCAACCGCCGCCGACGCCATCGATGCCGCCGTCCAAGCCGTCATCGATTCCGGCCTCCGCACCGGCGATCTCTTCACCGGCGCCGCAGGAGAAACCAAAGTCAACACCGCCGAAATGGGGGCCGCCATCCTTGCTGTAATTTGATCGCGCGCCTTGTCAGCCTCGCCCTCATCTTCCTCTCCTCATGCTCCGAGGAGAAGAAAGCCACCTCTGCAGCCCCTCCCGAATACCAGACCCTGTATCGACCTGGGTTTAAGGGGGCCCTTTTCCAATTTGAGCACGACGGTGACTACTACCTCGCCTGCTCCATCCATCAGGGCAGTACAGCCCCCGATGTCGAAATCTTCCGTGAGGGACAAAAAACTCCTGTTGTCGTCGGCCAGCGAGTTCACATCCAGAAAGACCTTCACGTCTGGGCCTACGACGAAGACACCCTGTCACCTGACCACGCCCTCTCCTACCAACCCGAACCCAAGGTTGAAGTCGGAGACCGCATCTACCTCCTGAACAAAGGTCAAAAGATCGCCGCCACTATTGTCGCCGAACCAAAAGGGAAGAACTTCCGATACACCTATGAAACCGACGAGCCCTTCCCTGCCGGCGGCATGAGCGGCTCCCCTGTTTACCTTCCCCGCACCGGCTCCGTCATCGGCGTCCTCCAAACCGCCAACGACAAAAAAAAGGCGACCCTCGGAGGCTTCGAGCTTTTGGAATTGGAATAGGCGAGCCCCTCCTCACCTCCCACTCCCTTTCCCCTGACAAAAGGAGAAACAAATCCGGTATTCTGGGGCATTTCTTGCGTATTCTCGTCCCAACACCATTCTCCCCACGTTAACCATATTCGGCCGTCATGCGTTTCACCTCCCTCTTTTTCTCCCTCGCTCTTCCAGCTGCCGCCACTGACCTTGTTTTTGATACCTTCGAATCCGATGGCTTCGGGGAATGGGCCGTCGATGGCAAGGCCTTCGGTAAATCGCCCTCCGCCACCACCCCGAACGGGGTCAATGGCAAGATCACCGGCTACTCAAACGCCTACTTTGTCAGCTCCGCTCATGGCGGTGACAGTTCCACTGGCACCCTCACCTCCCCCGAATTTGAGATCAGACTCCCCTATCTCGGCTTCAAAATCTGCGGAGGGAATCACAAGGGAAAAACCGCCGTCCAGCTCCTCATCGACGGAAAAGTCGCCCTCGAAGCCAACGGCAAAAACTCTCTTACCATGGAAGAGGTCGTCTGGCCCCTCAAAGAGCACCTCGGCAAAAAAGCCCAACTTCGCGTCATCGACACCGAACCTGGCGCGTGGGGCATCATCAATGCCGACCACTTCGTCTTCTCCGACAACGAAAAACCCTTCTTCGCCAAGGCCGAAATCAAAGATGTTCCTGCCAAGGAAGGAGAACTCGTGGCTACCGACATCATTCCCGGCATGACCGTTCCAGCCGGTTCCGAAGTCACCCTTTTCGCCGAAAACAAAACCCTCGGCGTCTACTCTCCCACCGCTCTCACAATCGACGAAAAAGGCCACGTCTACGTGGCCGAGACCCACCGCTTCCGCTTCGGCATCGAAGACAACCGCAACCATCTCTACTGGTTAATGGATGACATGTCCGCCCAGACCACTGCGGACCGCGTCGCCATGCACGAAAAATGGCAGGAAAAGCTCCCTCTCGAAAAGATGACTCAGAAGTCTGAAAAGATCCGCGTCCTAGTCGATACCGATGGCGATGGCGTGGCTGACAAACAGGAAATCTTCTCGGAAAAATTCAACGACCTTCTTGATGGCACCGCTGCCGGCATCATGGCCTTTGAAGGCAAAATCTACTTCGCCTGCATTCCTAAAGTCTGGATGTTGAGCGATGACGACGGAGACCTAAAGGCGGACGAGCATCGCGTCATTCAGGATGGCTTCGGCGTCCGCGTCTCCTTCTCCGGACACGATCTCAATGGCTTCGCCCTCGGCCCCGATGGACGCCTATACACCACCATCGGCGACCGGGGCTTCAGCTTCACCACTCGCGAGGGCCGTGAATATAAGTTCCCCAATCAGGGCGCCATCCTCCGCTTCGAACCTGACGGTTCAAACATGGAAGTCGTCCACACCGGCCTCCGCAACCCGAAGGAAATCGCCTTTGATCAATTCGGCACCGGCATCACGGTCGACAACAACTCCGATCAAGGTGACCGCGCCCGCGTCGTCTTCATGCTCGAAGGGGCCGACTCAGGCTGGCGCATGGGCCACCAGGTCCTCCACTCTTTCCACAAAACCGCGGGAATCCCCGACCGCCCCATCAACCAATGGATGCAGGAAAAAATGTGGGAGCCTAAAAACGATGCCCAGCCCGGCCACATCGTTCCTCCCATGCTCAACCTCACCTCCGGGCCCTCCGGGCTCGCCTATTATCCGGGCACAGGGTTCAAGCTCGGTGGCATCGAAAACCAATTCCTGATCTGCGACTACCGTGGCGGAGCCGCCGCTTCCGGCATCTGGAATTTCAGCATCAAAGATGACGGTGCCGGATTCGCCGTCGACCAATCCAGCAAGTTCAACTGGGGCGTCGCTGCAACAGACATCGAATGGGGATACGACGGCAAGCTCTACGTCTCAGACTTCGTCACCGGTTGGCAGTCCCATGATGCCGGCCGCATTTACACCTTGGCCGAGAAACAACCCGGAAAAAGTGTCGCGGAGATTCTCGCCAACACCGACTTCAAAAAGGCACCCATCATGGACCTTGCCGATCTCCTCTCCCACCCCGACCAACGGGTTCGCCTCCGCGCCCAACTCCACCTTGCCGACCGCCCCGAGTCCCTCTCCGTCTTTACCGGTGCCGCCAACCAGCAGATTAATCCTATTGAGCGCCTCCACGGCATCTGGGGACTCGGAATGATGGCCCGCAAATATAAAAATCAGGGAGCCACCTTCTTCCTCTCCCAACATCTGAAAAACAACGACCCCCGTGTCCGTGCCGAGGTTGCCAAGGCCCTTGGGGAATCCACGCTCAAGAAATCAGACCTCCTCGTCCCCCTCCTTTCTGATGGCTCCCCTCGCGTCCGTGCTCTCGCTGCCATCTCGGTCGGTCGCATTGGCGATACCACCGCACTTCCCGCGGTCCTTGAAATGATCAAAATGAACGGAGACGAGGACCCCGTCCTTCGCCATGCCGGCGTCATGGCTCTCCTTGGCACCTCCACCGATCAATACCTGTCCACCCTCGTCCGCAACGAATCGGATGCCATCCGCCACTCCTCCGTCATTGCCCTCCGCCGCATGGGGAGCCCAAAGGTCATGACCTTTCTTGGCGACACCAACCTGAAGATTTCCGACGATGCCATCAGGGCCATCCACGACACCCAGATCGAGGAAGCCCGCGCAGTCATCTCAGCGCTCCTCGATGATGAATGGCTCGGCACTCCGCAGCGCCCTGTCACCCGCATGATCCTGCGACGCCTCATTCACAGTGCCTACCGCATCCCCAACGAGCGAAACCTCACCCGCCTCATCAAGGCGGCCGCCAACCCAAAATTCCCCAAAGAAGAACGAGAGGAAGCCATGCGTCTCCTCGCCGCGTGGGAGAATCCCCACGTTGTCGATCAATCGATTGGCTTCCATTCACCCATCCCTCCACGCGATCAGAAGATTCTTAAAAGTGTTCTCACCAAAAATATCGACCTTCTTCTTGGCGCAGGCCCCGACGTCTTTTCCAACACCATGAAGCTTGCCATGAAAAATGGCATTGCGACCGAATCGCTCGATTCAGGCAGCCTCACCCGCATCATTCGCGATCAAAAATCCGACGGTGATACCCGTGCCAGCGCCCTCGATCTCTTCCTGAAAGGTAGCCCAGAAAATGCCGACGAGATACTCGCCGAAGCAGCTCGCTCAAATAATCACACCCTTGCCACCAAAGCCCTCAAGCTCGCTTCCGAACGAAACCCCGCCTCCACCGTCGCCGCCCTAAAGGGAGCATTGGAATCCAAAAGCCTCGAACTTCGCCAAACCGTATGGAACATCGTTGCCGACCTCCCTGCGGAGCACGCTATTCCGATCCTCCGCGATGGTCTCTCCGCCCTCATGGATGGAAAGGGTGATCGCTTCACTAAGCTCGACCTCATCCTTGCCGCCGGGAAACGACAGGAACCCGTCATCAAATCAGCCCTCGCAGATTACCAAAAATCTCTCGACGCCAACGACCCTCTGGCCAAGTGGCAAGTCACCCTCGCCGGGGGAAATGCCGAACGTGGATTGGCTCTCTTTAAATCCCACGGCGCCGCCCAATGCATGCGCTGCCATCGCCATGAACCTGGCCACTCCGAAGCTGGAAATGCCGGCCCCAGCCTGATGGGCGTTGCCCTCCGCCAGGACGCCAAAGGCCTCCTCGAATCCCTCATCCTCCCTCACGCCAAGATTGCCGATGGCTTTGGTATCGCCACTCTCGCTCTCAAAAATGGTTCCAGTAAAGGAGGCACTATCGTCGCCCGCACCAAGGAACACATCGATCTCAAGGAAAGTGAGGACACCGTCTGGAGAATCAAAACCAGCGAACTGACCGAAAATCCAAAAACCCTCTCCTCCATGCCAGCCATGGGAGCGATCCTCACTCCCTACGAAACCCGGGATCTCATCACCTGGCTCTTGACTCTCACCAAAGAAAACGATGAAAAAGCTCCAGCGTATGAGGTGAAAGAACTTTCCCTTACCGGGCCCAAAAAGATGGACGAAAGCGCTAAAACGACCAAGACTCCCGCGCCTCAACCCATAGACCCTGAAAACACCGTGAGCGAAGAAAATAAAATCGACCCCGCCGTGATGGAACTCGGCAGTACTCAATACATCTTATGCGTAGCCTGCCACGGGCAGACTGGACAGGGAACGCCCAACATCGGACCTCCTCTCTCCAACTCCGAGTGGGTCACCGGCCCAGTCGAAAACCTCATTGGAATCCAGCTTCGCGGCCTTGGAGGCCCGATCACTGTTGCCGGAAAAGACTACAGCTTTCCCGCTCCCATGGCCGCCATGGGAGCAGGTCAACCTGATGCCAACCTTGCTGCGGTCCTGACCTACATCAGAAATTCCTTCGGTAACAGCGCTCCTGCAGTCACCAACGAAATGGTCGCTAAATATCGCGAGGACAATAAGGAAATCCTGAGCCAAACTCCCCCACCTGCTCTCAAGGTGTCCGAACTTATCAGCCCCTTCGCCGCCACCGCAGGCGACGCCCCGGCTCCCACCCTCGCCGAAGTCCCCTCAGCCGGCCTCGGCGCATCCGGTTCTGACATTTTTATTTTTCTCGTCATCGGCGGCCTCAGCGTCCTCGGAGCTCTCCGCATGAAGGCGAGCAACAAGTAAATCCAACTGCTTTCAAATTTCCAAAGCGCCTCTCCAAAAGGAGCGGCGCTTTTTTGGAATTTGAACACTTCGATCTGCATCGAAAAAACTAGATCAGGTTCAATAGAAGAAGACGACCTTACCCCTTACCCTCGTGGAGCTCCTGAGCGTTCATTCAAGGAGCTCGAAGCAACCACAGTGGTTCTAACGAAGATCATGTCTTTGAATCGCTGATCACATCATGAGGAGTCAAGGGATCATCACCGCAAAATCAGACGATGGCGAGAGGTGCCCCCTTCCCAAAGACTCCTCCGACGCAAAACCCCGATCAACGTAGCCGCCCGTTTCACTCTTGAAGGATCTCGGCCATCTCCAAACCAACCCGGGGAGCATAAATAACGCCCTTGGAGCCGAGGCCGTTGACCATCCAACCCCTCCCTTCTTGAAATCGCACCACTGGTTTGCTGCGATTAATGATAGGGCGAATTCCCGCAACATGCCCCGTCACTTCAAAATCACGATCTGTAAATGTCCTTAACAAGCTTTCCACTTTCTCCCTGCCTTCTTCCGTAGGACCGGAGGTAAGGTGATCCCAATCGTAGGTCGCCCCCACACGGTAAAGATCAACCCCAATCGGGATGACCCAGCCATTCCGATTTAAGATTCGTTTCTCTCCCCAACCGGGAATCTTAACCGTTAAAATTTCGCCCTTCGCACTTCGATGAGCGACGTCATCAAAGTCTCCTCGAATCAAACCCGCAGCCCCGGCGCACCAGACCTGTTTCCCCCCTCGCGGAACCGCGGCCCACTCGCCCCCTGATTTCAAACACTCCTCTCGGGCAATTTCCAAAAACCTCGAACAGTCCAGCCAGCCGCCCCCTCTCCAGGTCACGCCCTCGTCGTCGACTTTTTGGATCCACGACCCGAGCTGTTCCCGCTTTCGCTCAAATTTTCTCCGATCCTTTTCGTCCCGCCATAAACGTAATATCGGAACTGACTGAAACAGGCGGTCACCCAGCTCCTCATAAAACGGCAGGGCCACATCCCAGGCCTCTTTCACCTCCCAACTTGGTTCGAAATTCCTCCCTGCCACAAGATTCACCAGTCCTCCCGCGACATGTGAACTCCCCACGCGCCCGTCATCCACGACCCGGACCTGTATTCCCGCCCGCTGGAGTTGCAACGCCACACACGCTCCCGCAAGCCCGAAACCGATGACTTCCACCATTGCCCTTAAAGATGAGTTTCCAGCCCCGCAATCACACCACGTGCTTTCGCCCGAGCCTGCTCAACATCAGCTGCCCGACCCAGCCCCACCGCCATCCGGCGCTTCCCTGCGACCGCCGGTTTTCCAAATAAACGAAGCTGGGTATCCGGTTCAGCCAAAGCTCGATCGAACTGGCTAAAACTCACTTGCTCCGAATGCCCCTCAACAACATGCGCGCACGATGCCGACGGCCCGTGATTGTGAATGTTCGAAATAGGTAATCCCAGAATGGCCCGCGCATGGAGGGAGAATTGGCTCAGGTCCTGCGAAATCATCGTGACCATCCCGGTATCGTGCGGACGCGGTGAGACTTCAGAAAAAATTACGTCGTCTCCCTTCACAAAAAGCTCCACGCCAAACACTCCGCGCCCTCCCAAATTCTCTGTCACTTTCGTGGCCATTTCGCGGGCACTTTGGAGGGCTGCCTCGCTCATTGGCTGCGGTTGCCAGGATTCCCGGTAATCACCATCGACCTGAATGTGCCCGATTGGATCACAGAATGACGTTCCGCCAATGTGACGAACCGTGAGCAAGGTGATCTCATAATCAAACTCCACGAAGCCTTCCACAATGAC
>TARA_B110000037_G_scaffold56226_2_pt1 | contig 25629 bp, 21 predicted proteins | sample TARA_B110000037 | Tara Oceans TARA_B110000037 (sample SAMEA4397196) | marine metagenome | biome: Polar Biome; feature: [MIX] marine epipelagic wind mixed layer (ENVO:01000061); material: water (ENVO:00002006), including particulate matter (ENVO:01000060) such as... | depth 10-100 m
AGGTCGATACTGTCCGCGTCAGAGGTAGCGCGGTGGAGGGATAACCTTGGAATTGCATGGTGCCTGCTATAGTATTAGCATTAACAGTTAATGTATAATCGGTCCCCGAACCCTGGTTAAGGTCGTTGCCGACGGCAGTTTGGATCAAGCCCTCACTAGAGGCAGTGTAGCCAGCCGTCGCGAGCATCTGTTGGCCCCAAGCAAGAGCTTCGCGGCCGTTCAATTCGGCAATCCCCGCGTCGAGCGCCCGGTCCTTTGCGTTATCAGCCATGTCAATGTACTTCGGTACTGCAATGGCAGCGAGGATGCCTAGCAGGACGAGGACGGCGATGACCTCGATCAAGGTGAAACCGTTCCTTTTTTTTGTCTGGGTTGCTTGTCTTCTATTTATTTTCATCGTTTTTTTGGTGATTGCTATGTCGAAACAGGCTCTGCTGCCGACGGTGAGTTGATTTTACTTTTGAGGTTAAGCGCTTTAAGCGCCCCGTTGAGAGGAGTGACGCGGTCGACCACAATCTGATTACAAAATGGAATACTTTTTGCGAGGCCCGCGATGGAGAGAGGAAAAGAGAATATCTAGAACGCTTTGATAGATACTGGAATTGATCATAAATGTCAATAAGTATTTAGAAAATTGGAACAATAAGCACCTTATTACCTTTTTTTTTAAAAAATCACCTTGGGATATCAACGTGATTCGAAAACAACTGGGGGCCACAAAAGGCCAATTTTCAGACAGCGCAAAGTGACATGTCATGAGGCACGACACACTCTCATTAGAGTGATCTGCCGTGGTGGTGGCAGTTCATCAACTTAGCTCGTCGTACTCCTCCGTGTCCTGGAGCTTAGCGAGAGCAAGGCCTGGAACCGTGTAGGAAAAGGTCCGGCTCGCGAGGTAATCCTGCAGCATGGTTGGACGGTTGGCCACGCCCTCGGCGTCTTCCAAGGTAATGAGGTTCTGCCGGACTTTGGCGGCGAGGGAGAGCTCGAGGGGACACATCCCAGCCTGAAGGCCTCCGGTGAGCGAATTGTAAAGTTGGTGGGTATTACCTTCCCGGATCATTGTCCGCACGGCGGGGGTCGCTAGCAGGATCTCGCGGGCCGCGATCCGACCGCTTCCGGATGCACGAGGGAGCAATACCTGGGTGACGATGCCTTGGAGAACTGACGCCAGTTGGGCACGCACCAAGGCCTGTTGAGCCGGGGGAAAAACGTCGATAATACGGTCGACGGTCTGCGAGGTATCACTCGTGTGTAGGGTGGAAAAGACGAGATGCCCTGTCTCGCTAGCGGTCAGGGCGAGCTGGATGGTCTCGAGGTCCCGCATTTCACCCACGAGGATGACGTCTGGGTCTTCACGAAGAGCTGACTTGAGCGCGGACCCGAAACCGTGCGTGTGAATGCCCAGTTCGCGCTGGGTGATGCAGGCTTGCTTTTCTGTATAAGTATATTCGATCGGATCCTCTACCGTCAGAATATGCTTAGAGCTACGATTGTTGATTAGGTCGACCAAGCAAGCAAGCGTCGTCGATTTCCCGGTCCCGGTCGCCCCGGTGAAGAGGACCAAACCGCGTGGGAGCTTGGAAAACTTGAAGATCGATTCCTCCATGGTGAGCTCCTCTGGGGAAGGAATAGTGTCGGGAATAAGGCGGAAGACAGCGGCGAGGCCCCGTTGCTGCCGGTGGATGTTGATGCGGAAACGTGTGGTCCCCTGGGGCAGATCGAGCGCGTAGCTGATATCGATCTCGAGGGCTTGATTGAGCACCTCGATCTGATTCGGGCTCAGCATCCCGAGGATGGTAGCCTCGCACTCCTCGCTACTGAGTGGCGGGTATTCTTCGCGTAGGGGGCGCAGGGCGCCGTCGATTCGAAATGCGGGGCTTCGATCAGGGGCCAAGTGTACGTCCGAGGCCCGGCGTGTCACAGCGAGGCCCATCAGGTTAGGCAAATTCATGGTATCGGTGGGGCAGTATTTACGCGTTTATTTTTTACCCGTCATCTGGGTCAGTTCCCACATCGGCATGTAGATGGCCAACGCGAAGAAACCGACGACGACGGTGAGGGAAATGATCAGTAAGGGTCCGATGGCATCCGTCATCTTCTTAATGGTGTAACTGATCTCCACATCGTAATGCTCGGAGACATGTCGAAGCATCTCGTCGAGGCGACCGGATTCCTCGCCAATCTTGACCATATTGACCAACATGGGGGGGAAGTAACTGGACGAGCTGAGTGGACCGGCAATGCCGTGGCCTTCTTCCAGCAACTCACGGACCTTGACAAATTCGGCGGAGATAGCGGCATTGCCGACGGTCTCCGTCAGGATTCGCAGCGAGTCGAGAACGAGGACACCGCTCGACTGAAGGATCGCGAAAATGCTGGCGAAACGAGACATCGCCGCCTTGACCAAGACGGGCCCGATCAGCGGTATGGCGAGCAGACTGCGATCGCGGATCAAGCGTCCGGGATCCGTCCGGTTAAAGTAGCGATGAAACAGCAGGCCGCTACCGATCGTGCCGAGAGCGATCCATATCCCGTAGCCTGTGAGAATTTCACTCATCGTGATACACATGCGTGTCGGCAGGGGCAAATCGAGTCCTTGTTTATCGAAGAAGGAAACAAATCGAGGGATGACGAAGCCGACCATGACGAGGAAAGCGACCCCAAGAACGCCGACTACGATGAACGGATAGCGCATCGCGGTTTTGATCTCAGCCTTAACTTGGGCCTCGTGCTCGATCAGGTAGAGCAGTCGATCGAGAACTTCCGGAAGCGTCCCGCTCGCCTCCCCTGCCTCGATCATGCTACAAAAAAGGGGTGAAAAAACCTTTGAGTGCTTTCCTGCTGCGGCTGAAAGGCTGGAACCGGCTTCGATGTCGTCTCGGATGATACCTGCCAGCCGGCGGAGTCGAGGCTGCACCGTCTGATCCTTGAGGATCGAGAACGCTTGCGTCATCGGAATGCCGACACGCACCATGGTGACGAGTTGTTTGGTAAAGACGATCAGGTCCGAGGTCGGCACTGGCAAATAGTGGGTCTGTATGCGAGTGAAGACGTTATCGGGACTGCCACCGACACGCAGCAGATCGATTGGGACGAGATTCAAATCAACAATTTGGCCCATCGCATCATCGAGCGTGTCGGCAGTGAGCCTGCCCTTATGCATTTCCCCTCTATGATCGGATGCTTGGTAACTAAAAACAGCCATAGTAAAATATCAACTTCGTTGGAATGATCACTTGTGAGAGGTAGGATGGGCGATGGGCTAGGTGCCCGTATGAATTGTCGGTTTTCATAGGACGACTTTCGCGGCCGCTTCTTCGAGGGTCGTTATCCCCTTTTGAACTTTCAGGGCCGCGTCCTCGCGCATTGAAGCGAAGTTGCCTTCCTCTCGCGCGGCCGCACGCAGCTCCCCTTCGCTGGCATTTCTTGCGATCAGCGATTGCAGGTTCTCGCTAATCGGGAGCACTTCGTAGATACCGACACGGCCACGGTAACCGGTATGTCGACAACGGTGGCACCCCTGCGCCTTGAGGAAGCGAGAGTCGGAATCAGGGCTCAGTCCCCAGAAGTCCAAGGCCTTGGGGGGCGGTGACCAGGGCACTGCACAGCTCTCGCAGACCCGCCTTACAAGACGTTGGCCAATCACGCACGAGAGGACTGAAGCGATAAGAAACGGTTCGATGCCCATGTCGATAAGCCGGCCAATCGTGCCGATGGCATTATTGGTGTGGACGGTGCTGAGGACGAGATGGCCGGTCAGCGCCGCTTGAATCGCGATGGTAGCTGTCTCGGAGTCGCGGATCTCGCCGATCATCGCGATATCCGGATCCTGGCGAAGCATGCTCCGCAGGCTACCGGCAAAGGTCATGCCCGCCCGGGTGTTGAGCTCGACCTGACGGATACGGGGAACTCGGTATTCGACAGGGTCCTCGACCGTGATGATATTCACCTCCGGGCGATTGAGCATCGCGAGCACGGAGTATAGCGTCGTGGTCTTGCCGCTCCCGGTCGGGCCCGTATTTAGGATCATGCCGTGTGGCCTTGCAATCGTCTCCTCGATTTTGCGGACATCGCTTTCGCGCATACCAAGCTGATCGAGTTTGAACACGAGAGCGCTCATATCGAGGAGACGCATGACGATGTTCTCGCCGTGGATGGTGGGGAGCGATGATACCCGCACGTTGATCTCCCGACCGCTGATGCGGGCGGTGAAGCGGCCATCCTGAGGAACGCGGGTAATGGCAATATCCATGTGTCCGAGAATCTTCAAGCGGGAGACCACCGAAGGCAGCATCGACTTGGGGATCGGCGGCAGGTCCTTTAAGATTCCATCGACACGGAGCCGGACTTGGACATGGGTCTTCTCCGGGCAAACGTGCACGTCGCTCGCTCCTTCGCGCACGGCACGCGTGATAATCCAATCGACGCTGCGTACCGCGGTTGCTCCCTCCGCCATAGCGGTTAACGCCTTGAGTTGTGACTCATCGCTTTCGTTACTCTCCCCATCGGACTGCGTCGTGCCGTAATCGACCTTCTCGATATCGTCGAGCAGAGAACCGATCCCGGAGGCAAGACCGTAGAGACTATTCATCAGCTCGTTATACTCGGTCTCGGTACAGATGACGGGTTCGACCTCCATCTCGACGTGTCGCTGCACCGCATCCATGTCGACCACCTCGGTGGGGTCGGGCATTGCCACGATGAGCAGGTTTTCGTCTTGCCGCAGTGGAACGATGCGGTGTTTGCCGGCCATCGAAGCGGGCAAGATCGCTGCGAGTTCCGGATCGACAGGATACCGATCAGGATCGTATTTCGGGATATTAAATCGAGCGCTAAGAATGCTGACCATGTCGGCATCGGCCACCATTCCTTCGCGAAGGATGTATTCGTGGACCTTAAGACCGTTGGGTCTGGGGGCATTTTGCACCTGATCGTATTGCTCCTCAGAGAGGAAGCCTTCCTCAAAAAGCACTTTTTCAAGTCTCACATTCATCATTTAGAGCCTTCGGTTACTTTCCTTGAAACTCCACCGCTGTCCTAGCTTGGGGAAGAATGTGAGGGGTGATGAAAATCAAGGTGTCGCTGAAAGTCTTCCGGCCGGCCTGGTTCCGGAACATCCCGCCCAAGCCGGGAATATTCTTGAGGAATGGAACCCCCTCCTCCTGGAGACTTTTGGATTCGGAAGAAAGTCCGCCGATCACCGTCGTTTGACCGTTGGCGAGATACAGGGAGGTACTTGCTGACCGCGTGATAACCGGGACTTGAGCATTTCCATCAATGATAACGGCCCGGGTGTCATCGAAGTCGTCCTTGGTGGTATCGAGATTGAGCTTGACCCAATTCTTGTCGATGACGTGAGGAGTGACCTCCAGACGCAGGACCGCCTTTTTAAATTCGACCCGGGAAACAGCGGCGATTCCGCCTCCGGAAGCGGAAGCGAAAGGCCTCTCCTCGCCGCTTTCGATAATCGCAGTCAACTGGTCGAGGGTCGTGATCGAAGGTCGGGAGACGATGTTGAGGCGACCATCTTTTTGAAGGGCAGAGAGTTGAGCCTGCAGGGTTTGGCTCCCTCTGACAAGACTGGCACCGTAAGAAAATCCGGTTCCGATAGGATCAAACCCGGCGGGAAAGTTGGAATTGAAACCGCCGGTGCCCGGCGTAATGCCTGTCGTAAGTTCCCCGCTATTGGAGCCATCCAAGACGCCCCATTGGACGCCGAGCTGGCGAGCGACTTCAGTATTCGCCTGGACAATAGTCGCTTCGATCAGAATTTGATAGGTGGGTTGGTCCAAGCCCTTAATGAGCTGACGAGCTTGGGTTATATCGGAGGGGATTCCATGGATAATAAGCTGGCCGGAATCTGTATCGGCCTTCACCGTAAAACCGGTGCGTGCGACCTCCAGAGCGCCCGCTGGATCGGCACCTGGATCGGCACCTGGATCGTGGTCTGCGCCGGTGGCCTGCATTGTTGAGCGGACTGAATTTGCAAGCTTTTCAATATCGGCATACCGGACGCGGACGATGCTCATTACCGTGGGCTCGGAACGCCTCCTCTGCTCAGCGGCTTGAAGCTGGTCGTGCAGCGCGGTCTCCATGGCGATATTGCCTTCGACATCTGCGACGGAGAAGATTTGCAGGAGGTCATCGTCAAGATTGTAGTGCAATCCATGTGCTTCAGTAATGGCTAAAAAAAGACGATCCCAGCGGGTTTCGCGCCTGATGCTCACGAGAATCGGACCGCTGACGCCCTCGGTAATAACGACGTTTAGATCGGCGGCGTCGGCGAGGGCACGCAGAAGCACTCTAACGTCCATGGCACGCGTCATCACCATGTTCTTAACAGGGATCTGGGGCAAGGGTTGCGGCCGCGATGATTCAAGGGCAGCCACCTCTTCTGCGTGGAAATCACGCATCTCCGGAAAATCGGGGGTGGGCGGAACAGCCCAAGCCGAGTCGTCTGCGACTTGTTTCCACTCTTTATAAGTAGAATCGTCACCCGCGGATTGCGTCGCGACGGTGCAGCCGGCCGTTAACAGAGTGGCCGCAAGGAGCACGCAAAGATTGCGAAAGTGTCCGCAGGCCTTGGAACAATTGCATTGTTTATCAGAGATGATTGTCATCGGTTTTGTCATTGCGATTTTCCTGTGATTTATGGTTTTTCAAGAGGCACCTCAACTGGGTCGGTTGCGCCGCGGCGAAGTAGTTCGATATGGTCCGAGTAAATTTGAGAGAGCTTAAATTCTCCTCCTTGGATTGCCTCGCCAGCCCTATAATCATAGCCGTCGATAATCGCGATGGGTTGGGATCCGATATCGATATAACCGACGTATTGCGGGAGAGGTGATGGCCCCGGGAGAGACTCCTCCGGTTCAATGTCTGGCATCACCAACGGTTGCTCCCGGAGGGGGCTGCGGAGCCATTGCGAAGTGGCCCCGGCCAAAACGCGCTCTTCGCGTTCCGTTAACTCTCCCTGTGCAACGCTCGCCTGCACGTTGGTAATTAAAGCGCTGAAGTCGGTTCGGACCAGCTTGGGCGAAGCGGCGGTCGGGCTGGACAGCCCAGATGCGTAATAGAGCCCCGCGCACATTACGGCGGTAGCGGCGAGGCCGAGGATTATTTTTTCTCGAAGTGTCATTGGATTGCTAGCCAGGCTGAAAGGCTCATCTCTTGTCCGAGATCGGTGACGTCGATGGTCAAGGATTCGATAGATTCAACGAATTGCATCTCATTGAACCGATTCAGAAGGATATTGAAGGCCAGAAATTCGCCACGCATGCGCGCGTCGACCCGCAACATTTCGCGACCGTTCTGAAGAGAGCGCACCTGAGGGGTTACCGAAACGAGTTCTAAGTCGGACGCGCGCGCCAAGGTCTCGAACACCTCCGGCAACTCGGCGAGATCTTCTATCTTGAGAGGTTGAAGCTCGTTGACAGAGATCCCCTCGGGAAGCGCTTTCTTTTGGCTCTGCATTAACGAGAGATAAATTGGAAGCAAGGTTTTCTGCCCTTGTAGGTCGGCTTGTAATTCCTTGATAGAGGCGCGGGTTTTGTCGACCTCCCGAGAGGATGGAAACACTCCGAGTATGACAAGCGCGAGCAATACCATTACGAAAAGGGTTGGAATTACCAGTTTCTCCTTGGTAGAGGTGCGTGCGTTTGATCCCATCTTATTTATTTCTTAGTAAAATCTCCTTCGCTCTCTTCGATGGTCTTCACCTTCAGGGTGAAGGTGAGGTGCAATTCATCCGAACTTTCGACGAGTTTCGTCGAATCTACCTCCACTGCGTGAAATAGCTGCGACTGATCCAAGCGCGCAATGTAAATGGTTAGCGATGTTTCTAGTGAGGTGCGCTCTCCATTGACGATTCCTTTTAAAAGGAGGGTTCCCTTGGCATCTGCTGCGGTTTTAATGGGGCGGCCCGTTGCGGCTGGAACATCCAGAAGCGTGATTGAACTGCCCATTGTAACTGAGACATGGAGGAGCGATATATTTTCAGGGGTCAGCCTTGTGATCTCTGCGAGCAGGGCGAGACCCTCGTAGCGCTTTGTGGCCGCCCTCCGTCGCTCTTGGAGCGCTCGCACGTCCCCAGTGGCTTCCATGATGAGGGTCTCGGTAAGCCGAGGGCCGAGGGAACTTAGGCTCCGATCAAGATTGTCTCGCTCCGCGTTTAGGCTTCGTAATTGCGACTGTTGCCAGCTATATATAAGAGCTGTCGCTGCTGTCAGCATGATCAGAAAAATCGACATCGCAGTGGCAATTTTACGATGCTTGTTCTCGTCTAGGCATTCCTTATAGGTGTAGGCGAGGTTAATTCCGGGCTGAGTTCCTTCGAGCGCCAAACCAAAAGCGGGTCCGTAGGTAATTCGATCTACGTTATCAGCAGGAAAGGGAGTCTCCGCTTGCAACTCCGGCGTGTCAAAGGGATCGATCGCGATCACCCGGGGCGAAAGTTGCTCGGAAATATATTGAAAGAGGTGTCCTCTGGCAGCGATCCCGCCACCGAGGAAAATCGTTTCCATTGGCTCGGTATCGAAATTGCTTTGATAATACGTCATCGTCCGCTCGATCTGCCGCACCGTGCGTTTTAGGGTTGGATGTAATAACGCCAGGACATTTTCATGATATTGGCAATCATCGGATGAAAGTGCCTCTTCCTCCAACCCGAGTTTGAGAACGAGATCACAAGCTTCTTCCTGACTCGGTGCCGGGTCGAGTTCCTTGACAAGCACCTCCCCGAGATTTTGGAGCCCCAATGGAATATTTCTGGTGAAGACAAGTCGCCCTTCGGAGAGGACGCTCACGCTTGTGGCGCGCTGTCCCAACTTGCAGATCAAGACTGGAGCCTCCTGCTTCCCGTCGCCACGGGCGTTCACCAGATTACGCAGGGCAAAGAGGGGAACCCCAATGCCGGTCAGAGGATAACCCGCTCGAGAAAACGCTTGCTGAAGCCCTTCGACACCCTCGCGTTCAACAAGCACGCCGGTAATATTTAGGCTGGTATTTGGTTCTCCTCCCTTTTCGACCTGAAAATCGATCACCGCGTCTTTTTCGAGGAATTCTTCTTCGCGTTGAAGCCCCCAGTATACAGCCCCCGGAAGTCGAGCCGGGCTGACCTGCGGTAATTTCAGGTGATGAACGCGCGCCCAATCAAGCCCTGGCGCGGCCCAGATTGCTAGACCTTTGGATGAACCACAGAATTTCTGCAGTGCTGCCTTGAGTATCGGAGTAAACGAGGATGACTCTGGACCCAAGCCCGGGTTGAATTCGAATGTCCGACATTCCTCGAAACATATCCTTCCATCGGGTGCCTTTCTCAATCGCACCATATAGATAGTGCTATATCCGATCTCAATACCCACGATCGGCCCCTGACGCTTGGGACGTCTGAAGCCCTTCGATGAAGGGCTTTTTGAAGCAGCGGGACGACTAGAATTAGTCATTATAAATTGTTCACTATAATAACATAAGCAAATGATAGCTCAAATTATTAAGGTGATTTGTTTTGAGTAGTGCCCTTAAAATCCAAACTATTTTGTGATAGTTTAAGGTAAAGCATTAGTAACAATCCAACCGATTCCTGTCAAATGATTTTATATTCATCTCTTTAAACACCCAACCCTCCGCGCGAGTCACAAGGAGTGGCGGCGTGGCACCCAAATCACCTGTCCGTTCTAAACCCAATCTTTTTAGGGCGAACGATTTCCAGCGCTCGACATTTCTTGCTGCTCCGCCACCCCTCCAACCGCAGCCTATGACTCTTTTTTCCGCAAGCGAACTCCGCCTCGCTTACGGCCCTCAAACCCTCCTCGATGGCGTCACGATCGCAATTTCTGCCGGCGAAAAAGTCGGTCTCGTTGGGCGGAACGGATGCGCAAAAATTTCTCTTCTCAAAATCCTCGCCAATGAGAATCAAGCGGACTCCGGAGACATCTCGGCCCGCCGCGGCCTCCGCATCGGCTACCTCCCCCAAGAGTTCGAACTCGATCCCGCTCTCTCCGTTTACGACAACATCGCCGCGGCTGGAACCTCGACGCTCGGATCACCCCCCTTTCTCCCCCTCCGCTCCGGTCCAAAGGCGGCTTCAAGGCCCTCCCGCCAAAAGCAAACTCCTAGCAGTAGGTTTAGCAAAAGAAGGGGCTTACTTCTTCAGCTTCGAATTCCACTCGTCGAGATTGGTCTTCTGAGCTGCGAAGAGAGCAGCAGTTGGATCGGTGATTACGATATCGGTGATGACATCATCTCTTTCAATCGCATTCACAATATCCTGCCCATTGGTCACCTTTCCAAACACGGAATGCTTTCCATCCAAATGAGGCGTCGCTACGTGGGTGATGAAAAACTGCGAGCCATTGGTTCCAGGTCCGGCATTAGCCATGGAAAAGATTCCAGGACCAGTATGCTTTAGAGAAGGGTCAAACTCATCTGCGAAACGATATCCCGGACCACCTCGACCGGTTCCCTCCGGGTCACCTCCCTGAATCATGAAGTTGGGGATCACCCGGTGAAAAGTAATGCCATCGTAGTAATCCTTCTCGGCGAGATTAAGGAAGTTAGCCGCCGTTATGGGAGTCTTCGTCGCATAAATCACCGCCTCAATATCTCCCTTTGAAGTCTTCAGGACGATATTGACATCGGTGATTTCAGCCGGCTTGGCAGATTCGGGGCTTCCGCCAGTTGGCTCCGAACTCTTGGAGCCTCCGGAATCCTTGGACTCCTCGTCATTACAGGAGCTGAGCACCAGAGATGCAGCCGCCACAGGTAGTATCAACAATAATTTTTTCATAAACAACGCGGCAAAATAGGCACGCCTTTTACCCACCGCAAACCCAAAACCTAATTCAATTCCTCCAACTCAATTTGCGTCCAGGGCGTCTTCCGGCCAGCTTGGGCCTTCTAGATCTCTTTGACCTCCTTTTCAGTCACAGGACCGCCTTTTCCACTCCAGGCGTAGCGGAGATAGCTCAGAACCTGCGCGATATCGCGTTCCCGACTCAACCCAAGGCTCGCTCCGGGAGCCATAAATCCGGCTTGATAGGTTTTCCCATCCAAAGGACCAATCAATCCATGGAGGAGAATCGGCACCAATTTTTTATTGACTTAAAGGGTTAAATAGGCCCTTTTTGTTCGACAAAATAATTTATCAGCACCTTTTTTATGAAAACTTCAATTCTTCTAAGTGCCTTTCTTATCGGCACCGCTTCATCGGCAACTGTCAGTATAAGTTCTCTAGATGATCTGGGAGCCCCTTCGGAGGTCCGCGATACACTTGGCGCATTCCCGACATACTCGGGTCGGACCCTTGACGGAGTTGCGGCAGTTCATACAAATGACGCCACTTTTGCAGTCTCAATTGATTTCAACGCAGGTGTTAACGCCAATAATGGAGTCATTTGGGAGAGCGGTGGAGCAACAATCGGATCAACTATTTCCTACAACCAAGCTGCAGCTGCTGTGAGCGTGTATCACTCAACGAACGCTGGACTAGCGTTGGGAGTGGTAACTCATCAACTTACAGCTGCGCAAGTTGCAGGGGGAGACCTCGAAGTTGTGTGGGCATACGATGCCAGCGAAATCGACTTTGAGCTCTTTGTTGATGGAGTCAGTAGTGGAACCACTGTCGATACGACTGCAGTTGCCAGAACTCAGAATAGCTGGAGTGGAGGAAACGGGGCTGGGCTCGGTGTTTTCGGAGGAAACTTTGCTGCTGGAAATGGTTCTAATGGAAACCTTCCATCGATTGCTAATCTTGAAGATACCGCAACGATTAATTTAAATACGGGACTTCGTTTTTGGGCAGACACAGATGCCCAGTTTGTGGGGGTGGTTCCTGAGCCTTCCAGCATCATCCTTCTTGGCTTCGCTTCTTTGTTGGCGATGAGACGCCGGCGCTAGTTTGGTTCGAAATTTCTTTTCCCACAAATCTCACTGCTTTTAGTAGTGAGATTTTATTTTGTCTTAAACCTGCGGGGAAGTTTCTTTTGGTGGGGATGGGTGAGGAGTTTATGGCATCCGATTCCTATATTGCCTTCACGAATGCTCCCTGATTCTCCAGGGTCCCCCCCTTTCTCCCCCTCTCCGATCTCCTCAACAACGTCCTCAGGGACACCCCGAAAAAAGCAAACTGCCAGCAGTCAAACTCCTAGCAGTTAATTGCACTATCTGTAGGATAATCAGTGTCCCGTGTCTGCGGAATCTGCCTTTTCATTAATTATCAAATAAACACTATGCCTGATAACACTCTCTTAATCGTCATTTGCACCGTCCTGGTCCTTCTCCTCGTAGGTGTCGTTATTTACTTTGCCATGAGGTTTATGCGTGGATCCATCTCGCTGACCATACCTCAAACTTCCTTTGGTGCCGGACAATTTGTTGCCGGAAGTTTCGACCTTCTGACCAAGAAGTCTATTCAGGGAAACCAGTTGGTCGTAACGCTCAAGGGAACCAAGATCACTGAATACCGTAACAACGATGGCGATAAAAAAACGAGAACGGATGAAATTTACCGGGATCAAGTCGTTCTGGAAGCCGCTCGCGAATATCCGGCCGGCTATTCAGCCAAGTACGATTTCCAGATCGCGACCCCCAACGTCCAGTCCCCGGAATTCATGAACTCCGGAATCGGGCAAACCTTGGTGTCGGCCTTTAGGTTGCTCAGCGACAGGCGGACTCGAATAAAATGGAAGATAGAGGTCCGTTTGGATGCGAAGGGAATTGATTTGGCAGCAAGCAAATCCATTCAGCTGAACCTTGGTCAGTTTCATTGATTCAAGGTTATCTCCAGTCGTTTTTATACCCCAACCCGTGATTGCAAGAGTTCTTCCCTTCCTTCTCGTTGCATTCGTCTTGCCACTTTCTGCCCGGCAGTTACCCAACGTTTTATGGATCGTGGTCGAGGACCAGTCCAAGCACTATGGTTTCAATGGCGAACCCTTGGTTAAAACCCCGGTTCTTGACGGGTTGTGCAAAAACGGAGTGCGGTTCACCAACGCATCGGTTACCGCTCCGGTCTGCTCGACCGCCCGCTCCGCACTGATAACCGGAATGTTCCAGATCAGTATTGGCGCCCACCACCACCGCAGTGGTCGTGGCGAACTGAAGATTCAAAAGCCTGAGCATATCAAATTGATTCCCGAGTTATTCAAGGAAGCAGGGTATTACACCTGCCTGGGGACCCTCGGGCACGTTGCCGGCACAATCAATCCGAAGCACAAGGGTCGCCTGGGGAAGTCCGATTATAATTTCGAGTGGGACCCTTCCGTTTTCTATGCCGGAGAATGGTCCGGTCGGAAGAAAGGCCAGCCATTCTTCGCCAAGATCAACCCCCTTTCTCCCCCCTCCGCTCCAAAGGCGGCTTCAAGGCCCTCCCGCCAAAAGCAAACTCCTAGCAGTAACCTCCTGCCACCGCCGCTCTTTAGAAAAATCTCTCTTCCCTGTGCGTCGGACTCTTAAAGATAAGCTACCTAATAAATCAACTTCCAAGGTCTAGGCCTTTTGCCCGTCTTGCCAAACCCCTCATTGGAAAAAGGAAGCTCGCTTGGAAAGATCGAGAAATCCTTTTTGAAAGTTTTCTTCAAATCGCCCTGTATAGACAATGGTATGAACAGGATGATTACTCGCAGCCTCCTTTTTATGGGACTAGCGATGTCGCAAGCAGTCGCCGCAGACGGGGATCTCCCAGATCACAAGCTCTCTGAGTTTGGGCTAGGGACCCACCTCTTTGGCGAAGAAGTCACGATGGAAAGCCTGAAAGGCCGCGTCGTGGTCATTGAAAAATGGGGAGTCCGGTGAGGCCCTTGCATTAGCGCAATGCCCCATCTGGTCAAGATGGATAAAAAAATGAAGCCTAAAGGGCTCTCGATTATCGCAGCTGAAAGTCAAAATACTCCAGAGGACACCATCAAAGGAATCCTCGACGAGCACAAAGCCGAGTTCACTGTTTCGCGGCAGATCACAAGTCCGATCCAGTCTCGGGGAATTCCTCATTCCTACGTCTTCGATGTTGCGGGACAGCTTATTTTTCAGGGTCATCCGATGGATCCCAACTTTGAAAAAGTCATCAAAAAGGCTCTCAGAGACTTCAATGCCGAGCCTGCCGAACCTGAGGAAAAGGGAGACATCTTTCCTGCACGCACTTGGACGAATAGCGAGGGCAAGCCTCTCATCGCCGCGATCACCGAGATCAACGGTGACCAAGTCACCTTTAAACTCAAGAATGGCCGTAAGGTCGCATACGATATTTCCAAGCTTTCCGAAGAGGATCAAAAGCTCATCAAGGAAAAGAAAGGAGAATGACCTGCTTTAAATCAACCCCCTTTCTCCCCCCCTCCGCTCCGGTCCAAAGGCGGCTTCAAGGCCCTCCCGCCAAAAGCAATTTCCTAGCAGTTCAAACTTAGACCATGAACTGTTGAATCGCGCCGGTTTGTTTGAGGCGATTGCGCTGCATGGTCAGGTCGAGGTCACCGTAGTGCTCGATTGGATTGCCGTAGGCGTTGAGCAGGGTGGTGAACCAGTTGCTTTGGGTCATGTGTCCCTCGGTGCCGTGGAATGGCAGACGGATGTATCGGCCGGCGATGTCGAGCTTGGAGTTCTTGCCAGTCAGCACGACCATGGGGGCCTCGGTGTCCGGGGAGTGGTGGCCGGCGCCGGTCTCGGGCATGTAGATGATGGTGGTGTTGTCGAACATCGTGCCCTTGCCCTCGGGGATGGCCTTGAGTTTGGTGACCAAGGTGTTCACCTGCTTCATGTGGTGGGTTTTGATGACGTCACGCATGAACGCCGAACGACCACCCTGTCCGTGACCGACAGCGTGAATATTGGTCTTCTCCTCATTTTCAGGAAGCGAGGTGATGTCGGTGCCTAAGTCATCAATGGTGTAGGTCACCACGTTGGTCAGGCCTGATGCGAGCGCGGAGATGATGATGTCGGTGTAGGCGGCTTGCTTTTGCATAAGAGTGGCATCGGAACCACCATTGGCGTGGATCGGATCGATTTTGGGCAAGTGCTTGGTGATGACATCACCCAGCGCGGCGACTTTCGTGTTGCGGTCACGGATCGATTGGAGTGAGTCGACCTGGTCACTGATCTTCAGCCGCTCTTCACCCTTGAGTCCGGTGAGCCGGCGGGACTCCTGATCGTAGAGGTAATTGAGCAGGGAGTTGTCGGAAGCCACTTCATCGGTGTTGGTGACTGACTTGAACAACTCGTTGTAGGCCGTCATGGGGTCGGCATAGCAGTAGTTGCGCTGCTTGGGAGCAGGCGCTGAATACCCTGAGACAATCCCCGTGCGGTGGTCACGTCCGTGAGGCACCGCCAGCGACATTTCCACATGGCCGAAGGGCGAAGGGAAAAGTTTCGCGAGTTCGAAGTCCACGGTGGCCCACTTGATGTTGCTGAGGATATTGCGTCCCGCCTTGTAGGCTCCCATGCAGCCGGAGTAAGAATAATGTCCGCCGCCTGAGATCGACATTGAGATGCCGTGGAGGATGGTCATGTTCTCCTTGTGTCCGTCGAGCGCATTGAGCCAATCGGGCAGCTCGTGTTGGTCCAGATCCAGCTCGAAGGCCTGTTTCTCATCGTGCTTCTTTTTCTGCTCCGATGAAAAGGATTTCAACCCGAACTGATTGGGCAGGTTCCCGTTCGACTTACGAACAAAGACAAAACGATGCGGGAAGCCAGCCGAATTGACCGGAGCGGCCTGTGCGGGAGCGGCAAGCAGATTACTGAATGATGGGGTGAGCGCCAGACCTGTGGCCCCCAGCGTGGTTTTCTTGAAGAATTCGCGGCGATTGGTAGTCATCATATCAGTTTTTGGTGGTGGCTTTACGGTAGATGAAGGAGTCGGAAGTGAGCAGGGAAACGATCACCTCATCAAAGCTTCCCTCGTTTTCAAGGTAAGCTTTTTCGGCATCGATCAGGGTTTTGGAATCGGAGAGTGTTTCGTTGCGGCCCATGAAGAAACGGAAGGCGTGACGGATGATGGACTGTCGTGCTTTGTCGGATTTTGCCAAGCGGTCGATCAGGTCAAACGCATCATCAACATCACCGTCTAGTTTAGGGTCGCCGGTGCCATCTAGCACACCTTTTGGATTGATCGGCAGGGTTTTGTAAACCGACAGTTTGGCTCCGTAGATCAACTCAGTGAGCGGCGCTCTATGGTCCGGAGCTTTTTTGATGAGGTTTTCAGGGTGCTCAAGGTTTTCCTCGGTTCGGAATCTTCCGAAGTCGTCGTAGATTTCAAAGGGGAAGCCAAGCGGATCCATTTTCTGATGACAGCGCCAGCAAGCTTCGGCACCGGTCTTGATCTCCATTCGCTGTCGCATGGTCTTGGCATGGTCGGGATCAATCACCGCATCGACGGTGATCGGCACATCGGGGATGGTCCCGGCGAGGAGTTTTTCCTGAACCCATTTGCCACGGTGGATGGGGTCGGTCTCGAGATTCTGGGAGTGTGCGATCAGCCAGGCGGGGTGGGTGAGAATGCCCTTGCGATTCGGCATCTTCGCCGGCTGCTGTGCCGGATAATCCCAGCTCCGCCAGTCAACATTCCAGTATGAGGTAACTTCTTCGCCCCGCATCTGCTGTCCGGACCGGCCGAGCACTGGCCCGCCGTTCCAGAATCCCATACCGTTTTTCATATAAGGAAGAGCGCCGGATTGGCCATCGCTAAAGTGCAGCTCAAGCCCGGCCATCATCTTCTGGAGCTTCCTGAGGATTTTGGGGTGATCGCCCTTTTTCTCACGCTGAAACTCCCAATGGGTTCTCAAGAAAGCCTCGTGCGGGGCGACGTCTTCCGGCTTCCATTCCTGCCAGTCTTGGTCCTTGAAGTGGTCGTAAATCTCTTTCAGGGCATCGGAAGCAGCCGTCATCGAGGCGTTATCGCCGTTGTGAAAAATGTAGAACTTGTCGGTGGTCAACAACTCTTCAAGCACCCGCTCATCCTTGTCGAGAATATGTTCGACCAGCATGTCCGCCTCTTCGATCAGTCTGCTGACCGCAGGTTCGTGACGACCGGCCCCAAACCGGCTGTCGTCCTTGAAGACCTTGAGCGCCTTGGGATAGCCGAAGAACTCACGAAAGAACCGCAACTTCCGGATCGGCTGGTTCGTCACGCTGGGGTTAATGTTGGCGGCCTGCACCGCTTCGTCGATGATCGTCCACTGGTCGCGGCGTTTGAGCATCCGGCGCACCTCGCGCGCGTAATCCTCACGCGTATTAAGCCGACCTTCTCGTGCAACCTTTGCCAGTTCCTCGTCCGGACTTGAGTCGGTCAGCGCGTAGGCGAGGGCATAACTCGCATCTCTCGGCGAGATCATCCGTCGGCCATGCTCATCTGCGGCACCCGCTCCAAATTCGTGGCGGTAGGCAAATTCGGTATTCAAGATCAAGGACTCGATCAACTTAGTAATCGCCTGCTGCTGCTCGAGTTTGACCATGAACTTCTTGAGCAGCTCCCGGTTCTCGGCACGCTCCGTATCACTCGGCGGACGCTCAAAAATCTTGGCATACAACTCATCGATCATTGCGTTGATCCGGGCATCATCCGCACCAAGCGCTAACTCGCGTTCCTGCTTGAACGACTTGGTCCAGTCGGACACGCATTTTTCAATGATCGCCTGGTAGCTGTCACCCTTCTCGCGATGCTTCTTAATCGTCGCAACGATCACTTGCATCTCCCCATCATTTAATGGCTTATGCGTTGGTGCTGGTCCACGTTTCTTGGCTTCTCGGTATATAAGATCCATGTCCCAGTGATCCCAGAACACCTTCATCATCGTGATACGGTTCTCAATACGATAAGCGGAGACGCCTTGCCTGACCCAGTCGCCTTCGGCTAGCAGGATGATCTTTTCATAGTCTGCGCGCTGGTCATCCAAGTAAGGCATCCAGGGCGAGCCCTTGTCATCCTTCATCACCTTGGTCGTATCCTCCGAGACTTCGTGTGGGGATTTCTTGTGAGTCACAATGCTTCGGAGCACCGCGTCGAGGTCTTGTTTGTCCTGTGAGTTGAGGAACTCGGGGCGTAGAATACGATAGGTTTTCTGCCCAGGAAACTTTCTTTTGCGCATGCCTGGGAAAGGGATATCAACACGCTCAAGCTTGGGCAAAAGCGCCTCATGCTTGTCGCCATAAATCTCCTGAAGCAGGCGATCCATGTATGTGTCGGTGGCCAGGAAGTCTTTGCGTGACCGCAGTATTTCCCGGTGCTGCAGCTCGTCCTGCATCAAGGCATACATCGCCGGGTAGTGCGCCTTCATCACCGACGCGGACGCCATGTGTCCGGCGATCCGCTTGGCGTTGCCGACCATCGTCAGCAGGTGACCGGTCGTCAACGCATCATTGCCGAAGTAGCGAACGCCGACCTTCTCAGGCAGGAGGTAGGGATTGGTGATCGTTCGCCGGAATTTGTTGCCATGCTCGGTCTTCGGGCTCCAATGGATGCCGCTATCGCCTGCGACCGTGTAATTGTTGCCGTAAATTTCCCTCTTAGGTTTGTAGTCAAGCAGGCGGTTCACTTTTTCACTGAAAATAAATTCGCTCACCAGCCAACGGCGGTCTGCGGTGAACCCGGGAAGGTCGGCATGCTTTCCAGAAAATAGTTCTTCATGTTTGACGACGTTCCCGTATTCGGAGCGCCTGAGTTTTTCGGCCAAAGCTTTCGCCGCATCTCCCGTCACCTGGCTCTCAAGCCATTTGATGAGGATTTTTCGTTCGGCCTTGGTCGGCTGTTTCTCATCCTCAGGGGGCATGTCTTCGAAAAGCACCGCTTCATTTGCATCGCTGTAGAGCGTTTTTAAATCGACAGGATCGATGGTCTCAAGCTGATCCAAGCGGATATCACCCTTCTGTTTGTCAACACCATGGCAAGAATAGCAATGCTTCTCCATGATCTTCATCGCCTTGTCCTTCAGGACGGTGGGGTCGAACTCGGGCTTCGAAGTGTCGCTTTTCGACAACACGTTTTCTGCAGCGGCTCCTGATTGCCCGACACAGAAAGACCCTGCCGCGATCGCGATGAACGCGCTGGAAAGGAATTTTGAAACAACGAATTTCATTTTCACTGGATTAATTACTCTAGCAAGCCTCAGACCTTACAAACACCCCCCTTTCTCCCCCTCTCCTCAACAACGTCCTCAGGGACACCCCGCAAAAAGCAAACTCCTAGCAGTCAGTAAGTGGTTGCATGATTATCGGCTGCGAATTTCCAGAAAGCGTGTATGTCTCTTTATGGACGATCAGGTGAGGGATAAAATCATTCGCATGGCATGGGAAGATCGCACGACCTTTGAAGACATTAAAAAGCAGACTGGGCTGACCGAGGTCGAGGTGATTAAGGTGATGCGGAGGAATTTGAAGCCGTCGAGCTTTCGCATGTGGCGGAAGCGGGTGAGTGGTCGCATGACGAAGCATGCCTCGCTTTTTAAGCAGAGTCGTCAGGAAATGAAGCGCGGATGGCTTTCGCGGTCTGAGTCCCGGCAATGATGGCCCCTTCGATTCAGTCCAAACCACCAGCTTTGCGTTTTGAGGAATCTTCGAAAGAAGGTCCCTCTCCCGAATCTCTCATGACTTCCGCCGCCACCAGTGAGCCAACGACAGCACCGCGGTGGCAGTTATCACCGCCGACCATGGCATTGGCAATGACGGCGGCGGGGAAATCATCGTGGTATTTCCAAGCGAGGTAGAGGGAGGCAGGGAAGGATTGGTCGATGTAGCAGGCGGGGCTCAGTTTTCGACCAATGATGACCCGGTCCGGTTGGCGGGCCCAGTCGGTGGCTTTGCAGGTGGAGAACCAATCACCGGCGGCATGCATGAGGGCTTCGCGGAGAGGTTGGCCTTCCGAGATGAGTCCAAGGAGTCGAGTGAGGCAGTCGGCAGCGCGGAGGACATTGGAGTGCCGATGGGTGAGGGCGACATGGGTTTTGATAGTCTGACGGTGGTCACCTGCTGGGAGTGCCGCGAGTAAGGCGGGAACAGTGGCGAGGCCTCCGATGTGCTCGTCTGAAATTCCGCACTTGAGGATGTTATTCCCTTCCGCATAGCGATTGAAAAAGGCGCGGTGGTATTCTTCCACATAGGTGTCGCGGTGCCAGCCCGGCGTGCGCATGAGCTTAATGTAAAGCTCTACCCAAGTGGTCGGATCGTAGCCCTGTTCACAAACGTGATCGTGCAAAGCGCGTGCGAGCTGAAAGTTGACGGTGTTGTCCCCAGCGCGGAGGTTTTGGTGATAGTGGATATTGCGCTGACCCCAGAAACGGGCTTGGTCGTGAAGGATGTCGGCCTTCTCATTGACAGGTTTATATTGAGAACGCCAGAGGATGCTATCGGGATGCTGTGGGAGGGGGGCGCGGTAGGAGCTGAGGTCAGGGTAGTCTGCATCGATAGCCTCACGATTGTAATACCAGTGGATTGGCATCGCGAGAGCATCGGCAATAAGCGATCCCTGATAAGACGCTTCGAGTGTGGTCATATTAGAAGAGGCCCACGCTGGAGAGTCCACCATCGGGGCAGAGAATCTGGCCGGTGGTAAATCGTGCGGCATCCGAGAGTCGGTAGCTGACGAGTTCCGCAACATGCTCGGGCTGGCCGATTGTTTTGAGAGAGTGTCGTTCAGCAGCAGCCTCACGACGTTTTTGATCCCCTAAAAGGTCTGCCGCTGGATCAGTCGCTTCAAAAGTAGCTCGCGAGGTGGTGATGATTTCGTGGCCCTGGGAGTAAAGGAGTTCTTTAGTCGCAAGCCCAAGGCCTGAGGAACTACCGATGATGGAAAACTTGCGAATCATGGAGGACCATCGCGGTAAATCGCGATCTTGTCTCAATTTTCTTTAATCAAGTTTTTTGAGCTTTTCGAGGTAGGCGTTTCTAGGCGCTGGTTTTTCAGGAGAAGCCGGTTGTTCTAACATTTTCCCGATGATTTCTCTGCTGGTTGCGATGAGTTCTTCGACGATCTCAGCTTCGGGGAGGTTCTTCCAATACTTCTTGGGCATCTCGGATTGCATTGCTTTCACCTTGAGGCGGGCGGGATTAAAGATGCTGCGGTAGTAGGTTTTCCAAAGTTCATCCTGAGCGTCGGAGTCGGGAGCTTGGGACTTGTCCGCCCCTTCACTGAAGTAGATTTTCTTGCCATCCCAATGCATGCACTCATCTGGGGTGAGGATGGACCAGTCCATGCCCGTGAAGCGCTTGCGGAAGAAGGGCGATGACAGTCGCACGATGCGATGATCGGGCTCGAACCAAGCGACGAATTGCTCCCGGTCGTTCGCTTGCCCTACTTTGCGGAAGCGGACGAAGGCGTGCATTTTGTGAATGTCGCGGCTGATGTGTTTGGCCATAGACTTGACTCGATGAACCTCGGGATCAGTCATCATGCTGAGAAGGTGTTTTTCTCCATGGGTGAGCCGCCAAAGCATCGAGTAAAGAAGGGGCCATTGATCATCGGAGCGGTGGCAAGCTGTGGTGTTGGCTAGGTCAACGAAGGCTTTGGAAACTCGCGGGAGCTGACCTTTGACTGGTGAAGAAGCGCTTTCTTCGAAGAGGCTAGCTTGGTCCTTTTCCTGCCAAAGGATTTCGTGTGGAGGAACTTCTTCAAGGAGGAAGGAACGAGCGAGCTGCCGCCATGCTGTGAAATTTTCGGGATGCGTGACGGTTTTCATGTTAGAACTCTCCGCCGAGAACTTCGACTTTGGGAATGGAGGGTGAGGGGGTGAGATCAAGTTCTAGCTGTTGTGCGGGCGGGGCATGAATGGCGCGGATTTTCTCGGAATCGAGTTCCATGTTGGCAGGTTGATAATCTGAGGTGATCATGAAAGGGAGGCATTTTTTTAAGTTCACACGCATCTTAATCAGATCAGCAACTCGGAGGTGAGAGTGCCGTCGAATGGTGGTGATCCGTTTCGCATTTCGCACACCCAGCCCGGGGATACGTACAAGCCGCTCTAAGGATGCTTTGTTAAGATCGATGGGAAAGAAATGGCGGTTTCGGAGAGCCCAGGAGAGCTTGGGATCGATATCAAGATCTAGGTTGGGCTGCTCTTTTGTGGTGATTTCATCGACTGCATATCCATAGAAGCGCATGAGCCAGTCAGCTTGATAGAGGCGGTGTTCGCGGACGAGAGGTGGAGCTAGCAAGGGGAGTCTGGCCGAGGCATCTGGGATGGGGCTGAAGGCGGAATAATAGACGCGGCGGAGTTTGAAATTTCCGTAGAGATCTCCGGCGCGTTTGAGAAAGTGGGAGTCATTGGACTCGTCCGCGCCGACGATCATCTGGGTGCTTTGGCCAGTCGCGAAAGGCGACTTCTTCCGGCTCTTCTCAGCTTTATTTTCGGCGATTTTCTCCCCGATCTGGTGCATGGCCTCGCGAGTGCGGGAGATGTTCTTTTCAGGGGCGAGATGTTTCAGGCCTTCTTTTCGAGGGAGTTCGATATTGATGCTGATCCGGTCGGCATACTTTCCTGCTTCAGCGATGAGCTCATCGGATGCTTCTGGAATCGTCTTGAGGTGAATGTAGCCTTTGAAGTGATGGGTGTTTCGCAAGGTTTTGGCGACCAAAATCACTTGCTCCATGGTGAAGTCAGCACTGCGAACGATGCCCGAGCTTAGGAAGAGCCCTTCGATGTAATTTCGTTTGTAGAAATCGAGCGTAAGAGTGACGACTTCCTCGGCTGTGAAGCGAGCGCGCCGGACATTACTGGAGCGTCGATTGATGCAATAGTGGCAGTCGTAAAGACAGACGTTTGTGAGGAGGATTTTCAGAAGAGAAATGCAACGCCCATCAGGCGTGTAGGAGTGACAAATACCGACTCCACCGGTGGAGCCAATGCCTTTTCCGCCGGAAGAGTCCTTGCGGGCAGCCCCGGAGCTGGCGCAGGAAGCATCGTATTTAGCGGCGTCTGCAAGGATTTCTAATTTCTTAAGAGTGTTTATTTGAACATAGTGTTCTAAAGAGTTCTTTTTGCAAGGGGGTTTTCTTCAGAATTCTTAAATATCGGTGGACAGATGAGCCTTTCTCGGGACCTTCCAGCCATGGAGGTTTCTTTGGTTTATCCGCATCAGCTTTTTGCGACACACCCCGCGATTGAGTTGGGGAAACCTATTATTCTGGTGGAAGATCCTCTCTTCTTTGGGACTGATTCAGAACAACCCTTGAGGCTTCATGCCAAGAAGCTGATGCTGCATCGGGCGTCAATGAAGCGTTATGCAGCGGGTTTGGAAAAGGTGACCTATATCGAACTGCCGGAAGAGCCGTGTCGGTCTGATGAACTTTTAGAAAAAGCGATGTCGAAGAAGGTGAAGGAAATCACCTGTGTGGATCCGGTGGATTATTTGTTGGAGAGACGGCTCCGGCGATTTTGCGAAGGCCGGGGAATCGCGCTGATATTATTGGAGTCACCCATGTTCGTGACACCGGATGCGTGGATGAATGAAACAATGGATGGGATGAAGAAGCCCTTTATGAAAACTTTTTACGAAGCTCAGCGGAAGCGGATGAATATCCTGATGGATGGCAACAAGCCAGAAGGTGGGAAGTATTCCTTTGATGCGGAAAACCGGAAGAAGTTGCCGAAAACGATTGCGATCCCCGAGCCTTATGGTCCGCCGCTTCATGAGGAAGTGAAAGAAGCCGAGGCTTGGGTGAGGGAGCGCTTTCCAGATGCCTTAGGACTGACTCACGGATTCCAATATGGAATCAGTCATGACGATGCTTCTGAAGCGCTGGAGCTTTTTCTGAGAGAACGCTTTAAACTGTTTGGAGACTACGAGGATGCGATCTCGATGAATCACAAGGTCGCTTTTCACTCCGTCCTGACACCTTATCTCAACATCGGTCTCATTACGCCGCAGGAGGTGGTGGACCGGGTGCTGGAATTTGCAGGAGAGAGCGATGCTATTCCACTGAACTCGCTGGAGGGTTTCATCCGACAAGTGATCGGTTGGCGCGAGTTCATGCGGATCATTTACCTGCGGCATGGAATATTTGAGCGGAAGGAGAATTTCTGGAAGTTCACGAGGAAGATGCCGCAGTCGTTTTATGACGGAACGACGGGAATTGATCCGATCGACGATGTGATTCAGGCACTTCACGAAGATGCTTACTGTCATCATATCGAGCGGCTGATGGTGCTGGGTAATTTCATGATGCTCTGTCGGGTCGATCCTGATGAGGTTTACCAGTGGTTCATGGAGTTCTTCATCGATGCTTACGACTGGGTCATGGTCCCGAATGTTTACGGTATGAGCCAGTTTGCGGATGGTGGGATCTTTGCGACGAAGCCTTACCTTTCCGGTTCAAATTACATTCGCAAGATGTCGAATTTTAAAAAAGGACCCTGGTGCGATGTCTGGGATGGTCTCTTTTGGACCTTCGTAGAAGACCATTATGATTTCTTTCTCAAGAACTACCGAATGGCCCAAATGGCGCGCCTTCACGATCGTATGACTGACGAGAAAAAGAAAACCCATCGAGAAAATGCAGCGCGATTTTTGGCCAAACTCTGAACCGATGTTCGCCGAGACCAGGGAGGGGGCTTTGATACTGCTAGGAAATTACTTTTGGGCTGGGGTGCTTGAGGGGATCTGAGAGGGAGAAAAAAGGAGGTTGGTAATCGCTTAGGGGCGCCGCCGCTTGGCTTACGCCGGAGACCATTCGCTACCATCTGCGAATACCGACTTCCAGACAGAAGTTGGATTTTCAGGATTCGTAAGATTGGCGGTAATCAGTTTCCCGCCCTTCTTCAACTGGTCGCCGCCGTATCCTGCGTGGCCGGTGGCGCGGCCGTAGACCATCTCGATTCCGTCCCACATTCCTCCGAAGTCGTTCACGTGGTCGTGGCCGCAGAAGCATGCCTTCACGTCGCCGAATTTTTTGAGCAGCGAGATGGCGCTGCCGTCCTCGCCGTAGGTGCATACGGGTTCCTTGAAAATGCCCTTCGCGAGTTTCTTCTGCCACACTGTATCGTACTCGAGTAGCGGTATGTGGAGGAAACACAGCACGGGCGACGTTGATGGTTGCTGTGCGGAGAGCCATTTCTCCTGCGCGGCTTGCACGCCCTGCGTCGTAGTGTTGAGGCAGAGGAGTTCCAACAGCTGGCGGTCGTCGGCACCTGTGATGGGGACGCGGTAGTTCCCGCCGTCATGACCGCCACGGTAGAGGCTGTGTTTTGCCTCGGTCAGCGTGGACTGGGCCGTAGCGTAGTCGTCGAGCTGATCGTGGTTTCCCCAGTTGAAGAGCCACGGTTTTCCTAACGATGCCACCTTCTCGAGCGAGTACTCGAAAAATTCCTGGCCCAGGCCGCCTGGGTTGTCACTCCAGAGGTCACCGGTGATCGCGATAAGATGCGGATCGGTATTTTCGACCATGCGCGTCATGTCCTCGACCGACTTCAGGTCCGCCTTCTCACCATACTTTTTGCGGTCGCAGAAAAAATGGATGTCGGTGAACTGAAGGATGCGCAAGGCATCGCCGGTAACCTTTAGTTTTGCGGTCCGGGGGAGATCCTTTTTTGCTTTCGCGAGTCCCATGGACATCGCCGGACGGAGATCCTTGGGGCCGGAGTTGGCTTTGGAGCTGGTGGAGGATACGCCTGCGGCGACAGATGCGGAAAGAAATTGACGTCGGTTCATCGTATTTATAAT
>TARA_B110000037_G_scaffold68370_1_pt1 | contig 25523 bp, 19 predicted proteins | sample TARA_B110000037 | Tara Oceans TARA_B110000037 (sample SAMEA4397196) | marine metagenome | biome: Polar Biome; feature: [MIX] marine epipelagic wind mixed layer (ENVO:01000061); material: water (ENVO:00002006), including particulate matter (ENVO:01000060) such as... | depth 10-100 m
TACACTTTTTTTTCTATAATCTTGTCCGACTAATTAAGGGGCTGAAACACGCAGCTATTCGTATTTCACGTTTCAATGTAAAATACGTTATTTATAAGGAAACAAAGCAGATATTTTTAGGAACAACCTCTTCTAATTTATTAACAGGCTATTTTTTGGAGACCGCAAACTTTACCATTTCATAATTTAACGTTAGATATTGAATTTAAGAGACAATTTTAAAGCAGTTCATTTGCCAAATTTGCCAATTCAGACCGCTCTCCTTTTTCAAGCTTAATGTGGGCAAATAATTCATGTCCTTTCAGACGATCTATTAAATAGGTCAATCCATTACTTTCTTCGTCCATATAAGGGGTGTCAATTTGTTTGATATCTCCAGTAAACACAACCTTTGTTCCTTCACCTGCGCGGGTAATTATTGTTTTCACCTCATGCGGACTTAGGTTTTGTGCCTCATCAATAATGAACATGACATTCGACAAACTACGCCCTCTGATAAAAGCCAAAGCAGTGATGGATAACTCACCACTTTCTTCCATATCATCAAGCACCTTATGTTTTTTTTCACCTGATCTAAACTGACTTTTAATGAACTTTAGATTATCCCACAATGGCTGCATGTAAGGCGATATTTTATCCTCGGCGCTACCAGGCAGAAATCCAATATCTCTGTTGCTCAAAGGAATAATTGGGCGGGCTAAAATTATTTGATTGTATAAATGACGTTGTTCCAAGGCTGAAGCTAATGCCAAAAGTGTTTTTCCTGTTCCGGCTACACCTTGCAGGCATACTAATTTAATCTCAGGATTTAGCAGTGCATTTACGGCAAAAGCTTGTTCGGCATTTCTTGGCTTCACTTTGTAAACATAGTTTTTGTCTACCCGTTCAATTTGATCAAGCTTTTTATTATAAAGACTTAAAACTGATTCACTCGTACCGTTTTTTAAAACATAATAGCCATTGGCAATTTTCTGAGTGCCCAAAATGTTTTCGGCTTCGATCTTTCCCTTTTTATATAATTCACTTATTTTTTTTGAGTCGATATTTTCAATTACTGGAAAACCCTCAGAAAATTTTGCAATATCTTTTACTTTACCTGTTTCATAATCCTCTGAAAGGAGTCCTATTGCTTTAGCTTTTAGCCTTAAATTAATATCCTTGGTGACAAGTACCACTTGGCGGCTCTTATTTTTGTCGGCAAGCGTGATAGCTGCATTAATGATTTTATGATCGTTTTTACCCACACCATAAATTGCTTCGGCATCTCTACCATTCACCAAATTTGACATGACTATTTTCAAACTGCCCCTACTTTTACCTAAAGAAACCCAATCATTTAATCCTGATTCGGACAATTTATCTAAAAAACGGATGATCTCTCTCGCTTGGAAATTTTTCGTGTCATTACCAACTTTAAAATTATCGAGCTCTTCTAGAACTGTAATTGGAATTGCAACGTCATGGTTTTTAAAGTTTTGAACGGCACCGTGGTCAAATAATAAGACTGAAGTATCCAAAACGAAGATTTTTTTTAACGCTTTTTTGGTCATAGAATGGACATTTGATTGTTATATGAATATAAGGTTTAATAGCCCCTTAACTCAGCTCAAATCACTCAAGTTATTAACTTTACTTTTTTAATGACATGTATGGATCAGTTTTTAAACGATCGGTATTCACCGTTAAAATTCTTTTTAAAACAAAAAATCCCTGTTGTACATTAAGAGAGCCTTAAAGTACAACAGGGAAATATTTTAATTCAGATTTAGAGTTTACTCTTTCACCAATTTAATTACTGCAGATTGATCTCCAGCAAAAACATTGATCATGTAAATTCCTTTTGCTAATGCATCCAATGAAATTTCTTCAACGTTGAATCCGTTTCCATTTATTACAACATCACCACCAATTGTTGTCAAGATATAATTAAATGTTCCTTCTAAAGAAATTATTATCAATTCAGAAGCAGGATTAGGATAAACTGAAACAGCTAAGCCGTTCAATTCGTCAATTCCAACTTGGCTGTCAGCAGTGATTGTTTCTGTTGCAGAACAACCCGCACCACACATGACAACAACAATGTAAGTCCCGCCAGTTAAACCTGTTAAATCTTCATCATCATCAAAGTCACCTGTTCCGTCATTGTCCCAATCAAAAGTATACGGCGTACTGCCGCCAGTTACAGTAATGTCAATCTCACCGTCACTTCCTAAAATTTCGTCCGTCGTAGTATAAGTAATTTCTAGGGCTTCATAAACCGTTACATCAATTTCTGCCTCATTTACACAGCCATTATCGTCTGTTCCTTCAACGGTATAAGTTGTTGTTCCAGTTGCATCAGTAGTAAACTCAACACCATCTTCTTCTTCCGGATCCCAAGCATATGTCACAGCACCTTCACCGTTTAATGTTACGCTTTCCCCTAAACAAATTTCCTCATCCGTCACAGTTGCAACAACCTCAGGTAAATCATAAACAGTTACATCAACTTCAGCCGTATTTTCACATCCCGTTTCATCATCTGTGCCAATAACAGTGTATGTATATTCGCCAACCTCTGGTGAATAATCTTCTCCGTCTTCGATATCAATTGGAAACCACTCGTAATCATCAGCTCCACCACCATTTAAAACAACCGATTCTCCCACACAAATCTCATCAGAATCAACACTTGCAGTAACCTCTGGTAACTCTAACACCTCAATATCGATTGAAAATCCGCAATCACCATCATCATCACTAGTAGCGGTATAGGTGTAAATTCCTGCATCATCTGGCGTAAATGGCTCTCCATTTTCAACACCACCGTCCCAAGTAATTTCTCCTATTCCTGCTGCATCCAATGTAAAAGATTCCCCTAAGCAAATTTCTTCATCAGTTACATCTACTTCAATTGCCTCGCATAAAACAGTAATAATAATTTGTCCATCTCCTTCTCTTACGCCACCAGTTGTCGTTGCACCAACTAATCCAGCAATATAAGATGAGCCTCCACCAGCATGACCGTCTTCAGCCCCTCCGCCGCCGCCATACCAACCTCCGCCTCCACTACCAGAGTGACCAGATGGGTGGGCACCTGCCGCCCCGCCAACTCCAAACTCTCCAATCGAACCGCTATATCCTCCAACTCCTGCTTCTCCGCCAGCTACTTGCGTTCCACCGCCGCCATTTCTTCCACCAGGTGATGGATGATAACCACCTTCACCTTCTAATCCGCCGCCGCCGCCAGCTTCTCCTGAGCAACCAGACCATTCTGCACCGCCACCACCACCGGCAACAATAATTCTATCAGTTAAATCTGCTCCACCTTGACGAACATCAGAGGCGCCGCCTCCTTTTGCACAAGTTGTTGTGAACACACATGACTCACCGCCACCGTTCCAACCACCAACATTTCCGTGAAACCCTTCTCCACCAACATAAATGTATAAAGTTTCACCTGGCGTTACTGTTAAATCACCTTCAGCAGTGCCTCCTAACCCTCCAATTATACAAGTTCCTGCATCATTATCAGATGTTCCTCCTTCGGCACCAAAAGCCTCAATATTTATTAATGTTACACCAGCCGGTACAACATAAGTTTGTTCAGCACCCGTATAATCGAATGTTGTGACTTGAGCCCACGATCCTGTAGAACCAAGTGTTAATCCTCCCATAAGGAGTGATTTTATCAAGTAATTATGTTTCATATTTATGGATTAAGTTATACTCAAATTTACGACATCCCATTGACTTATGCAATGACTAAAATCATAAAAAAATGCCCCGTCTTAAATTGAACGACGGGGCATTGATAGTAAAGGTATTTAGCATAAAACCTATTCTGGTATTCTGATAAATGAAGTTAAAGGAAAGTTTTAAACAAGAAAAAGCCCTGTATCCATTAATTTACCCAAGGCAGATCAATGGACACAAGGCCCTAAGATTTATTTCTTTCTAACTATTGCTTTACAATCTTTTTCGTAGTCAACTCAACGTTAGAAGTAACTTTAATTAAGTAAGTTCCAGCAGCAAGCTCTTCCATTGAAATGATTTCTTGATCTACAGCTTTTCCAGAGAAAATGATGTCTCCGTTAATCGCAGTTAGCTCATAATTAAAATCGCCTACATAACTAATTGTAACGTTATCATTTACCGGTGTTGGATATACCGTTAATGTATTCTCAGTTAGATCTTCAACACCAACAAATCTGATGATTGTATACGTTTCCGAAACTGGAGGGCAAATACCTTCCTCTACGCCTGAATCAGAAACATCAACAGTGTATGTACCTTCATATAGTCCAGTTACATCTTCTGTTGTTGGACCGTGAGACCAAGCATATCCATAAGGACCTGAACCACCAGTAACAGTAATATCAATTGATGCCCCAAAAAGTTCGTACTCATCTGTAATTACAGCTGTAACCACTGGACCGCCAATTCCTTCAACAACAACTTCATCTGTTGATTCACAGCCAAATTCTGAAGTTCCTGTTACTGTATAAGTAGTTAAACCTTCAGTCACCTCAAATGGTTCACCGTCAACTACAGACGGATCCCATTCATAAGTCGTAGCACCAGCACCTGATAATATTAAATCCATTCCAGCACATTGTGTTAAATCAAAACCTCCATCAACGATAGGGTTTGGATGAACACTTACTGTTACAGCTGAGGTAGCAACACAACCCTCATCAGAGATACCTGTTAAAATGTGCGTATAAGTTCCTGCTGCATCTTGCATGATTGGCTCACCATCAATAATTCCACCACCCCAATAAAAATCTTCCGCTCCAGAACCAGTCAATGTATACTCTTCTCCTAAACATACATCATAAATATCAGACTCACCTACGATATCTGGTGAAACTGCGTCTAATACTTCAACATCCATTGTTACAACACATGGCTCAAAATCAATATAATCATCCATATAGGTCATCAAATTTGACTGGAAATTTGCCGCTTGAGGATCTGGATTATGATAATAAGCAACAGTCATTGATCCGAACATTACATGTCCATCTCCATAATCTTTTTCCGCTAATCCAACCTCTGAACCAGAGACCAAAACATTTGTCAAACCAGGCCCTAAGATTCTACCATGACAATAACTTGTACCAGTCATTGTGGTAGACGTTGGGGTTTGAGGTCCGACCATTGTTGGATGCACAGGGTCTACCATAGTAACAGTACTTAAATAAACAGATGGATAATCTAGAGAAACGCCTCCAAAACCGAAGTTAATATCGCCACCTTCATTTGGTGCAGCGTTGATACAAATAACACCACCTGCATCAACCCATTCCTCAATAGCCGTCAAGTTTGCCGATAAAAAGGCAGCCAATTCAGTCGATTGATTTTGACTTCCATCCATATAAATCATTGATGTACTGCCGGTGAAAACAGCCTCTACGTCAACTGTTTCAAAAGCTTCTAACATCCATTCTCCTGGACCGAAAGCTAAATCAAATGCTTGATCAGTTGTAGTTTGACCCCATGGATTTCCGATACTTGACTTAATGTAATATCTGTCACCACCTGGAATGTATTCATACGAAATAGTATGTACACCTACACCGGCGTCTTCTGGGTAAAATAATTCGCCTGAAACCCCAGGGCCTGAAAAGGTACCGCCGGGAGGTGTTCCTGCTAAAAACACTGGCAATGCATCAAGACAGTATGCTTCAGCTAAGCCAGTAATTGCGCATTGTGCGTTAGCTTGATTTGATGCAGCAAATGTAAAAATCATACTAAGAGCTAGAATGATCTGAGATTTGTAGAATTTTTTCATATTAAAATTTGCTTTTAAATATTATAAGCCCTAAAATTAACTGAATTATTTCAAGAATACAAATTGAAAGGAAAGAAATCCAAAACAAAGTCACATAATCTCACTAAACAACAGATAATCAGGCCAATAAAATCCATGAATTCTCAATTTCTACGATCTAGTCCCCACATCATTTTATTTCGAATTGTATTCAGGAAGTTTTGATTTTCAGTTTGAATAACATTAAGTTGGAAATTCGCTTTTTTTATAGTTAATTCAACAGCAGAATTAATGGTTACAGAGCGAGAATCTAGTGAGCACAAGTACTCTTGACCACGCCCTTCAATTTTTAAACGAATAGTGCGATCATCAGGCACAACAACAGGGCGAACATTTAAATTGTGAGGTGCAATTGGCGTAATGACATAATCTTGTGCACCAGGAACCATAATTGGCCCTCCACAACTCAGTGAATAAGCAGTAGACCCAGTTGGGGTTGCTACAATTAAGCCATCTGCCCAATAACTATTCAAATATAAATCACCAATATAGGTATGAATCGTAATCATTGAAGAACTGTCCTTCTTATGAACCGTTAATTCATTTAGGGCAAAATTATCTTCACCAAATAATTGCTCTTCGGTAATTAAAGTCAGCATTGATCTTGTTTGTAATCGATACTTCTCATCTTTAAGGGAGTTTAAAACGGTTACAATATTCTCTTTATAAGTAGAAGCTAAGAAACCTAGTCGTCCCGTATTAATTCCCAAAATTGGAATACCACTATTTCTAACAATATTTATGGTTTCAAGGAAAGTTCCGTCTCCACCAATACAAATAAGCACATCAATGGAATCTTTGATATCTTGATGTTTATTAAAAACATCATTCAAATCGTCAATTTGCAATCGCGGTGAAAGGTATGAACGAAATGGTTGGTAAATTGAAACACTCCATTTGAAACTGGTCAATGTGTCAAATAACTCCTGGATGTTCGGGATAAAAGAGTCGTCAAATGATCTCCCGTAAATTCCTATTCTCATTTCTACATGTTTAGGTAATTCATCAATTCATCATAACGTTTCTTTAAATCATCAACAATATTGCCTTTTGAAAAGCTTGCCTTAATGTGATAATCGTAACGATTAAATGTTTGTATGATGCGATCTAAATCGACCGTATTTATTTTTATTGTTACTTCAATTTCAGTAGATTCTGGTGCTGACGTTATATACGAACTTAAAATTTTCGCATTATTCTCTTCAACTATTCGGGCTATTTCTGTTAAGCTATAATCATGTGTATTCATTAGTAGAACCAGAATTCCGCCAGGTTCTTTAATTGAAATAACACCTGTTATTTGCGACATTAGAAAAAGCAAATCTGTACAACCAAGATATTCATTATTCTCATTGAGAATTGGTGCCACGGTGATTTTGGCATCTGCAATTAACTTCATTACCTCGTAAGCATGTGAGTCCAAATAAATGAATGGCTTTGGTAAATTCAAAAAACATTCATCCAGTCGCAAAGCAGGATCTGGCATGTCGTAAATATCACTTTCAGAAATTAAACCAATGTATTGATTGCCTTTCACAACGGGAAGGTGGTTTACGCGAAATTCATTCATCCATGTAAGTGCTTTCTCCCCTGTCTCACTGTACTTTAGTGGTGGAATCATTTCAGATATCAGTTCTTCTGCTCTCATTGAGGGTTTACTTGTTCTTTTGTGGGCTGCGTGAGCCTGAATGAATTTACGCGCTAAATTAAGTATTTATTGTGCTATCCTTTATAAATTTGCATACAAAATTCTTTTACCGAAAGAAATGGGAACAAAATTAAGCGTAAACATTAATAAAATTGCAACCATACGGAATGCAAGAGGCGGAAACACTCCGGATGTAGTTCAAGTTGCTATTGATTGTGAGACATTTGGTGCTGATGGTATTACAGTACATCCAAGACCGGATGAACGCCATATTACCGAGGCAGATGTTATGGCGCTCTCAGGCCAAGTTAAAACTGAGTTTAATATTGAGGGATATCCAAATGAACGGTTTATGGCACTTTTAAAAGCCGTGCGACCTGCACAAGCCACTCTTGTGCCCGACCCTCCGCATGTTTTAACATCAAACGCCGGTTGGAACACGATAAAGGAAGCTGATTTTTTAAAACAAATTATTTCCGAAATAAAAGAACTAGGTATTCGCACTTCACTATTTATTGAAACGGATGGTGAAATGATTAAGAAAGCAGCTGAACTAAGTGTCGATCGAATTGAATTTTACACGGGACCCTATGCCGATTTATTTGAAACGGATAAAGAAGCTGCTGTTGCTCCTTATCGTGACGCTGCAAAAATCGCAGATGCTTGTGGCTTAGAAATAAATGCCGGCCATGATTTGAATCTTAAAAACTTGCGCTTTTTTAGAGAAAATATTCCAAATTTGGCAGAGGTGTCAATTGGACATGCCTTAGTATCAGACGCGATTTATTTAGGACTTGAGAATACAGTAATGATGTATAAGCGAGAGCTTGAAGAATAACTCGGCATTTCGAGAACCTCAATGAACTCTGGCTTTATTGGATAAAAATAAATTAATTAATCATTGCATGCTTCGACTGACACCGCACAGCGCATTGACTATTGACTATTGAAAATATGAATTTGTATTATAGAGTTCTTGGAAATGAAAATGATGCGGACGGTTTGAAAAAGAAGCCGCTTTTTATTCTGCATGGACTATTTGGTTCTTCTGACAATTGGCAAACATTGGCTAAAAAGTTTGCGGAGCGCTACGTCGTTTATCTCGTAGATCAGCGTAACCACGGGCATTCTCCACATGCAGAGGATTTTAACTATGATTTGATGGCGGATGATTTTTACACCTTGGTTAAGGATCTTGGATTATCAAAAATCAATGTCATTGGTCACTCCATGGGTGGAAAAACGGTGATTAACTTTGTGACAAAACATGCTGACCTATTGGACAAAATGATAGTTGTTGATATTTCGCACAAGAAATACCCCATGCATCATGAACAAATTTTGAAAGGTTTAAATGCAATTGATTTGACGCAAGTAAAAACGAGAGGTAATGCGGATAAAATTTTAGTAGAATATGTTGCAGAAATAGGCGTTCGACAATTTCTGTTAAAAAACTTGTATTGGATTGAAAAAGGTCAGTTAGGCTGGCGCATTAATATTCCAGTTTTGTCACGAGAGATTCATCAAATTATTGATACGATAGCGTTTGATACGATTGACGCGGATACTTTATTCATTCGAGGAGGCCGTTCTAACTATATCCTAGAATCTGATTACAAGGAAATAAACGAAAAATTCACTCAAGCTGAGATTTACTCAATCGAAGAATCTGGTCATTGGGTGCATGCAGAAGCGCCCGCCGAATTTTATTCGGCAGTTGTAGATTTTCTACAATAAGTAATGCTTTATTTTTTTGAAAATAACATTGCTTTGATTACTAGTAGTGGCCATTTTACCGACACCTTCAGAAGAAAAATAAACGCTAAATATTAGCTCTTGATCTTTTTCTAGGAAAAACGAAACTTCAACCATATCATCCAAACTACCTTTTCTAAATGTGATGCGGTATTCGTTTGATGCAACATCAATCATTTCAACAATCGCCGCATTTTCAAGTGTTTTCGTTTCGATTTTGCGTTCACCGAAATTCACATTCTCTCCACGTGTTAGGTCGTGACTTAGATTATTTAACATAAGTTTATTTATTTAGGTTATATCCGATATGAAACAAAGCATCACCTTTGTTAATAACGGGGTTGTTATTGTGTCCAAAAATGAATCCATCAACTTTTGATAAAACTTTAGATTGATAGGTGTTGTAAGGGTTCGTGATTCGAGCTAAAACATCTCCTTTTTTTACAATTTCCCCTGATTTTTTTTCTATAATTACGATTCCAGATCGCGTTGCGCGTAACCATGTTTTTTTTGTGTATGAATGCGTTTCAACCTCTACTTTCTCCCCAGCAATCATTCCTCTGCTGATCAAAACGTTTTTGATTGCACGCAAACCTTCACTTACCGTAAAATCATCTATTCGGAGCGATTCACCGCCCTCAAAAACGACCATAGGAATTCCTTTATTAAAGGCTGTTTTTCGGAGTGATTTGGGAATTAAACCTGACTTTAACAAACAGGGCATATTCATTTCTGTAGCCAATTTTAAGCTTTCTGGATCCTTGGCGGTATATCTCGCTTGCGGATAGTTGTAAATACTATTTCCCCCTGTATGAAAGTCGATCGCCAAGTCTGCCGCAGGAAGTATTACATTTGTAAATGTATGTGCAATTCGAGACGATAATGAACCCGACTTTGTACCAGGAAATCCTCTATTCACATCTTTACCATCAGGAAAACCTCTTGAGAAATTTATAAAGCCGTAGACGTTCAATAATGGCACTGCAATTACAGAACCGCACAGCAATGATTCAAATATTTCATCTTGCACACTTCTTCTTGCAATCTCGACACCATTAATTTCATCTCCATGAACGCCACCAATTAACAAAACCGTTGGACCTTCAATTTTACTTCTAAAAACATGTGCGAACAAATCAATTTCTGTTCCTGAAGGCAAATTGGCCACCGGAATTTGAACGGTACATTGTTCTCCTAATTCAATTGTCGTCTTATGTATTTTCATTACAATATCTTTCTTCAATGAACTGAATTATTTCTTCAGCAACTTCAACTCCAGTCGCGCCTTCTATCCCCTCTAAACCAGGTGATGAATTTACTTCAATTATCAGCGCTCCCTTTTTTGAGCGTAAAATATCGACACCAGCGACTTGCAAACCTAATATTTTTACAGCACGAATTGCCATTTCGCGTTCCTCTTCTGAAAGCACAATGCGTTGCCCCATTCCACCGCGGTGAATATTTGATCGAAATTCATCAGGCCCTGCAATTCTCATCATTGAAGCAACTACTTTATTGCCAACAATAAAAACGCGAACATCCTTCCCTTTAAATTCTTTAATGAATTCTTGAAGAATAATTTTTTGTTTGGCTAGAGAAAAACGGTTAAACATATGGTGAGCATCCACTTCATTTTCGATTAAATGAACGCCAATACCTTGGGTTCCTTCAAGCACTTTTAAAATAAATGGATAGCCCAATTTGCGATTCACGATTCGCTCGGCCTGATGCAAATCATTTGAAAAATAGGTAACCGGAATTGGGATGTTATGACCTGCTAATAATTGCAAGCTCCTAAATTTATCTCTTGAATTAAAAATGCCTGCTGGAGAATTTAAAACAGAAGCCCCCATTTCTTGAAAATGCCTAACAACCGTTGTTCCAAAAACTGTTGCGGAACTGCCTATTCTAGGAACAACTATGTCTGGCTTCAGTAATACCTCATTATTATAAACAACTATGAATCGTCCGTTTTCAATCAATAAATCACATTCCATATGATCTATAATGCGGACATTGTGCCTCCTCTTTAGAGCTGCTCGATAAATGCGTGATGTTGAATAAAGCGCAGCGCCCCGTGAAAGGATGTATATTAGCATTTTTATTACAAATCAATTTTTCTGGATGTAGCCGACTTTAGCATAAGTTCTGAATTTATCTAACGCACCACTTTATAAAAATAGACCTTATTTTCTAATTCCGAATCATTTTTGGAATTTAGAGCAGCTTAAATGTGGATTATTCAGGGATAAATTTCAGCCGTTTCAATCACATTACTTTCGTTCAATGCCTTGTCAATTAATTTAATTGTAAACCGAATCGTGTCTGATTGACTGGAAAGAGGATTTGCAAAACTAATCATTGTGACATCCATAGTTCCTTTAATTCCACGTGCCCTACCTTTTACAACAATAGGTTTTAATCGATATTGAAAAACAATCGAATCTCCTTCTAGGTCTCGGCCACGTTGCCAGCCATTTTCATCATCTTTTTCGTAATAATCAACATACAGATTATAATGATAATAGGAATCTGGATTGTAAGGAGCTAGCGTATCTCCAGGAGGTAAACCAATATCACCATCACCATCTGTAAAACTAAATGTAAGCTTAGCGCTGTCGCCACTAATCAAGAAAATTGGGTCAGAGATAATAGGTTCAATTGGGTACTCCTCACTTTTGAAGCAAGAAGAAACCAGCACAACGAGCATGAGAAAGGAGAAAATTAATTTTATTTTTGTATGCATGAGTGCTTGTCAAATTTTAAGGTAATTTCACCTTATCGACTTTAAAGTTATTAATAATAAAGTGAACGCGCAAAACCAAAATAAATTACCTTTTGAACCGAAATCCATTTTTTCAATTTCAAATGAGGATGAATTTAATGAAAAAGCACTTCAACTTTTCCACTATCAGTTGAAGCACAATTATGTTTATAGCGCTTATTGCAAACATATAAAAACTGAAGTAGCCGCTGTTGATCACTACACGAAGATTCCGTTTTTACCCATTTCTTTTTTTAAAACACACATGGTTAGTAGTTTTAAGGGAGATGCTGCAATTACTTTTTCAAGTAGCGGAACCACCGGAAGAACTATCAGTAAGCACCACGTTAAGGATACAGCACTGTATGAATCATCATTTATAAAAGGCTTTGAGCATGATTACGGTCCTATTCAAGACTATTTAGTGCTTGGCTTGCTTCCTTCCTATTTAGAGCGTGAAGGATCGTCGTTAATTTATATGGTCGATCGGTTCATCAAAGAATCTAAACATCCGGATAGTGGTTTTTTTCTTGACGAGTATGATGAACTAGCGGCTATCCTTAAAAAAAATGAATGCGAAAAGATACTGCTCATTGGAGTGACTTATGCACTGCTGGACTTTGGTGAAAAATATTCACCTCAACTCAGTCAAGGCATCATTATGGAAACCGGCGGAATGAAGGGGAGGCGAAAAGAAATGATTAAAGAAGAGTTACATGCCGTTTTGAAGGAACAATTTTCAACTCCAATTATCCATTCAGAATATGGCATGACTGAACTGCTATCGCAAGCCTATAGTGCTGGATTAAATTTCAAATGTCCACCCTGGATGAAAGTGCTAATTCGTTCCTATTCGGATCCGTTTGAGCTGATCGACCATAAAACTGGAGGGATAAACGTCATTGATTTAGCCAATATTCACTCTTGTGCATTTATTGCTACACAGGATCTAGGAAGAACCAATAACGAAACTTTTGAAGTAGTTGGTCGATTCGACAATTCAGACATCAGGGGATGTAATTTACTCATTCAATAAAATTTAACGTTTTTTTTAGGTCTGTTTATTTGGACAAATCAATTTTTAATCTATCTTTGGAAGATGTTTTTTCATGGAAACATAGTTTTTTGAGGTGAAAACACCAGCTATTTTAAAGTGGCTGGTGTTTTTAGTTAAAGATATATCGTTTCATCATCTGAATTTTGAGTATTAATGAAATTATTCAATCGCGAGTTAAGCTGGTTGTCGTTCAATGAACGCGTATTACAAGAATCACTAGACATATCCAATCCGCTAGTAGAGCGGATTCGATTCTTAGGTATTTACTCCAATAATATGGATGAATTTTACCGTGTCCGAGTGGCCTCTTTGAGACGACTTATTGCCATCAAAAAAAATAAAGTTGAAGGTTTTGACGGGGGGGCTAAAGCACTTCTCAAAAAAATCAAACATTTAGTCCTTGAGCAGCAGCAGCTGTTCGAACTATCCTATCAAAAATTACTAAGAGAATTAAAAGAGCACAAAATCCTTCAAACGGATGGCACTCATCTAAAGGACTCAGAAATAGATTTTATCCAAACAATATTCCGCGAGACGATTCGTCCGCAAATTGTTCCAATAATGCTTTCTTCAAAGCGCGCATTTCCACAGTTGAAAGATGGGGGGAACTATTTGGGTATTAAAATGATGGATTTCGAAAAGACCAAGGTTAAATATGCTCTGATTGAAATCCCCAATAATTCAGAACGTTTTATTATCATACCTACGTCTGAAGACGGGCCAAATAAAATGATTTTGATAGATGACATTATACGATTCAATTTAACAGAGATTTTTTCCATTTTTAAATTTGACTTGATAGTTGCCCACGCGTTCAAAATAACGCGAGATGCTGAACTTGATGTTGATGACGATATCTCTAAAAGTTATTTGGAAAAAATGAAAGAAAGCGTTGAAATGCGAAAAGCAGGAGAGACCGTTCGCTTCGTATTTGACGCTGCTATGCCAATCGATCAATTGCAATACTTAATGGAGGCCTTAGGATTAAAAGCTGGCGAAAACATTATTCCTGGAGGAACATATCACAACTTTAGAGATTTCATGAGTTTTCCAAATTTCGGAAATAAATCTTTTCAATTTAAAAAGCAAAAACCCATAGCCCATCCAGAATTAGCAAACAATCGTGAACCAATAATAAAAAAGATTCTTACGCGAGACTTACTTCTCACCTTTCCGTTTCAACGTTTTCAGCACGTAATTGACGTTTTGCGCGAAGCAGCGATTGACCCAAAGGTATTTTCGATAAAAATTAACTTATATCGTGTGGCACCCAACTCACACATTATAAATGCATTAATAAGTGCTGCACAAAACGGCGTTAAAGTAACAGCAATAATTGAATTAAAAGCTCGGTTTGATGAGGCTAACAACATTAATTGGTCTAATTATCTAGAAGATAACGGGGTGAATGTTTTATTTGGTGTGCAAAACCTAAAAGTACACTCAAAACTTTTTTTTATTAAACGAAAAGTTGGCACCAAAATTCAAATGATTGCGCATATTGGTACGGGAAATTTTCATGAAAAAACCGCGGAAATTTATACGGACTGTTCATTACTCACCGCCAATAAATCGATTACACGCGAAGTAGAGAAGGTTTTTAAAATATTCAAAAGCAATATTGATCGAAGCGTTTTCAGAGAATTACTGTTATCCCCTTTTAACATCCGCAGGAAATTAAACACCTTAATTGACACGGAAATTACAAATGCCAAAAATGGTGAAGAAGCAATAATTACGATTAAGCTGAACAATTTGGTTGATCCAAAAATCATTAAAAAACTGTACGAAGCGTCCAATGCAGGCGTAACAATTAAGTGTGTTATAAGAGGGATATGCTCGCTCGTGCCGGGTATTGAAGGACAGAGTGAAAACATAAGTGTTAGAAGTATTGTTGGCCAATATTTAGAACATACACGCATTTTTGCATTCCACAATGGCGGTGATATAAAGTATTACATTTCATCAGCGGATTGGATGACCCGTAATTTAGATCGCCGTATAGAAGTAACCGTTCCAATTTACGATAAGAGTTTGCAAGAAGATTTGAAATTTATGCTGAACGCCTGTTTTTTAGACAACCAAAAAGCACGTGAAATTGACGCCCAACAACGGAATAAAAATGCAAAATCTGTATTGACAAAAAAATACAACGCGCAAAACGAAATTTATAATTATTTTAAAACTAAAACAAGTGCTTTATAGCACTTAAATCTCTTCATAAAAATGAAATTTGGTGCAATCGATATAGGAACCAATGCGGCACGACTCTTAATTGGAGAAGTATCAACAGACGGTGACTCAGCTCTCGTTAAAAAAGTTTCCTATACCCGCATTCCTTTGCGATTAGGATTAGAAGTTTTTGAAACTGGTATTATTTCAAAGAAGAAAGCGCAAGAATTTAAAAAGTCTATTATGGCTTTTAAATTAATTGCAGAGGTGTTTGAGGTAATTGACCTTAGGGCTTGCGCCACATCTGCCATGCGCGAAGCCGAAAATGGTTTAGCGATTCAAGAAATGATCAAAAAAGAAACAGGAGTTTCAATAGAAATTATTGATGGTGACGAAGAAGCGAGCATCATATTTTCGTCCTTTTTATTGGTTGATGATTACGACCTAAGTCAGCCCTTTATCGTTATTGATGTGGGAGGCGGTAGTACTGAAATTTCTATTTTTTACGAAGGCGAAAAAACCAATGCGAAATCATTCCCAATAGGAACGATTCGAATGCTAAAAAACAAAGTTGAGGGTGATATTTGGCCAAAGATTGAATCGTGGCTAAACAAACATGTTAAAGGAGACAAAGACTATTTAGTGTTTGGAACAGGCGGAAACATCAATAAAATTCACAAACTACTTGGTAAAAAAGGGAACGAGGCAATTCCTGTAAAAGAATTAAAGGACTTGAGTTTAGATTTGAGATCACTTAGTTTATCGAAACGGATTTCGAAGTACCGTCTAAAACCCGATCGCGCTGATGTTATTGTTCCGGCGACAAAAATTTTCCTAAAAATTATCAAGAAATTAGAATGTGAAGAAGTATTTGTTCCAAAGATCGGATTATCAGACGGTATGATTCATCAATTACACCACAAATATTCAAATAAAAAGTAGAAATAAAATTTGTTTAAGAATTAAGTCAAATTAATTTCATTTTGTTTTTTCTTTTAAACAAATAGTCATATATTTGTCGCCCGCAAAGAAAAAGTTCTTTGTTAGAAAAAGCATATTACAAGCGAGAGTAGCTCAGTTGATAGAGCGCCACCTTGCCAAGGTGGAGGTCGCGGGTTTGAGCCCCGTCTCCCGCTCATTTATGCTCGAGTGGTGGAATTGGTAGACACGCAAGACTTAAAATCTTGTGTCCTTTGGGACGTGCGGGTTCAAGTCCCGCCTCGAGTACAGAACCGGATTTTTTCGTTTTTTTTCGAAAATTTCCGGTTTTTTTATGCCCCAAATCGTCTGATATTACTGGGATGTAGGAGAAAAATGAAATTCGAAATAAAAGTTCGATATTCGTCATTTTTACGATCATATTCAATTCCGTCTGGGAAGACCATTTTTTGAATCTTTCTTTTTTCTGCCAAATTCCCGTTCGTCGACATTGACGATAGTTTCGGAGCTTTCCTGAGTGCTATATCCAGTGCTTTTTCAAGGTTCGATAAATCAAATCCTACTTTTTCAGAAAACATCAATTTTTCTTTCCTTTCCTGAGTTAGTTTGGATTTGAATTTTTCCTGTTGGGCTGCGTTGATTTCTTCAAAAACGAAACGTTCTTCCAGTCTTGCTAGCTTTTTTTCTATGCTGTGAATTACTTTTTTGTTTACTTCAATTTCTAGCAAAGTATCTTTTTGTTGCTTTTTAAAAGTTGTAAGCATTAAATCTTTAATCAATGGCTTTAGTTTATTATCTGTCAATTGATATTGAGCTATTAATCGTTCAAACATTTCATGCATCTTTTTAGCACTTCTGTTTTCCTTAGAACCTGGTCTATTGGGTTCTGTCGCATCTACCAAATTTAATCGATTTCAACTGATAAAATTCAAATGTTACAAAATAAATTCAATTGAAAATCAGCATTTTAGTTATTAATCTGATTCCATTTTTCTTAAAAAAAAGCAAAAAAATATACAGATGCGACAGAACTGCTTATTTTGATCTATACTAATATAGTGAAAAACCAAATCAATTCTACATATTTGTAGCTTTCACCGGAAGCTCTGAATTCAATGAATCACAAGAAAAATCTAACCTATTGTTTGATCAGTTGAATTGTCCTGTTTCTATTTTCTGTTGTGATTTCAAGAAAATATATTCCATCTGCAAATTCGCTTAAATCGAGTTGAACCTGATTAATGCCTTTGTTTGAGACCAGCACTTTGCCGTTAATACCTATAAGACTGTAAACAAATGAACCCTCTAATTCAATTGTAACAACGCATGAAGTCGGATTAGGATAAACCGTGAGGTTGATGGCTTGGTCTCCCTCAATATTCAATTGGGAATTAACCGTTACCGTATGCGTTACAGTACAACCAACCTCATCTTCTACAACCACAATATACGTGCCTCCTGAAATACCTGTTAAGTCTTTATCATCATCAAAGTCTCCCGTTCCATCATTGTCCCAATCAAAACTATATGCTGGCGTTCCACCAGAAACAGTAATGTCAATGGATCCATCTTCTCCGAATAGTTCCGGAATGATAGTAGTTGATGAGATTGCAGGATTATCATTTACAAGAATTTCTATCGAAGCGTTATCTTCACATCCATTATCATCAGTTCCCGTTACAGTATAGACATGTTCACCTACGTCTGGGATAAATGCTTCGTCATCAATCACGCCTCCGCCCCATTCATAAGTCACAGCTCCTTCTCCAGTAAGTATCAGGGATTCACCATGACATAATACGGTGTCTGACCCAATAGAAGTTACTACAGGCAAATCATGCACAATGATATCCACCGAATCTGTACTTTCACAGCCGTTGTCGTCAGTACCAATTACCGTATAAACATATTCGCCAACTTCAGGAATAAAGGCTTCACCGTCAACAACGTCACCATCCCAAACATACGTTACCGCACCTTCAACTGTTAATGTTAATTCTTCACCATGGCATAATGCTGTGTCGGAACTAATGACCTCAACCTCTGGCAAGCCGTAAACAACGATCTCTATTGAATCAGTGCCTTGACATCCATGCAGATCCGTGCCTGTAACCGTATATACATGTTCCCCTTCATCTGGAACAAATGCTGCTCCGTCAACCACGTCGCCATCCCATTCATAAGTCACTGCTCCATCACCAGTCAGTGTCAGGTTTTCGCCATAGCACAGTTCTGTATCTAATCCTAAAGCAGTTACATTAAGGTCTTCATTATTGAATAGTTTAAGTACTTCACATTCTGTTAATACGCGACTCCAATACCCTGATTCATCTATTTTTCCGTCCAGAAAATACCAATGCCCATTATCCATGTGCAACTCACCAAAAGTGAGGTCTGTATTCGATAAATTTATATCTCCACCCAGGAAACTTTCATTTTCTAATATTCCATCTATATATTGCTTGAGGGTGTCACCATCATAAGAGGTGACAATGTGATGCCATTCATCATAGTTGATAGATTCGTCAGATATAGTAGTTGTGAATGCCCCTCCTTCAATCAATGTGGTAGCGACATTACCTTCATAAGATAATTGATTGCGAAATACTGCAGTTCCATTGCCGTCCCATCTTCCCATTATTGTATGCGGACGATTATGGTATGGGGCTGGTTTAGTGTTTAAAAGCACCCACGAGCTCATAGTAAAACTATTCGAGTCTGGAATTGATGGATCAGAAACAACTATTCGTTGCTGAGCTGATCCCCAACTCGCCCCGCCTGAAACAGTAAGCTCATATGCACTACTTGGATTTCCAAATCGATCTGTTGTTAGTGTTGCTCCATAAACCGTCCCATGATTTCCCATGCCTGAACCATCATCAGCGCTTCCGTCAAAGTCCCACCAACCGATAAGACCAGCTTCTGGCACATATTCTGGTAATTGTGTGTAAGATACCCCTGCAACCATTACCAATACTGATACTAAAATGCTTTTCATAACTCGTCTTTTTCAAAAAATGATCCTCCAATGGTTTCCAATATTACTTTCATTAGAGATTATTTCGACCATCTAAAGTAGTAAAATTTAGCAACGTGGTTTATCAAACTAACCTTTGATCGATCGGCAATTTTGTTTTTGAATTGATCTGTCAATTAAAACAAATGCATAACAAAACCTAAATTTCATTCCTGTTTCGTACCTTACAGCAACGAAAATTTAGCCAACCGTTATTAAATCAGTTTCTTCAAATCATCCAAAAAGTTTGACCTCTCACCAGCCGAGGTCACATTGAAAATGATTCAATGAATTGATGTCGAGTTATTATATCACTCCTTTCAATGAAGAATTAATTTTATACGTTAAACTTAATTCATGCAGGGCTGCGACAGAAAACTTTGGTTTACTTTCCACCGATTAATTGAAGTGTACCTTGTCCTAAAATAGCAACGCCACTATCCGTGATAGCTTCGTAGGAATAGAAATAAACGCCATCTGGACATTTATTACCACCTTTGTCGGAACCGTCCCAACCATCAGTAATCGAATTTAATTCAGTAATCTCACGGCCCCATCTATCTACAATCGTACATTTGAATTCGGAAATGGACGAAGTTTTAAATTCAAATGTAAAGGTGTCATTTTTGCCATCACCATTAGGTGAAAAGATATTGACAGCTTCAAAGGTAAGGGGCTCATAGATATTAATGATTTTGCACGCTGTATCAGCACATCCATTTTTATTGATGGCGATTAGGCACACATTAACATCATAACTAATTCCCCGTGCTTGGTAGCTCCAATCAAAAGTTTCATCAAAGTCATTCGTTAATTCCCAATCAATCGCATCATATTCAAAGTTCCACATAAAAGTGGATTCTCCCGAAGGATTATTCGGGTTGGAATAATTTTCAGATTGATTTACAAAATGAACGTCCATTGGTGCATATCCTTCAAATTCCGCCGTAAATTGATCGGATGTCATCTCAAATGCTGCGATTGGATTCAAGGAGTCTAAAAATAAGGCTTGAGTGATTACGCAGCCATTTCCATCAGTCGCTATGATTTCATAATTACCTGGATTTAAACCTCCCCAAGTTGTATTAATGGTGGTCTCGCCGGTTTCAAGATTTGTCCATTCATAATTATAATCGGGTGTTCCACCTGCCGCACTTGCAAATACAACACCATTTCCGCTTTGATAATCAAAAAGGCGACAATAAGCAGGATCATATCCGAATTCTACGAAATAAAGTGAATCTGGTTCTGTGATACTAAAATCGAAAACGCGACTACATCCATTTTCGTCATTAATTGTCAAAATATAATCGCCTTCGGTTAAGTTCCAGGTCGAATCGGCACCAATTCCCCCTACTCCAGCAGGATTAGGATCCCATCCATATGAAACGAAACTGTAAGAACCAGTGGTATTGTAAACCGAATCGACTCGCGCCCAACCCGAATTTTCGCCATAGCAAATTGCATTTGATACAGTTAGATCGATATCGATTTGTGCCGGTTGATCCAAATAAATGGAATCCACACCATCACAGGCCGATTCATCTGTAACATTTATGTAGTACCATCCCGAACTTAAGGAATTTGCAGCGTTACTATTATCAACATTCAATAACGTTCCGGAAGGATCTGTTATCGAATAAATGACCTCACCCGTGAATGCGTCGATATTCACAATAATCGAACCGTCTGAAAACCCATAGCAGGAAGGTTCTGAAACTACCAAGTCCAAGGTTAATTCGTCAATCATTATAATCGTCTTTGTTATCGTTGAGGTACAACCATATTCAGACGTTACCGTCAAGGTAATCGTATAGGTTCCTGATGAAACATAGGTATGGGACGGTTCAAATTCCGTTGAAGTACTTCCATCACCAAAATTCCAAAAGCTGTCTGTAATTGTTTCTGGTACAGGGATGGTCGAGGTGTTTTCAAAAATCACTACGTTATCGACACATCCTCCTGTCGCCCCATCTTCGGATGAAAATCCTGCCACTGAAAACTCAAAACTTGCCGTAGGAGAGTCGTGAACAACAATGTCTACTGAATAATCGTCAGAACAACCATGATTGGTTGTAGCAGTAAGTGTTACGGTATAAGTTCCCGCAGCACCATAGGCATGCGCAGCGTGAATTACTCCTGATGTACTGCCATCTCCAAATTCCCAAAGCCATGTTGTATCAGAAGCATCTTCTACAATTGATGTATTAAAAAATGGAATCAATTCATCAATACAATAATCTAAAGGATCGACAAGAAAATTGGCTTCTGGAACGGCATGAACAGTAACATCAGCAGTGGCTGAACTAGAACAAGCCCCTGCAGCACCAGTCACTTCAATAGTGAAAAGGCCTAGGTCAGCTGGTTCATAGGGTATTCCATCTGTAATGCCAGGTTCACTCCAAACGTAAGAATCAGCATCTCCGGTTAAGGTGTACGTTACTGTTTCCCCCAAACAAATTTCGTCGGGTGTAACGGTTAGTATGACATCTGGATCATCAAGTACGATAACATCTTGTGTGTAGGTGCAAGGTTCTCCGGCATCACCATATAAATAGACGAGTAAATTCGCCCGCCAATTCGCCGCTTGTGGTGATGGTGAATGCCAATTTGTAGTTGTCATTCCTCCCATCATTACGCGACCTCCTCCCCATTCTTTTTCAAACAAAATAATATTAGAAGGGAGCCCCGTTTCAGTAATCACAGTAGTGTAACCAGGTCCTGTTACGCGTGCATGTGAGTAATACGTTCCGCTCATAGCGGTAATTGTAGGAGTGTTTGGGCCCACAATGGCGGGATGAAGAGGATCCACTACAGTTACGTCATTTGCGTAGACCCCTCCATAGACCAAATTTGTCCCTCCAAATCCAAAATCCATGCTCGAACCTTCGTTTGGCGCTGAGTTTAATAATAAGCGTCCTCCTGCAGTTACCCATGCTTCAATCGATGGTAAATTTGTGATTAAGAAGGTGTTTAGTTCTGTTGCTTGACCGTCACTTCCGTCGATAAAAACTATGCCGGTCGTAGGAGAGAAGACCGCAGCGACATCAACTAATTCAAAACTTTCTAATGTCCATGCGTCAAGTCCAAATGCCAAATCCATTGCCGCTTGATTGGTAACTGAACCCCATGGATTTCCTATGTTCGACTTAATATAATATTTATCTCCTGTACCTCCGCCAAGTATTTCGTATGAAATGGTATGTGTACCAACACCTGCTGCGGCTGGATCGAACGTGTCGCCACTAATCCCTGGTCCCGAAAAAGCTCCACCTAATGGATCTCCAACTAGCGTAGAATCAGGGTCTGAAACGCAATAGGTCGGCTCTAATCCTGTAAAGCTACATTGCGAATAGACACCGCTTTTCGAAAAGAAAAAGGTAAGTATAGATAAGAATAAAACTGAAATGTGTGTGAAATTTTTCATAGTACTTCGTATTAGTCGCTTCTAAGTTAATGAAAATAAGTATCAACCGAATCGATCGATAAAGTATTTGATTATGGGTTCTGTCCTTTAATTATTTTTCGCCCATTTTTCATCAAATTCCTTGAATGTTTAAAAAGTTAACTCACATGATTTCAACGATTTAAGGTTTTTCGTTTTGTACGAATTAGGCTTAAAATAGTGATTTTTTCGGTTCTATCCTTTATTTTAGTACTTTCGTGAAAAAAGAAGGTATGAAATCGAACTTTATTTTTAAAACCTCACTCAGTATTGCTTTGTGTGCAAGTTTGGGAACAATTCAAGCCCAAGAAACAATATTTAATTTTACTGGTGCCGAACAAACATATACCGTGCCTATAGGTGTAACATCAATTCAAATTGAAGCTTGGGGAGCACAAGGGCAAAATTCAGGCAGCTCCACAGGTGGAAACGGAGGATATGTTTCAGGTGAAATTGATGTGACACCAGGGGATATTCTTTATGTCTATGTTGGTGGACAAAATGGATTTAATGGCGGTGGACTGGATGGAAGCGGCGGTGGTTACACGGCAGGTAGAGGCGGTGGAGCAAGTGATGTGCGAATTGGCGGTATGACTTTTTCAGATCGTGTTATTGTAGCAGGCGGCGGCGGCGGGGCAGGCAGGGGCACATGTAGTTCGCAAGATGGCGGCGTTGGCGGATGGCCTGGTGGAACAGGAGGCTGGGGTGACGGTGTACAAGGTGGATCGGGTACGCTAATTGGTGGTGGGTCTTGTTCTGGATCTGGTGGATGTGCATTATGTTGCTCTTCTTCGCTAGGCGGCGGCGGCGGCGGTCAAGATGGCGGCGGCGCACAAGGAGGATATGGAACAGCAGTTGGAGGAACAGGTGGTGCATGTGGCGGTGACAACTCAAGTTATTCAGGTGGATGTTCTAATGAAGCTGGTGGTGGCGGCTGTTTTGGTGCCGGTGGCGACGGGATTAACCCTTCATGCAATGGCGGCGGCGGCGGCGGCGGTGGTGGCTATTATGGCGGCGGTTCCGGTGGGGCGAATTGGGGCTCAGGTGGCGGCGGTGGGTCCTCGTATTTCTCTCCTGATTTAGAATCAACTTTATTCGAAAATGGCATTCGTACAGGAAACGGTCAAGTTATTATCACTGTTCTTTGTTCTGCAATCAGTGTTACTGTCTCTGATGATGTTATTTGTTTAGGTGATTCGTTTACATTGGAAGGTTCAGGTTTAGGAACAATTTCTTGGGATGGCGGCGTTGAAAATGGCGTGCCTTTTACACCTGCAGCGGCAGGAGTTTTCACTTATACTTCTTCAAGTGATGACGGTGGTGATTGTGGTTACTCTTTGGATATCGAAGTGCTCGCTTTACCAGTTGTCGAGGCAGCTGTTGATGAAACTGAAGTGTGTTTGGGCGAATCTGTGATTTTCACGGGTTCAGGTGCAGATACCTATTCATGGGACATGGGCGTTACAGACGGTGTGGCTTTTGAACCAGGTGTTGGTGCAGCAATTTATACAGTAACCGGAACAGATGCTATAACAGGTTGCGAAAACACCGACGAAATTGAAGTCATTGTAAATGGCCTTCCAGCGGTTCTAGCAAACGCTACAGACAATGAAATTTGTTTGGGTGAATCATTTACCTTAACAGGAAGTGGAGCAACAGCTTATGTGTGGACACCAGATGGAACGCTAGATGGCGAAGAAATTACACCAGATGCAACGGGAACAACAACGTATGAAGTAACAGGTACAGATGATAACGGTTGTGTAAACACGGCTTCAACTGAAGTAACGGTTTATGATGCGATTACAATCCCTTACACAACGGAAGATGAAATGATGGGTGCTGATGGATCAATTGACATTACTGTAACAGGTGGAAACCCAACATATAGTTTTGATTGGGATAACGACGGAACAGGAGATTTTGATGATACGGAAGATCTAACAGGTCTTGCAGGCGGAACGTATGTGGTAGTGATTGAAGATGAAGCAGGATGTTCTGCAACTGAAACAATCGTTCTAAACAGCCAGTTGGGCATTGAGATCAATGCGGAGAATAAGTTTTCCATCTATCCAAATCCAACCACATCTTATATCGCCATTCTTGCATCAGGTTCATTTACCTATGAAATTACAGATGTAAACGGGCAAATTTTAATGCGCGCAAATGGGGTAGATACTGAAGAAGTTTCACTCGAAGATTTTTCAAGCGGTATTTATTTTGTAAACCTCACTATTGATGGTGAATTAACAACCGTTCGAGTTGTCAAGAACTAAGAACAAAACAATAAAATAATGAAACGGCGGATCGAAAGGTTCGCCGTTTTTTGGATTAATTACTTAAGTCGTCTTCGTTGGGTTCTTTCGCATCTGACTATTTTGTTACTTTTCTTTATGAAAAATGGAATCAGATAAATAACTAAAGTGGTGATTTTCAATTGAATTTATTTTGTAACATTTGGATTTTATCAGGGCGAAAATTTAGAATGCTCAACGTTATAGATGACCATAACCGAGAAGCATTGATTAACGAGGCTTATTACTCCATACCGGCAGATAAACTAGTCCGATCATTGAAACAGCTTATTCAGGAAAGAGGCAAGCCGAAGATGATTAGAACAGATAATGGACCGGAATTCATTTCGAAGACATTTGTCAGATTCTGCAATAAAAATGAAATTAAGTTACATTATATACACCCAGGCAAACCTGCTCAAAACGCCTATATTGAAGGATTTAATAGAACTTTCAGAGAAGATGTACTACATGCTTATCTCTTCGAAACAATAGAACAAATTAACCTAAAGGCCTATGAATGGCAAATAGACTATAACGCAAATCATCCACATAAAGCGCTCAAGGGCTAAGCCCTTGGTTATACATTGGAGAAGAATTTATCATTGAAATAAATAA
>TARA_B110000037_G_scaffold24722_1_pt1 | contig 25387 bp, 21 predicted proteins | sample TARA_B110000037 | Tara Oceans TARA_B110000037 (sample SAMEA4397196) | marine metagenome | biome: Polar Biome; feature: [MIX] marine epipelagic wind mixed layer (ENVO:01000061); material: water (ENVO:00002006), including particulate matter (ENVO:01000060) such as... | depth 10-100 m
GGGTACTGAGCACCGCGGCTTTTTTCTCGGAAAACGTCGCACTCTTTCGACTGGCTCAGGCTGCTTTTGGCAGGTCTAAAGACATGCGGACCCTGTTCAGGGAGCATGAGGCGGCAGTCATGGAGCATTACCGACGCTTCATCGAGTTGGGGCAAGCGGCCAAAGCAATACGTGATGGGGATCAGCAATCCATGGCGCAAATGCTGACAATTTTTGCCGAATCTTGGCACCACTCGCTGGTACAAAACCTGAAACCCGGCGACGCACTACACGAGGAACTCACTCAATCGCTGGTCAGAATGCTTACGCCGCAACCTTGACCAATCTAAAAGAGACACGATACATGTTAAAAAATAATTCCGACTACGACACCTTACTGCAAGCGGCTGAAAACATTTCAAAGGAGTGCTACGCGCACGCAGACGACATAGAAAAAGCACGACGACTACCTGAGCACATATCAAAAAAGCTGGCGCAGGCTGAACTCTACAAACTGGGTATTCCGAGACATGTGGGCGGCCTGGAAGCGCCTCCTGGCATCACCAGTCAAATTTTCGAGACCCTGGCCCGGGGCGATGCTTCGTGCGCATGGGTTACGTTTATTTCTGCCACCTCAGGGACAGCACTTGCTTCAATACCTGATGAAGCAGCAGCAGAGGTATTTTCAGATCCTGCAATGCTACTCACGGGCGTCTTCGCGCCAACCGGTAAGGCCGAAAAAGTTGAAGGCGGCTTTCAAGTCAATGGCAGATGGCAATGGGGTTCTGGAAGTCAGAATGCGGGTTGGGTGCTCGGAGGTTGTATGCTGACAGAAAATGGTGAGCCCATGCTGGATTCGTCAGGCAAACCACGCCACACCATGTTAATTATGCCCGCAGAGGAAATCGAATTTCTAGACACATGGCATGTGTCGGGACTACGTGGCACTGGCAGCCTCGACTATCAGGTTAATAATTTATTTGTGCCTGAAGCGCGCGCCGTCGGATACTTGGGGGGAGGCAGTGCGCGAAAAAATCCGATTTACGCATTTCCAAGCTTTACATTTCTGGCGCTCGGTATTGGCGCAGTTTGCATGGGAATTGCTCGAGCAGCGATTGATGAGCTAGTCAGTCTCGCTACTAAAAAGCGGCGTATTAGTGCCAGCAAAACCGTCGCTGAGCAACAGATATCCCAAATGAAACTCGCTCAGGCAGAAGCCGACCTCCGCAGCGCCAGGCTGTTTTATTACCACACGCTTGACACGGCCTGGCAGAGCGCTAGCGCCGGCAACAAGGTTTCAATTGAACAGCGACGCGATCTGAGACTCGCCACAACCAACGCCGTCATCAAGTCGGCCGGCGTCGTCGACGAGATGTATAACCTGGGCGGGGGCAGCGCGGTTTATGAAAACTCAAGACTCCAAAGACACTTTCGTGATATTCATGTTGCAACATCACACATCATGGTAGCGCCGTCGACGCTTGAGACCATAGGCCGACTGCTTTTCGGACTCAAAAGCAATTCTTCGACACTCTAAGTGCACACCCACTAAACGCCACGCCGATACTGAAAAGGAGATTCAAAGTGCCGCAGACATTCGATATAGAAACAGCGGATTATTCACGATTCAGCTTCAAACGAGAAGGCAAAGTACTGACCGCAGCCATCACATCGGATCATCCGGTTAATGGCGTAGATGGACTCATGCACGACGAACTGGCGCACATATTCACCGACCTGCAACGAGATACAGACAGCGACATCATCGTCTTGACAGCAATCGGCAGAGCATTCTGTGCTGGCGGAGATTTTGATTGGTTTGACGAACAGGTAGCTGATCCATCGAAATTTCGAGAAATTGCTTGGGACGCGAAAAGAATTGTATCCAGCCTGCTGGAGATGGAAAAACCCATACTTTGCCGTCTCAATGGCGCCGCCGCCGGCCTCGGCGCGAGTATTGCGCTGCTATGCGACATTATCGTCGCAGACGAAAAAGCCGTCATTGGTGATCCACATGTCAAAGTTGGTCTTGTCGCCGGCGATGGCGGCGCACTCATTTGGCCACAACTGGTTGGTTATGCCAGGGCTAAGGAAATGCTGATGACAGGAGACATCCTCTCCGCAACCGAGGCAAAAGACATGGGGCTGATAAACCATGTCGTGCCCACGGATGAGTTGGATGCAAAGGTCCAGGAGATTATAAACAAGCTACAGGGAAATCCACGCTGGGCGGTTAGGTGGACAAAAACTGTGACGAACATCCCCCTGCGAGCACTTGCTGCTCAGGTCATGGATGCGGCTATCGGCTGGGAGAGCGTTTCCAATTTCCACGAGGACAGGAAAGAAGCCGTCGCGGCCATGCGCGAAAAACGCAAACCAAAACTGACTGGAGAATAGTATGAGTTTGCACACCTTCGCACCCGAGGAAGAGCATATCACCGAGCTCAGGCGTCAACTGCAAAGGTTTGTTGCACAGAAGATGCCGCGAGCGTTACGCCGCGAGTGCGACCAAAATCACACCTGGCCAAGGGAAATATTTAAAGAACTTGCAGACATGGGTTTGATTGGGCTTACCGTTGAGGAGAAACATGGCGGTAGTGGTCAAGATCTGGTGGCTGCAGTGGCTGTGATTGAGGAGCTGGCTCAGGTGGGCCCTTTTCTTGCCGGACCCTATATTCACGCTGCTTTCTATGGCGGCATGAATCTATCGGAAAACGGCTCCGAGGCACAAAAAGAAGCGTTGCTTCCCAAAATCGTCAATGGCGAGTTGCTCTTAAGTTATGGGCTATCGGAACCTAACGTGGGAGGGGACCTTGCCAGCGTAGAAACCCGAGCGGAAAAAAAGGCAGGTAAAATTGTTGTTAACGGGACAAAGCGATGGTGCACAGGCGCCGACTGGTCTAACTACATTTACTGTCTCGTGCGAAGCGGTGAGGCCGGCGCCCGCTACAAAAATCTGTCAATGCTTCTGATACCAACCGACACACCGGGTATCAGTATGCAACCCATCGAACATGCGAACCTGAGATATACAGCGTCTATGGACGTTTATTTAGAGGATGTGGAACTCGATGAAGATTCTATCGTCGGCGGACCTGAAATGTGGAACAAAGGCTGGCAGCTGCTCGCAGGAAGAGCACTGGATGTCGAAAAAATAGAAATCACCGCAATGGCTTTCGGCGCTGCACGAGCCGCGGTAGAAGAAGCTTGGCAATACGCACAGGAACGCACACAGTTCGGTAAACCTATTGCCCAACATCAGGCTATTCGACACAAGCTGGTGACAGCAAAAACCAAACTGCAGGCCGCCAGACACATGCTTTACCACGGCGCCTATCTCGCAAATCAGGGTTTGCCTTGCTCTGTCGAAACTTCAATGGCAAAACTGTTCGTCGCCGATGTCGGCGTAGAAATCGCCCTTATCTGCCAACAGGTGATTGGCGCCTATGCGCTCTCAGACGAATATGACATAGAACGAAACGTACGGGATCTGCTGGGCATGCCTATTGTCGGCGGGTCATCAGACATGCAGAAAAACAACATCGCCAACATGTTGAAGCTCTAGCCTGTCCCAACGTAGGGGATCAGTCTTCCCAAAAGCAGGACGCCAGTCCAGCAACCTAGCGACACGATTGCGATTGTCTTGGCAAGTAGCGGCGGATTAATATCAGGTGCCCAGCTGTTCATTTCGTCATGTATTTGCCACCAGTACCACAGCGCATTGAGTCCGGCGAGCACAATGAGTCCCATCTTAAACTGGAATCCAATATTGATGGCATACCGCATGGGGTCGCCAAAGAAAAAGAGCACCCCTGTCACCACATTCAAGCCGAAACCTGCAAATACCCAAGGCAGCAGCGAATGCGTTACCTTGATATTTATCTGACGGACAAACCCTGCCATGCGCAAATCGATGACCAAGAGCGCACCTAATAATAACGACAACCCAAAGAAGTGAATGATTTCAAGCCAAGGCCACAACCATTCGGTGGTCAGCATCCACTCATGCAGTGCGGTACTTTCAACGAGCTTTCCGAACTGTTCCATAAGCTAAACCTCTCTCAAAGATAGGCGATCAAACGACCCGAGATGATCGCTCCAATCCACACGACCATCGACAGCCCAGCAAGGCATTTGATGGTGACGCTAACATGCTCATTTATTTCATCGCTCTTCCTGACCTCACTCTGAATAAAGGCAGCAAAAATCACTCCCAAAGATATCAGCCCAATTTTGATCAAGAAGGGCAGACTCTCTACAAAAGTTGTCGCTTGCGATGTAAACAGCGCTAAACCAGACAAGGCGTTGATGACAAAACCGACCCACGCAAACTTCACAAGGGGTAGGAATGCCGGGAGACTAATGCCGCTAAACGCTCCCAATATTCGCAGATAAAACATCGAGAATATTCCCACCAGTATGGCAAGACCGACGGCATGGAGGCTCAACATAATTGGGTAACCCCAGACTGACTCACCTACCCAAAGCGCGATCTCCGTCATTTCCAACTGTTCAAACACTTGAAACTCCTCGTCCGGGAAGCGCTCTTTTATCGCGCGTAGATCAACACTAAAGCTCAATCTCAACTATCTTGTCATAAAAACCTGAAACATTGAGTTCAATCACGACAGGACCTTGAGACAAATTCAGCCAAAACCAGCCATGCTGACCCGTAAAGGCCGCCATGATAGTGCCGCTGCGCTGGTTCCCTTCGCCCTCGTTATAACGATTGAAAAATTCAGTTTCCTCATGATGCGGGTGCCCGTGGAAATCGTAATAAACATTACCTTCGAGCACTTTCCACTCGTAGACAACAGAGTCGCCGCCATTCATTTCCACCTTGTACTCTATGCTCTTATCAAGTCCAAGCTCAACCCGCACAGTCTCACTCTTCAGTGAGCGATTAGCAGGAATATAGTTCTTGCCCACGGCATGCGGTATCGCTGACTCAAACTCGTCGTAGCGTACATTCACAGCTGAGGGATCGTACTGTTCAAACACAACTCCTCGAGAAGTAGCCACGGCAACCGGACTAACAACGATCGGTTTCAAAGGAGCAGCAACCGATGGTTCGTCTACTTCGCGCGCCAGAATAAAAAGCAAGCTGAGTAATACTGCTGCTGCTAACAAAAAAACCATGCTGGCGCGATTCATTATCCTCTCCAATCAATATATCACTAACGATTTTTTAGGCTGCTAAGTAGTACAGCCGAAGTTGATAAAACATCAACATACAACCCAGCATTACCAGCACTGCATTGACAGCGATCGCCGTCTGCCTGTGGTTACGAAAAACAGGCAACAGGGTCAATATCAAGAGCGCACAGAACAGCGCAACAACCTGGCCAAGCTCAACGCCGAGATTAAACGCGAGCAAATTAGCGATCAAACCATCATCGCGAACTACCAGCGTTTGTAGTTTAGTCGCCAATCCCAGACCATGGAAAAGACCGAACACGGTCACCACCAACCTTTCATCTGGACGTTCATTAAAAAACGTGTCGAGCGCACCGAGATTGTCGAACCCTTTGTATAATACGGAAAATCCAATAATCGCATCAACCAAGTAGGGACTGACCGCCCAACTCAATGTTACACCTAAAATCAACGTGACACTGTGACCGAGCGCAAACAGGCTTACCAGCACAAAAACATCGTTGAATTGCTTAATGTAATAAATAACGCCAAGCAGAAATAGCAAATGATCGTAACCGGTCACCATATGTTTGGCGCCGAGCCACATATAGTGAATAACCTGCACGCCGGACAATACTCTCAACGCAGCGATATCTTCTTTGCTTACGTTGTGTCCATAGACGCTTGCCACGAGCGCACCTAGCACGAGAAAAACTAACAACTGTACTATCCTGCGATTGCATCCTGAATCATTTATCACAGGCGTCGCCTCCAGATTAGTTGTGCCAAAAATTCTACTATGGTCCTACTGTCACACCCGGATGGTAAAACTGACGACAAACTTCACAGGGTGCAGATAACGCATTACCCACATCCAGCAATGCGTCCAAGTCTTTTGCTTTGACCGCCGCGGAGTACGCCTCACTTTCCGCGTTGGAAACGCAAATCCGCTGCGCATCAAAATCAATGGAAATGAAAATGAAAATGAAAGAAAAGATCTTATGATCATTGTATCTTCCTTTTTGGCGACAGAATGCGGAGAAATATATCATCATCGCAAAACATTAGATGGTACATCGCCGCACAAAAATGCATGACGGTCGCAATGATAAGCATCCTAGCAGTGATCCCATGGACCTCAGCTACCATGTCGTAGACAGACCCGCCGGTCTCTGCAAACAGCACCATCGTAAGCCCCGAGGCAACCATAGTCACCAGCGCTACTAACATTGCATGATGGAAAAACCTTGAAATCACTCGCTCTCGAGCAAAATTGACCAGATCCGGATGACCCTTCAAAACGCGCCAGAGTACACGCACAATAATGAGTGAAGCGACGAAGAGCGCGACTGATACGTGTAAATTGAGCAATGGCAACCGAGCCTCATCGCTCTCTGCCAACGCTGCGGACTGACCGACAAACCAGAGAAAAAGTACAGCACCCGCACCTAACCAATGCAGAATAATGGAGATCCAACCGTAGCTATCTCGATTGTCAACAAGACTCATACCGATTTCTTTTCCTGGCTTGCACCTGTTTTCAATACGTCGGGACGCTCCAAAGACGACTGGGCTAACACGGCTACAGCGAGTTGCTCTGCTAACGGTGTCAAAGGGAGTGATGCACGGCGAGTTTTAAGAGAAACATGAATCATCATTTGCTCGCAGGTTGCAATCAAACGATCACCGGCACTGGCATCAAAAAGGCGATGATAGACTTGTAATTTTTTGCCCTCACCCGAGATAATCTGAGTAACGACGGCAACTTCATCACCCGCTTTCACTTCACCAAGATGATTAATCACATTTTCTACGGTGAAATAACTTTGGCCAGCTGCAATATACGCTTCATCACAGCCGAGCCTAGTAAGCAACTGATCACAGGCTTTACTGAAAACTTCTAGATAGTGGGTTTCATTCATGTGCCCGTTATAGTCCGTCCAGTCCAGAGGAATCACGCGCCGGCCAGTCTCAACGGGTTGGTGCCAATCGATTTCGCCGACGGCCTTCAAACCATTATCACGTTGATTCAGTAGCTCTCCAACTCCCCAGTTTTGACCTTTTAGTGCCCGCATGATCGCAACCAGATTATTGTCCCTCAAGCGCTCAAGTTCCCTGATCGTGAAGGCACCGGATTGCTCGTCAGATTGGCTGGCGATTCTATCTACGAGTGCCTGATCCATTTCGGGCACATCGGTTAGTCGGCTCCAGGGCCACTGCAATGCAGGTGCAAATTGCGCCATGAAGTGCGCCATACCAGCTTCGCCACCGGCCACTCGATAAGTTTCAAACAATCCCATCTGGGCCCAGCGCAAACCGAACGAATAACGAATGATATCGTCGATTTCTTCAGTCGTTGCGTAGTTATCTTTCACAAGCCAGAGCGCTTCACGCCATAGCGCCTCAAGCAGCCGATCACCAATATGCGCGTCGATTTCTTTTTTGATGAGCACAGGTTTCATCCCAATGCTACGCGCGATACGCATTGCACCAGCGAGTATTTCCGCATCAGAGTGGGGATGCTGAACAATTTCTACCAATGGTAACAAGTAGACAGGATTATAAGGGTGCGCAACGAGTATCTGTCCAGGGTTGACAGCACCTTCTGCCAATTCCGAGGGCTTAAAGCCTGACGTTGAAGATGCCAACACTGCATCATCACGTGCCGCTGCCTGAATTTCGGGATAAACAGCATGTTTGACGTCGAGCCTTTCCGGGACAGATTCCTGTATCCACTGTGCGTCAGTAACCGCTTGCCCTATCGACGCTGTAAACTGAACGTCTCCCTCAGCAGGTAATACCTCATTATAAATTCCAGGCAGAGATCGACGCGCATTTCCAAGCACCTCATTGATCTTGCGCTCAGCCTCAGGGTCGGGGTCAAACACTCGGACATCCCAACCATGCAGCAAAAATCTTGCTGCCCAACCGCCACCTATGACGCCTCCGCCAATGACGGCAGCAACTTTGCGCTGACTATCACCAGGCATTAAGTTTCTCCAACCTTTTTATTGCGTCGCAATACTCGCAGTCGAGAATAGATCTCGTCATGATCAATATAACAACCATGAAGATGACGTTCACCGTCTGCAGCAAATGCATTCCGTCCATGCATTATTCGACGATTATCAAAAGTCACAAGATCACCCTCCTTAAACGGATATGAGATCTGAAAGCGAGCATCATGGGCGTAGCGTGAAAACGTTCGCATCGCTTCATACGCCGCAGGTATCTTATCTTTCGCCATCAACGGCGCACTTCTAACAGGATAGAACGCGCGGAGCGTCAGCGGGCGTCCATCGACTGGCAACTCGATGATTGAACCTTCCCAACGATGCTCGGCATCCGCTGCGCGATTCATAAAAAGCCATTTTTCATTACAGAGCAACTCAAAAGCATCGGGTTGTTCGTCCGCTAGTGCGCCAATTACCGCAAGTCCATCCGTCAATCTTGAGTCACCACCCGCAGCATTATTCGTTAGACAATGTAGTAACTGATAACCAGGTGGCGCCTCTCGAGTAGGCAAGTCAGTGTGTTGCCCCAGTCTGAGACCCGTGTTAGCTGTGGAATCAGGATTCGGAGAGGTTTTAACACTGAAAGTGGTGCCAAAATTCGTCGCCCTTATCGCCCCAACTGTCGCGGAAAGCTCGCCAAGAAACGATTCGGTTGTCGGTGTGTTTTCTAATCTACAAAAACCATAACGTACTAGATTATCTAGCCAAAGTTCCTGCCCGTGTTGATTTTCTAATATGTCCCGACCCTCTACTGTGGGCGGTTCTTTGATGTCTGCGATCCATTTTACTTGTCTTGGCAAAGCATTTCGTGCACTCAACTTGCCTTCAGCAACATACCGCAACCACCCCGGATGTACTCTGGTCTGCGGGTTGTTTTTCCAAGTAAGCAACAACGCACCTTGCTGATCCACAGAAGCGTCAACCAATGCATCAGCAGCTGGCAAATCAGCCGGATCAATCAGGCTTTCCCTGACCAACGGCTCAACACCAATACCCTCTGAATTTTCCGCGAGCCAAAGCGAGTAGGCTTGTAAATGAGCACCATCGGGCCAGTGAATCTTCACAAAATTATTTTGTAGATGAGCGGACTGCAATGGGACCCACGGGTGATCGATAAAATCAGGCGTGATGACTACCGATCCGATTGTCGACACTATTTTGGCGCTCTCTTTGTCAGTCCTAGTTTCTCTCGAACCTGCTGAGGCCCAATTATAGAAGCACCAAGACCCTTGATAATCGACACTGAACGCTCAACCAGTTGAGCATTTGTGGCAAGTACGCCTCGGTCTAACCAAAGGTTATCTTCCAATCCTACCCGAACATTGCCTCCAGCCAACACAGCTGCAGCAACATAGGGCATCTGATCCCTGCCTAGGCTGAATGCAGACCAGTCCCAGTCCGCCGGAATGGCATTCACCATCGCCATATATGTGTTCAGATCATTCGGTGCGCCCCAGGGTACACCCATACATAGCTGAACCATCGCAGGACTGTCCAGCACGCCTTCTTCAACCAGCTTTTTCGCAAACCAGAGATGCCCTGTATCAAACGCTTCGATCTCTACCTTTACACTGAGCTCAGTCATCATTGAACCCATCGCACGCAACAGACCCGGCGTGTTAGTCATCACATAATCAGCTTCAGCAAAGTTCATGGTGCCACAATCGAGTGTGCAAATTTCGGGCAGGCACTCCGCAATGTGCGCAATCCGCTCCGAGGCGCCAACCATGTCTGTGCCCTCTTTATTGACGGGTAGTGGTGACTCCGCTGAACCAAAGACAATATCACCGCCCATTCCAGCGGTCAGATTGAGCACGACATCCACTGACGAGTCGCGAATGCGTTCAGTCAGCTCTCGATATAGTGTTGGATCTCGGGATGGCGCGCCGGTCTCGGGGTCCCTTACATGGCAATGAACTATCGCTGCACCTGCCAACGCTGCGTCAATCGCGCTATTAGCGATTTGTTCTGGTGAGCGAGGCACATGAGGGGATCGATCTTGCGTACCACCGGAGCCAGTCACGGCACAGGTGATAAATACTTCCTGGTTCATTTGCAAGGGCATTTATGTCTTCCTGAAAGTCGATTTCAGCATTATGACGCGAGGGCATCAGAAGATCAGCCTAAATAAACGTCAAAATGGCGAAACTATTGCAAACTTCTTTCACGCCCTATTGTATGTTTCACTATCGCCACGCAATCGAAAGACAGGATACGAGGCCTTGAAAAAATTCCGAACCGCTACCCAATGGGGTATATACGATGTGCTCGTTGATCAGGAAAAAATCGTGGGAATTGAAGATATCCCTGAAGATCCGGCACCATCACCGCTAGGGCAAGGTCTCGTCGACGGCATACAGCATCCGCTACGAATTAAAGAACCAGCTATTCGCAAAGGCTGGCTAAAGGACCGGGACAGAAAAAAACGAGGCACCGAAGAATTCGTCACCGTTCCTTGGGACGAGGCATTAGAGCTCGCCGCTGGGGAAATCAAACGGGTCGCAGACGAATATGGCAACACGTCTATCTTTGGCGGTTCCTACGGTTGGGCAAGCGCCGGCCGATTCAATCACGCCCAGTCCCAACTTCATCGATTTATCAATATGGCGGGTGGCTGCACCCGTGCCATGAATAGCTACAGCACAGCTGCGGCACAGGTGATTTTGCCCCACGTAGTTGCACCCTGGTCGCAGATTGAATTGGAACAACCTACCTGGGACGAGATCAGCGCCAACACGGAACTGATGATCGTTTTCGGCGGCGTACCCCTGCGGAACACGCAAGTTGCCTATGGTGGTATCACAGAGCATCAATCAACACCCGGGTTTCAGGGCGCGATAAAAGCTGGCGTCAGGTTTATCAACATATCGCCATTGAAAAGTGACGTAAGTGACAATCAAGACTGGCTGGCACCGCGTCCAGGCACAGATGTAGCGCTCATGCTTGGCTTGGCGTATGAACTGGAAAACAAAGATCTTGCAGATCAAAGGTTTCTCTCCAGTCACTGCGTCGGTTACCAACGCTTCAAGCGATACCTTTTGGGTCAGGATGATGGACAACCTAAGACACCGGAATGGGCGAGTGCTATCTGTGATGTTCCTGCAGCAGAAATTGCTTCACTCGCACAGCTCGCCGCAAATAAACGCACACTGATCTCAGCTGCCTGGTCTTTACAACGAGCACATCATGGTGAACAGCCTTACTGGATGGTGGTAACTCTAGCTGCGATGCTTGGTGGTGTTGGACTTCCAGGTCAAGGGTTCGGCTTTGGTTATGGCACTGAAGGCTTCATTGGGAGCTCCTGGCGACGGTTCAACTGGGCCACCCTGAGCAAAGGCCGAAATCCAGCTCAATTTGCCATACCGGTCGCACGCATCGCAGATATGTTACTTCAACCGGGCGAAACCGTGGCTTACAACGGTCATGAAATCGAGTATCCAGACACCCGCCTTATCTACTGGGCAGGTGGCAACCCATTTCATCATCACCAGGATCTCAACCGACTCTGCGAGGCCTGGCGAAAGCCTGAAACGGTGATCGTCAATGAACCCTGGTGGACACCTGTCGCGCAATGGGCCGACATTGTGTTTCCCGCCACCACGCAACTGGAAAGAGAAGATATTTGCGCAAGCTCTCATGATCCCTACGTGCACATTATGGAAGCTGCGATTCCACCCCAGCACAATGCACGGTCTGATCACGAAATATTCAAAGGCCTCGCTGAAAAGCTGGGATTTCACCAAGCTTTCACCGAAGGTAAAACTGATCGCGAATGGCTCGCTGATATGTGGCACCGATCGCAGGTGACGGCAAAAACACAGGGGTTCCAGCTGCCAACTTTCGATCAGTTTTGGGAAGATAAACAACATCGTATTCCTGATGATAATGAACGTAAAGTTTGGCTGGGTGCGTTTAGGGAAAATCCCGAGCAAAATAAATTGAGCACGCCTTCCGGCAAGCTGGAGATATTCTCCGATGCAGTCGATGGCTTTGGCTACGACGACTGCCCGGGTCACGCTGTCTGGCTGGAACCCTTTGAACGCCTTGCTGACGGGGATGACAATCCGTTCCCGCTGGCACTCCTATCTCCCCAACCGGAGCGACGGTTGCATAGCCAATTGGACCACAGCAAGCACAGTATCGATGGCAAGATTGACGGCCGTGAAACTCTAAGCATGCACCCACAGGCGGCAAAACACAGAGGTATCTCTGAAGGTGCTACCGTGCGCGTTTTCAACAATCGAGGCGCTTGCCTGGCAGGCGTCAAACTCGACACTGACATGAGGCCTGATGTCGTTGCTCTACCTACTGGCGCTTGGTTTAGACCGAGTGCACCGGGCGAGACAGCATCATTGGAATTGGCAGGTAATCCTAACGTGTTAACCAAGGACACCGGCACATCACAACTGGCACAGGGACCGAGCAGCGGCACTTGCCTAGTCGAGGTCGAACCCTACTTAGAATGAGATAAACATTATTCCAAATCAAGGAACTCGCGAGTTTCGGCGCACAACTCGTCCCACAGGAGCTGAAAGGATTGCCAGCAAAACGCTGGGCTGCCAAGGGCATTTTTCAGTCCCAGCGCCATTTCGGCTGGCCAGATTTCAGGCTTACCCGCTGCCTCGGCGAGCAGTTGTACCTGACAAGCTCGATCCATACTCATAAACCGCCAGGCGGCTTCATCAACCGACTCTCCGGTTGTAAATAGACCATGTCCAGGTTGGATCGCCGTTCGTTTACCGGCAAAACCCGCTGCAAACTGGTCCGCGCCTTCGGAGTCGCTCGCGACTCTAGGTTCGCGAATAATCGCCTGGTCGTCAAAAAATACAGCGGTATCTTGTGTTATTGGTTCTATGGGCCGCCCGAATGCCGACCACGCCGAACCATGGATGGAATGCGCATGGCATACAGCAGTGACGGCTGGGTACGCACGGTGCACAGCCGCATGCAACCGAACACCTACCGGATTCACTGGACGAGAGCCTTTTAGGATATTTCCTGCATGGTCTACCAGCACCATGTCGGATGCTTTAATCAAGCGGAAAGATATACCTAAAGGATTAGCCCAGAAGTGGTCGGGGTCTTCGGGGTCACGCACGGTAATGTGACCAAGCAAACCCTCCGAAAAACCTGCTCTACCAAAGATCCGGCAAGCGGCTGCAAGGCGCTCGATCCGATGACGTCTGTCATCCTCAACACTTTCAAAGATTGGCGGATTTCGCGTGGCAAAGCCGTTAGCGCTTCTTGATTCGGCCTTTTCAGACATAGTGTTTAATTCCTTAATTAAGTCACAATAAAACCAGAGCACCTCTTATCATCGCGACGATACAGGACACTAAAAGGCAAAGGTCGACTATATCAAACAGACCAACGATGGGGAAAAGCAGCAGGTGCTTTTTATTGCACGCATTACTGCACGCATTATTGCACGTACAACAATCGCAGGTATTCACGATGGCATGCTGCGAGCTAATCTTCACCGCGCGATCTCGTCATCCCGCGCGTTATCGCTTTGGGTAACCACACGTTGAGCCCGGAGGCGTTACCACTATTTGATGGGTGACAGCTCACTATCTTGTGGTAGTCTCTAGGCTCCGAAGCCCGACAACAAGCGAATAACAATAATGAGTTTGACTACTTGGTCCTGGATATTTCTCGTGTTTTACATCCTCATGATGGTGGGGATTGGTATTTACGCGCAACGCAAGATAAAACACGCTGACGATTTTGCCACAGCGCGAGGCGCCTACGGACCTTTCTTTCTTGCATTGGCGTTCGCAGCTTCAACCGCCAGTGGTGCGACATTTTTAGGCAGTTCTGCACTGTCTTACGAGTGGGGTTTTGCCGCTAATTGGGGTAATTTTCTTTATCCCATTGGCGTCTACTTCGGCATATTGATCTCAATGAGACTCATTGCCACAGCGGGCAATCGGTTTGGCAATCGCTCAATACCCGAATACCTTGGGGACCGTTACCAATCCGAAGGCATTCGGATCCTCGTTTCAATTCTCTCTCTCATTCTATTTTTCTATCTCGCAGGGCAGCTTGTCTCAGGGGTTGTCATGTTCGAGATTATGCTTGGACTAGATGCTGAATGGGCTTTGGTTATCACTACGATAGTGCTTTTATTTTACGTCGTTCTAGGTGGCGCGCACGCGGATATTCTCACCGATGGCGTGCAGGGTGCGATGATGTTAGTACTCGCAGTTATCGTCATCGTACTTACTGTTATCGGTTACGGTGTTGAAGGCGGGTTCGCTGGGGTTTGGGACAACCTTGAGGCACAGAATACCAACCTCACTACCCCGCTGAATCCTGAGACACCGTTGTATCACTCTTGGTGGTCCATATTTGTTATTACCTTTGCGCACATGCCGCTGGGCCTTCTGCCTCATCTAGGCAACAAACTCTGGGCACTGGAATCTGGGGGTGATCGAATGCAGTTTGTTAAGCTGGCCGCATTATTCGGTCTTACCCTTGGCATGCTGGGGCTTGGCGGCCTCTTGGCACGCGCTTATTTTGGCGATGCACTTTATCTTGACGGCGCGAATCCCAATCAGGCCTTGCCACTGGTGTTTATTGAAATATTTCCAACATGGCTGGCAGCGCTTGTGGGCGTCGGGGTACTTTCCGCCATTATGAGTACTGCGGACGGCCTTGTCGTTTCTTCTTCTCAAATCATCGCTAACGACCTGTATCGCAGAACAATTGTGCCCATTACCCATCCAGATATTAGTGAAGAGGAACTTGATCTTCGGATCCTTAAGATCAGCCGGGTTGCCACTGTTGCGGTACTTGTTTTATGTATGATCCTTGCCTGGTCACTCATGGACACCAATGTTGCGCTCATTGTCTGGATTGGTATCGGCGGCATGATGGCTGCTTTCGCTGGGCCGCTGATGGTAGGTGCACTGTGGCAGGGCGTCACACGCGCTGGCGCCTACGCTGGATTGATTGCAGGCATCAGCGTTTTTATTGTCCTTCATGCCCAGCTACTCGACCCGGCATGGTTTAGTGAAGGCACACTACGCGGCATGGTCGACTGGTTATACAGGGAAGGTCCTAATCCCTATTCCTGTGCGGTCATGGGGGAAATTGCTTCTGTTAGCTTCACGGTGATTGTCTCGAAACTAACCCAACCACTTCCCCAGGCACATCTGGACGAAATGTTTAGTCCGGCGTAGAAGAGAGGCAAACGCATGAATCAGGAACTTTCAGTCGCCGGTACGCCAGCGGCATCCCCACTGGGCTATTTCAGTTGGACTTTCGGTCAGGGAGCACGTGACCCCTATTACATTCTGGTCATCATCTATATTTTCTATCCTTATTTCAGCAATACCGTCGTCGGAGATCCAATAAGAGGACAGGCGCTTATCGGCTATATCACAGCAGGCGCTGGTTTTCTGCTTGCACTCACTGCACCCTTCCTCGGCGCTATCGCTGACAAGGACGGGAGGCGGAAGCCCTGGCTGGTAGGGACGATCATTGTCATGACACTTGGCGCGCTCAGCCTTTGGTTTGTCCAACCTGAAGGCAAAGGCATGAGCCTTGGACTTGCCTTAACTATTCTGTTTGTGATCAAAATCTGTTTTACCGTGTCCGAAGTTTTCCACAATGCCATGCTTCCGTCCGTCGCGCCGGTGAATCGTATTGGGCTCATCTCGGGTCTGGCTTTTTCTCTCGGGAATGTTGGCGGGCTGCTTTTAATGCTATTCGTTTTGTTTGCCTTCTCGCTGCCCGGCACTCAACCCTGGGCCTTTCTCCCTGACGCGCCATTATTCGGTATCGACCAATCCGCTCACGAGCATAACCGTATCGTTGGACCGATCGCGGGCATCTGGATGATCATATTTATGTTCCCTGTTCTGATGTTTACACCAGATGGAAAAGCATCAACAACACCGATGTTGCGATTGGCAAAAGAGGGCGTGAAAGATGTTGTACAAACCCTGAAGCACATTCGTCATTATTCGAACATTGCCCGTTATCTATTGGCGCGACTGTTTTTTATTGATGGCATGGTGGGCGTCCTAACCTTCGGCGGAGTCTACGCATCAGGCACCTTCGGCTGGGGAACAACGACACTGCTTATCTTCGGTTTGTGCACGAGTGCATCCGCTATGTTAGGTGCTTATTTCGGCGGCCGCCTGGACGACAGCCTTGGCTCTATTAGGGCCCTGCAAATCGCCATTAGCACAAGCGCTCTGGTCTTGTTGCTGCTTGTTTCCGTTCAACCCGACACTATTTTATATGTCATAGAAACCGGTACCGAGCCGGTGTGGGACTCACCCTATTTCGCAACCTTACCAGAACTTTTCTACTTCGGAACTAATCAGGTGTTCGCCGTATTTTTCGTGACAGGACTATCTGCCTCAAGAACGCTTATGGCCAAGATATCGCCGCCAGAGTTAGCGACACAGTTTTTCGGTCTTTTTGCATTGTCGGCTACAGTCACCGCTTTTCTCGCACCTCTGCTGGTCGCCACCGCTACAGATGTTTTTAATTCACAAAGGATTGGCTTCGCATCTCTAGCTAGCCTGATGATCATTGGCGCAGTCATGCTCTTAAAAGTGAAAGAGGAACAGGCGACAGTTGTCGATATTAATCACGACATAAGCGCAAACAGCACCAATCGGTAGCGAAAACAGACGATCCGTTTGGCCAAGATCCGCCGGTGGGGCAACCGCAAGAATACTACCGCTCATTGATCCAAGGAGCACAGCTAACAGACCTGATCACATAGAATGCTAACGGCAGATAGCAACAACGCCGAACATCGCCTTTAACTAGGAAGATGATCGCAACGCCCTCCCCTAGAAGCCATCAACATCTCGCACCTGAGATACTTTGAGTGCCTGCAACAGTTGAACCGCTACAAAAACTATATTCTTGAACAGAACCAGTGGCATCAAAGGTTCACAAGCGATACATTTATCGCAGCCATTGAACATCGCGCCGGCACAAAAAAAGCCGGTAGCGCAGAAATAGAATATTTGACGGGAAACCAACATGACAGAAGCAACACAATCCTCCTCGGTGACAATAGACAAAGACGCACTTCGTCGAAAATACGCAGAAGAGCGCGGAAAAAGGGTTCGCGCGGACGGTAACGATCAATATCTCGAAGTCACAGGGAAGCTTGGTCATTATCTTGAAGACCCCTACACTCCCATGACAGAACGTGAACCTGTTCGAGATCACGTTACAGTTGCCTTTATCGGCGGTGGTTTTTCCGGCCTGGTCACCGGCGCAAGGCTAGCAGAGTCAGGCATCAGCGACGTGCGTATTATCGAAAAGGGAGGCGACTTCGGCGGCACTTGGTATTTCAACCGTTACCCCGGCGCTCAGTGCGACACAGCGGCATTTGTTTACATGCCGCTACTGGAAGAAACAGGGCACATGCCTTCGGAGAAATATGTTCACGCACCTGAACTGCTTCAGCATTGCCAACGCATCGGCAAACAATTCGATTTGTATGACAAGGCGTTGTTTCATACACAGGTGACTGATCTGACGTGGCAACATGAAGAACATCATTGGCTAGTTAAAACCAACAGAGGTGATGAATTTACCGCACAATATATCGGCATGGCGCCGGGACCGCTGCATGTCCCCAAACTTCCCGGCATTTCGGGTATTGAGACTTTTAAGGGACATACATTCCATACCAGCCGCTGGGACTACAATTATACAGGCGGTGACCCATCGGGTGCGTCGATGGAAAACCTGCGCAACAAACGGGTCGCAATTATCGGTACCGGGGCTACTTCAGTGCAATGTATTCCGCACCTCGCCAAAGCCTGTGAGGCGTTGTACGTGTGCCAACGCACCCCATCATCGGTTGATATCCGGGATAACCACCCCATCGACTCCGACTGGTTTGCAGAGATCGCTACCCCTGGCTGGCAGCAACGATGGTTGGAAAATTTCACCGCCAATCAAACCGGTCAGCAGGTGGACGAAGATCTGGTACAGGACGGTTGGACGGAGCTCGGCAAAAGAATACGCAAAAAAATTAATGAACTCGCGCCCGAAGACATGAATGTTGAAAACATGATGGCCGCCTACGAAGACTCTGACAATGAGAAGATGGAGGGCGTGCGAGCGCGTGTAAACACGATAGTCAATGACGACCTTACCGCAGAGGACCTAAAACCATGGTATCAGCAGCTCTGCAAACGACCCTGTTTCCATGATGAATATCTGCAGTCATATAACGAACCTGGTTGCACACTGTTGGATACGGACGGGAAAGGTGTAGAACGAATTACCGAGAACGGTGTTGTCGTTGACGGCAAAGAGTACGAGGTTGATTGCATTATCTATGCCTCCGGTTTTGAGGTTGGCACACCGTTTGAGCGCCGCTCAGGATATGACACAAAGGGGCGTGATGGATTACTCTTATCTGATTACTGGGAAAAAGGTATGCGCACCATGCACGGTGCCCACGTGCACGGTTTCCCTAATTTATTCATCGTACAGGCGACACAAGGGGCTAATCTTATTTCAAATTACCCGCACAACCTGACGGAAAGTGGAACCACTGTTGCACTCATGATCAAACACGCGATAGACAATGGTTTCAGTGAAATAGAGGTGAAAAAAGAAGCCGAGGATGCGTGGATTAAATTACTCATGTCTGCGCCACCAAGGATGATTGGATCAACGAACTGCACACCGGGTTATTACAACAATGAAGGCAAGGGTTGGGGCGACGGCGCAGATGGTTCGATTATCGCTGCGTCCAGCTATCCTGCTGGCGCAACGGCCTACTTTGAATATCTAAAAAAATGGCGCAGTTCCGGTGAGTTTGAGGGTATCGAATTTTCCTAAAATAGTTCGACGGGTTTCTGAGGGATAAAGCGTAAAAGATTTAGCCATCACGCTACTTCACATGTTGATGCTACAGAGGACATAAAGAGATGCAAACCACCACAGGAATGTTCGGCATAAGTGGTCAACAGGATTAGGTATGCCAACTTCCTGAGTCTTCCTTATGGCTGATTTCCCCGAACTTCGTCTACACTCGTTACCAGATAATTTATGGTAAGCTCGCCGCCATGGTTAGCAAAATCCTCGTACCCGCACTCATCATACTTTTAAGCGCAGTAGCAGCATTCTGGATGGCAAACCAGGAAACTGAGCCCGAGCTCGTTAAGCCCGAACCACCATCCATGCTTGTGGATGTGATGCGCGCACGCGCTGATCAAGTTCAAATCTCTATAGAAGCTCAGGGGAGTGTCACGCCACGAACCCAAACCGTTCTTGTGTCTGAGGTCTCAGGGTTGATCATGGAAGTGTCACCTGCATTTGTTGCCGGTGGATTCTTCAAAAAAGGTGACGTACTTGTGCAGATCGATGATCGAAACTATCGCGCCGACGTCAAACGAGCGCAGGCAAGTGTCGCGACCGCGCAAACGTTAGTTACGCGGGAACGAGGTTTAGCAGATTATGCCGAGTCGGATTGGGAGCGGGCAAAACCAAGCCTCTCCACCAGCCGCGCCGCATCTGATCTTGCCCTACGTAAACCACAATTAGCCGAGGCAATCGCCAACCTAGATTTTGCTGAAGCTGAGCTAGCAAAACGACAGGGAGACCTCGATCGCACGATTATTCGCGCGCCCTATGATGGTCTGATCCGTGAAAAAAGAGCCGATGTTGGTCAATTTGTCGCTGCTGGTACTCAACTAGCACTGACTTTTGCCACCGACGTCGCAGAAATACGCCTTCCGCTACCGGACAAGGAATTGCCTTACCTCAACCTCTCTCTCCTTGACCAGGCAAACGTACACGCAGACTTATCCAGAAGCACTTCCGAACCCGGTCCTGCGGTCACGGTATCCGCCGAAATTGGCGGACAAACCAACCGATGGTCAGGTCATATTGTTCGTACTGAGGGCGTATTTGACGATAAAAGTCGGGTCTTGTATCTCGTTGCACAAATAGCTGACCCCTACAATCAGTTAACCAATCGTTGGTCTGCGCCACTACGCATTGGTACATTTGTCAAAGCTGACATCAAAGGCAGACTCGTGAAAAACATCATTAAACTGCCCCGCAAAGTACTCAAAGGTAACAGCGATGTCTGGACAGTAGGTCAGAACAACTTGCTAAGGCTGAGGAAAGTCAGTCTACTGCGCAGCGATGAGTCACACATCTATGTGACAAGCGGCATTTCCGAGGGTGACCTTATTTGTCTCTCGGCGCTGGACAACCCTCTCCCCGGCACAAAGGTCAGGTTCAGTGAAAACGATTGATACCCACAAGGGCATTATTGCCTGGTTTGCAAGAAACCATGTTGCTGCAAATTTGTTGATGTTCGTTATCGTTCTGACCGGCATCATCTCAGCGTTGACAATTCGCACTCAGATCACACCTGATCTTGAAGCCGACAGAATTACAATTGATATTCCTTTTCCGGGCGCCTCACCGGGGGAAGTCGAGTCAGGCGTAATTAGTCGCCTCGAAGAGGCGATTCGTGATATCGAAGGCATCGAACAGATGCGAACTTACTCAAGGAAAAGCATGGGCACCATGCGACTGGACATTGAGTCAGATGCCGAGATTCAGGTTGTCATGGATGAGGTTAAAATAGCCATTGACCGCATCTCCAGCTTTCCGAGCTCGATTGAGAAACCTATTATTTATCGCGCACAACCCCAGGTTGGTGCGATAAACATTCAAGTATTCGGCGAGCTTGATGAGCGCTCCATGAAAGAGTTCACCGAACTGGTCAGAGACGAGATCCTGAGTCTGACCTCGGTGACCAAGGCAGAATTAAGAGGCGCACGCCCCTATGAAATCGCGATCGAACTCAAAGAAGAAAAGCTGAGACAATACGGACTCACACTCTCTGCGGTCGCCCAAGCCATTCGGCGGTCCTCATTAGATTTGCCTGCAGGCGTCATCCAAAGTGACTCTGGCGATATATTACTTCGTACCGAGGGCTTGGCATACAACAAGAACGACTTCGAACGTATTGTGCTGGTCTCAAAGAACGATGGTACTAGGCTGACGCTTGGAGACATCGCCGTTGTTTCCGATGGGTTCATCGAACAGGAATTTCACTCGTTCTTCAACGGCGAGCCGAGCATTGGCATCGCGGTCTATGCGGTTTCAGATCAAAATCAAATCGACATCTCCAAAGAAGTAAAAGCCTATATCGAAAAACGCAAAGCCCGGTTGCCGGAAGGTATCAATCTCGAAGCCTGGGGTGACAGTACCGCTTACCTGAGTGACACTGTGGATATGATGGTGTACAACATGCTCACCGGGGTCTTACTTGTCCTTGTTGTGCTGGGCGTATTCCTAAGAATTCAGCTCGCATTTTGGGTAATGCTTGGCATGCCTATCGCATTCCTGGGTGCTTTTGCGCTGCTACCGCTCGCCGGCGGATCGATTAATCTCATTAGCCTGTTTGGATTTATCCTTGTCTTAGGTATCGTCGTCGACGACGCAATTATCATCGGAGAAAGCGTACAAAGTACCACGGATAAACTTGGGCCGGGCATCGACAATGTCATTATTGGCGCAAAGCGCGTTGCTACTCCGGCAACTTTTGGCGTCTTAACCACGGTTGTCACGTTCATCCCACTGCTGCTTGTACCTGGTACATTCGGTGCCATGCCTGAAGCTATTGGTATCGTTGTTATTCTTTGCCTGCTCTTTTCAATCATCGAGTCGAAACTCATTCTACCTGCCCACCTTGCCAGCATGTCGCCGCTCGCACCCCATACGGAACGTGAATCGAATGCCCTCCATCGATTTCAATCGGCATTTGCTCTCAAGTTAAAAAACTTAACCTATAACAGCTACCGACCATTACTACAGAGGGCGATTGCACAACGATATATTACAGTCGCGATATTCGTCGCAATGTTGATACTAGCGCTCGGCGTTGTCATGGGACCTTACATCCGTACAGTGTTTTTCCCCAACATGAGCTCCGACTACATCCGAGCAGAAATCGAAATGGTAGATGGCGCCTCGACGCAACTGACAACGCGAGTAACCGAAGAAGTTGCCACGTCACTCATTGATTACAACGACTCACTGCCCGAAGAAGAGCAGTTCCTTATGAATTTCGCGGCTTTCACCTCAAACAAGACCGGTATGGTCATGGTCGAAATGAAGAAAGCGGACGAACTGCAAAAGAGTCCAGAAAAAATCGCATCAGAATGGCGCACGAAAATTGGCGAAATAGCCGGTACTAAAAAGCTTGAAATATCAGGTGCGCAAAAAAGTCACGGCAACAACAGCGATATTGAATTTAAGTTAGTCGGTCAAAACACCGCGGAATTAAACGAAGCAGCTGACGCGCTTGAGCGTACACTCAAAGAATATGTTGGCGTCTATGACATCGAAAACTCTAACAAGGGCACCACATCTGAAATAAACTTGCAGATCAAAGCATCCGCAGAGGCCCTTGGGCTGTCTCTGCGTGACCTTGCCGATCAGGTTAGGGCAGCTTTCTACGGCGTTGAAGCACAACGCATCCAACGTGCACGAGAAGAAATCAAAGTGATGGTGCGCTATCCAAAGTCGGACAGAGAATCCAGAGGAAACTTAGATTCAATGTATATTCGAACCAGTTCCGGTGATGAAGTCCCCTTCGACTCCGTCGCAGAAATGGAAGAGCGCATGAGTCCAAGCTTTATCACCCGGACATGGGGCAAACGATCTATTCAAGTTTCAGCAAATGTTGAACAGTCGGTCATCGAACCCGGTAAAGTTGTCAGCGATATGACAACAGGTGCATTCCGCGACCAGCTTGAGTTGGAATTTCCTGGCGTCAAGTTAGAGCTCGGCGGTGCAAGCCAAGAACAGGCTGAACTACAAACTCGCATGCTATACACAGCATTATTGGCACTGTTTGGCATCTATGCCTTGATGGCAATACCGCTAAAATCTTACCTGCAACCCCTGATCATTATGGGCGTGATTCCATTTGGCATGATCGGCGCGATGATAGGTCATCTAGTTGTCGGTATCGATTTCAGCGCCCTTTCTCTTTGCGGCATTGTCGCGCTAGCAGGCGTGGTCGTAAATGACAGCATTATCATGGTAGATTTTGTAAACAAGTCAGTAGAGGAAGGCATGGCTATTGCCGAGGCAGCCGTGAAAGCCGGTACTGAACGGTTCAGGGCGATTATGCTGACCTCTCTAACGACCTTTTTTGGGCTATTACCCATCCTGCTCGAGACAAGCTTCAGCGCCCAACTGGTTATACCAATGGCTGTTTCACTTGGCTTTGGCATTCTGTTCGCTACGGTCATTACCCTGATACTGATTCCTTGCCTTTATATCATTCTGGATGATATCAATTCAGTGCCCTGGGCTTTCTGGCGAGCGCGCACATCTTTATAACCTCCTATTTGTAACCACCCTGAAGAAATCGGTAGAAAGGTTTGTTAACCCAGACATCTTCAACCGTGATCTCCCAACCCCCGTTGTCTAATGCGGATTTAACCCTCATCACTTTTTCAGGCAGCACTGTCAGCGTTGCTTCGGTGGTGTTTGACTTGAGCAGCACAAGATTAATGTGGGCAAAATCCTCAACCAATGTTTCACTGTAATAGAATGGCTGCCACCAAGCATCAGCGATGAGTCCAGGCTGATTTTCTAAGTCTTTCTTTGCGTATGTTGTCACCACACGATGAAATTTTGATTTTTCTACCGAGGACTCAAACTCAAAAAAGACGACCCACTCTTTGCCGTTGACAACGCGCGTGCCATCTTTCAACTCCTCGACGTTATCCGGCGGTTCACCCCACTCGTCACGAAACAAAAATGCCGAAATTTTGGGTGCTGCATATAGCAGACCATCAACTCCCTCACTTTTCAGTAAGGTACTCAATTGTTTCAGGTGAACGATGCTCGAATGAGAATAAGTTAACGTCTTTTGCGGATCAAATCCGTCATTGATGTTTACTTTGCGCAGGTCATAACCGGTAATCACGCCCTGGCTTAACAATTGTTGCAGCGAAGTTATAAATGCCTGTTCCTTAAGCAACTCACTATGATCACCAATCCTATTTAATCGGGTATGTGTGACTGACGCGCCGAAGGGGCCAATCAAATGGTCGCTCTTGCCAGCTTGCGACTGCCGAAACTGTTGATACTTGCTGGCAACGCGGGCAACACTGAGAAGATCATCGGGCGACAATATACCGGCTGACACCAATACTGCCGCCGCGCGTTGCTCATCTTTCGTGAGGTCTTTGCCCGATGAACCGAGCACAGAGGCTACCTTTGATTCACTAAAGGTCAGTTCAAGTGCACTCAAGCTCAAGTCGTCAACCATGGTAGAAAAAGATGCGGCCTTTACCAACGGACTTAAAAGCATCATAAAAATTAGAGCGAATGCTGGCATCTAGACCTCCAAAATTTGTCTTTTGTATCGGGTTCCAACAATGCCATTTATCAGCCTCATGAAACAAGTAAAAGTCTGCTTTGTAATGTGCAACCACAGGGGATATTCTGATACCTATACCCATGAAAGTTACAGGTAGAAACCGTGAAAGAGATCACGCGCTCAGATGCCATCATACAATCATCAATTGAACACGGCGTAGCTACAATATTCGGTATTCCTGGCGCACAAACCGATGCTTTCTTTGACGCGCTGAGTCGTCATTCTCATGATATTCAATTAATTGGGTCCCCGCGTGAGCAAGGCGCAGCTTCTGCTTGGGATTTTTTTCAACCAGCCGGCTATGGGTTCTGAATACCGATGGCTCAATCAGACAAAAACATCCGCTTGGCAACAGAAAAACTCTCAAAGCGTAGCATTGATCAACTCACCGGCTTTAAAGTGACCGACGCCTTTACCCGATTCAGTCAACGCGACGAAATTTACTGTCGTTCAGAGTGGGATGAGGAAGTCATGTCGGAAAAAGCCTCAGCGTTCTTTCAGGGTTACTACATGCCGAACGCCCGCTCACGCAAGACAGATGGTTTTTCGCAGCGTGACTACGCATTGCGGAATGCGTCTTGGCATGTCACCAACATCTTGCGTGACGTGAAACGCGAAAGCGAAGGGCTCAAGGAAGGTTTCTTTGATCATTTTTCACTTCACGATGAGGGCTGGCCAGAGCCTTACCCATTTGAATCCGCGCAGCATGCAACTAACGATTTACATAAGGTTGCACGTTTCTGCGGTGCAGACTTAGTTGGCGTGTGTGATTACGATGAAAGATGGGTTTACACGGAGGCATTTTGTGACAAAACCAAAAAGGGGAAACCCTTGTCTCTGCCAG